>Ga0210399_10002596_pt1 | contig 14056 bp, 13 predicted proteins | sample IncBWC14MmetaG_FD_150865 | JGI IMG/M metagenome (GOLD analysis project Ga0210399, IMG submission 150865) | Forest soil microbial communities from Barre Woods Harvard Forest LTER site, Petersham, Massachusetts, United States - Inc-BW-C-14-M | ecosystem: Environmental > Terrestrial > Soil >... | reverse complement strand
AAAAGCCATCAAGGAAGTTGTCGAGCGCAGCGCCGACGTTCTTGCCAACCTTAAAGCCCTGAGCGAAGAGATTCAGGACATCGTCGGCGACGTCCACGAAGGCAAAGGCAGCATCGGCAAACTTCTCAACGACGACCAGGCCTACAATCACCTCAACAGCATCCTCGCCAAAGGCGATCAGATCGTCGGCAACGTTCAAGCAGGGCAGGGAACTTTGGGCAAAATCCTGATGACCGATGAGCTCTACGCCAAGGTGGATAAAGGCGTGGACAACGTAAATACCATCCTCGCCGACGTCCGCTCTCAAAAGGGCACCCTCGGCAAACTCCTCTACGATCCCTCTCTCTACGATCAGGCCAAGTCCGCTCTCGATAACGGCAACAACATCATGGCCGACATTCGCGCCGGCAAAGGCACCCTCGGCAAACTCGCGACCGACGAAACTCTCTACAACAAACTCCGCGACACCAGCAGCAATCTCTCGGACGCCACTTCCAAGCTCAACAAAAACGACAACACCGCCGGCAAACTCTTTTCCGATCCCCAGCTCTACGACAATTTGGCCGCCGCTTCCGCCGAACTCCGCACCTTCATGGCCGAATTCCGGAAAAACCCCAAAAAATACCTAACCGTAAAAATGTCCTTCTTCTAGCCTCTTGGGTTCCGCACGCCACGCCTTGCAGGGTGCTGGTTTATCCTTCGCTTCTCCGTGACCTCCGTGCTCCTCGTCTGTGTCCTCTGTGTCAAATCTTCTTCTTTCTGTTCCCCTCTTTTGCTTCCCAACTCCCCGTATGTTGTAATTCCCTAGTAACAATGACAGACTACGCTGAATCGCAAGCACTAAATTCTTTCACCGACCGAATGGACAGCCCAGACACTTCCGTCAAAGCGCCTCCTCGCCCTGAGGCCTCCAAAACCACGCTCCCCCAACCCGGCCGCCCCATTCCCAGCCGCGCATACCCCGGCGCGCTAATCGTAGTCGAAGGCACCGACGGGTCCGGCAAAAGCACCCAACTCTATCTCCTGAAACGCTGGCTGGAAATCGGCGGTTATCGCCTCCACTTCACCGAGTGGAACTCCTCACCCCTCGTCAAATCCGCCACCCGGCGGGGCAAACAAAAGCGCCTCCTAACGCCCACCACCTTTTCTCTTCTCCACGCCGCAGACTTCGCCGACCGATGCGAACGCCAGATCATGCCCCTCCTCCAGGGCGACTATCTCGTCCTGGCCGATCGCTACGTCTATACCGCCTTCGCCCGCGACGCTGCCCGCGGCTGCTCCCACCGCTGGCTCCGCAACCTCTACCGCTTCGCCCCCGTTCCCGACATCACATTCTATTTCCGCGCTCCCCTCGAAGTCGCGGTCGACCGCATCCTCAGCGGCCGCCCCAAACTGAAATATTACGAAGCCGGCATGGACCTCGGCCTCTCCTACGAACGCCCCGAAAGTTTCAAACTCTTCCAGGCCCGCATCCTCGAGGAGTACGACAAGATGGTGGACACCGACAACTTCGTCGTCCTCGACGGCACGCTCCCCGTCAACAAGCTCCAGAAACAAATGCGCGACATCGTCGCCGCCAAAATCGATCTCAAGCGCTTCGCCCCGCGCGCTCCGGAAGCCGAATAATCATGTCTGAACAGGAAAAAGAGAAAGAAAAACTCGCCGCTGCTCCACCAGCCGCCGCGCCCGAAGCTCCTGCGAAACACGCGCCCGCCGAGCCTGAATCCGCCCAGTGCTTCTTCGGCGAGCCTCTCGTCGGCCTCGACCCCACCGAACTAAACGGCTCCCTCATCGTCATCGAAGGCATGGACGGCTCCGGCCGTTCCACTCAAATCGCCCTTTTACAAGAATGGCTCGAGTCCGAAGGCTTCTCCGTTCAAACCAGTGGTCTCCGCCGTTCCAATCTCGTTGGCCGCGACATCGACGAACTCCTCGCCAAAAACGCCGTCACCCGTCTCACTCTCGCCCTCATGTACGCCACCGACTTCTTCGACCAGCTCGAGCATCGCATCGTTCCCGCCCTCCGCTCCGGTGCCGTGGTCCTCGCCGACCGCTTCATCTTCACTCTCATCGCCCGCGGTGTCGTCCGCGGCATCAATCGCGATTACCTCACCGGCTTGTACGCAATGGCCCTCCGCCCGCATCTCACCTTTTGGCTCAACGTCCGCCCGGAAACCGCTTTCGCCCGCGAATTCAAAAAAGCCCAGGCTATCAGCTATTGGGAAGCTGGCCGCGACATGTCTCTCTCCCACGATCTTTATTGGTCTTTCGTCCGCTACCAAACCATGATCAAGCGTGAACTAGAAAACATGGCCAAGAAAAACGCCTTCATCGAGCTCGACGGGGAAGCCAGCGTCTCCTCCGTCAACAAACAGTTGCGCCAGCGCATCGGCGAGCAACTCGGCATCCGCGCCTCCAAATACGCACCCTCCTCCGCCCTGGCACATCTCTGGCGGTAACATAAATCATGCCCGAGCCGGTCCACATTGCCGCCATCGACGCCGGCTCCAACGCCGTCCGCCTGTCCATCGTTCGCGCCTTTTCCGCTCTGGATATCGAACCGCTCGTCAACGAACGCTTCCCGCTCCGTCTCGGTGAAGGCGTCTTTGTCCGCCACCGCTTCAGCGAAGAAATTCTTAAAAAAGCCGTCAAAGCCTTTCGCCACCTCCACGAAATTATGGAAGAGTACGGCGTCACCAAATACCGCGCCGTCGCAACCAGCGCTTCCCGCGAAGCTCGCAACAGCGGCACCCTGGTCCACCGCGTCAAGCAAGCCACCGGTCTTCGCCTCGAAGTCATCACCGCCAAAGAAGAATCGCGCCTCGGCAGGGAAGCCGCTGTCGCCGCTCTCGGCCCGGAATCTTCGCCCAACTGTGTTGTCGACCTAGGCGGCGGCAGCCTCGAAATCAATATTCTCCGCGACCACGCAATCCTGCAGAGTGCCCAGCTTCCGATCGGCACAGTTCGTCTCATGACCACTCTGGGCGTTCCCGGAGTCATCCGTCCCGCTGAGGGGGAACAGGTCCGTCGCTACGTCCGCGCACTTCTCGAATCGCGCCTTCCCAACCGTCCGAACCTCGCTGACCAGCTCGCGGTCGCACTCGGCGGAAACGCCGAAACGCTTTCGAATGTGGCCCCCGGCCCTCGCCGCGAAGGACTCCCAACGCTCGACGTCTCTCTCTTACGTGAGCGCCTCCCCGATGTTCTGGAACGTGATATTCGCGAGCGCATGAAATCCTACGGTGTCCGCCGCGATCGCGCCGACGTCATGGGCGTAGCCGCCATCATCTTCGTCGTCCTCGGCCGCTACCTCAACATTCGCCAGTTCCTGATTCCCACTGTCGGCATCCGCGAAGGTATCATCCAGGAAATAGCCCGCGAAGCCTTTTCCCGCAAAGAACCTCACCGCTACACCGTTGAATCCCGCCAGATGCTCATCGGCACCCGCAGCTTCGGCCGCCGTTTCGAATACGATCAGCGCCACGCCGAGCATGTCCGCGAGCTATCCGTCATGCTTTTCGATCACCTACAACCGCTGCATCATCTCCCCGCGCAATCCCGCGTCGAACTCGAAGCTGGCGCGCTACTCCACGACATCGGCCATCGCATCACCCATCGCGGCCACCACAAACACGGCGAATATCTAGCCCTCAACGGCGACATCCCCGGGCTCGAAGGCCGCGACCGCAACATCGTCGCCGCCGTCGTGCGCTATCACAATCGCAAATCCACCCCCAACCCCGATCACCCCGCCTACTCCGCCCTCAACAACAGCGACAAGCGCATCGCCCGCCGCCTCGCTGCAATTCTCCGCATCGCCGAAGGCCTCGATCACTCCCATCGCCAGCGCGTCCAGGACCTCCGCGCCTCTTTCCAGCGTGGCGCCGTCACCATCCAACTCCGCACCCGCGGTGACGCCGCCGAAGACATCCGCGACGCTGAACGCAGCTCTCACCTCTTCGAACACGAATTTCACACCCACCTCTACCTACGCCCCTCCAACTTCTCCCGCCGACCCTAAGGGGCACGATAAATCGTGCCCTCTCTGTGTGAACTCTTGCCTTTCTCTGGATTCCGACACACCCCCACCGCTCATTCATCCACAAAAAACATTCCTCTAGTAAACTGTTCCCAGGAGCCACCGCGCATGCAGCTCTACATCGTCCGCCACGGCATCGCCGTCGATCGCGAAGACCCCGACTGTCCCCCCGACCCCAATCGCTTCCTCACGCAAGAGGGAATCGAAAAAGCCCGCCAGGTTGCCAAAGGCGTCTCCGAAATCGGCGCCGCCCCCGATCTCCTCATCTCCAGCCCCTACCTCCGCGCCTACCAAACCGCCGAAATCTTCGCCGACGAACTCTCCTATTCCAAAAACAAAATCCGCAAAACCGATCAACTCCTCCCCGGCGCCGAACCCATCCAACTCCTCCGCGAACTCTCCAAAGACAAAGAACTCTCCGCCGTCTTTCTCTTCGGCCATGCCCCCCACCTCGACGATCTAATCGCCACCTCCCTCGGTGCGACGCATCACCTAACCTCTCTAAAAAAATCCGGCGTAGCCCTGATCGAACTAAAGCGCCTAGTCCCACCGAGCGGCGAACTAATCTGGCTAGCCACCCCAAAACTCCTCCGCAAAGCCGGCCGCTAGCCACCCATGTAGCACAACTATTCCTGGCTGTGCTCTTCGGTTCCTCTCCTCTTCGCATTGTCATCCCGACCGGAATGGTCGATTTCTGTTCCGTTCGCGCCGCGAGAACGTCGGCCATGGAGCGGAGGGACAATGGCAACACTTCAGCCGCCCTCGACCTGCTAGACTAGCAAACCTCTTTGGAGTGATGAATAAGAGAGCCGGCAGGACGCCGACTCCCCAACCTTCCAATCTAATCTGAAGCCGCCGCAACCTCCACCGTCTCTTCCCGCCGCGGCAATTCCACCACTTTGGACTCCACAGGCGCCGTCTGCACAATCAGCGGCCTCTCCAATACTGTCTCCAGTAAATGTTTTCCCGCCGCCACCCGCGCCGCCGACATTTCGCTGTCCTCCAACCCCGGTGCCCGCAGAATCAAAGCATCCACCGACCGCTCCACCCGCAATCCCTGGCTCGATTCCACGCCGCATTTCGGCAGCACTCTGGCTAGTCTCAACACTCCTGCCATTGCGCACAACGCCTGCCGTTCCTCTCTCGTCAGCCGCGCGTACCCTTTCTGTTTTGCCTTCGGCTCGTTTCCCCGGTGATACTTCACCACCAGCCCCAGCAAATCCCACTCCGGCTCCGTCCATCCCACCGGCAACGGCAATCTCCGCAAGAATTTCCGCGCCGCTTTCTCCGGTGACTTCGCCCGCAGCCCAGCTCCAATCCCATGCAAGCGCGCCGCGGCCTCCATCACTTTGCTGTACTGCTTGCTTGAAAACACTGCGCCGGCCTTCAACCGCCCAAGCTCCCGGTACAACTTCAGCGCGATCCGCGAAACCTGCGCCGCCTTCCCGCGATTCGCTCCCATCGCCCGGGCCGTTGCCCGCAATCGCGCAATCCCTGCCGCTTCCAATTGTTCCGCCTGCGGCAGCCCCAATTTCCATTCCTGCCAAAGCCGTCGTTCGCCCATGCTCAGGTCGCGATACTCTTCCAGCCGCCTCTCGCGTTCGGCCGCAATCCGCTCCATCCAACCCGAGCGAACTTCTTCCGGCTCATCACCGGCCACTCGCACAATCGTCTCCGCCAGCACATCCAGATCGTGCACTTCGCCCAGCAGATCCTGTACCCGCTTCAGATCCTCGCCCCAGCTCCCATGCAACTCCGGCAACAAACTCTCCACCGTGTACCGAAATCTCTTCATCCCAATACGCAACACGTGCCACGGCTCCGGCTTCTCCGTACGCAGCGCCCGCGAGTGCAATTCTCTTGCGGCCACTAACCGCTCCAGCGCCAGGCTCTTTGCCGCCAGACTGTTCGGCGCAACCACCCGCATCCTATGCCCCAGCACCCGCTCGTGCCTCTTCCATCCTTTCGCGTCAAACTTTCCCGCCGCCCGTAGCGTCGCCTCTTTCTCTTCCGCTTCCAATTTTTCCAAATGCATCGTCAACCGCTGCCGCACCGCCGCGCCTTCTTCTCCCAGCTTCGCAACCCACTCTTCCAGCACCTGCGTATTTCGCAACTCCCCCAGCTGCCGGAAAAGTTTCCGCCCAATCTTCCGCATTTCCGGCCACGCCGCATCCGGATCCACCTCTTCCATCACCGCTGCCAAAGACCGGCACCTCCGCAGCGCCACGCGCAAATCATGCACCGCATCCGGCTCTGGCGCCGAACGCACCTCGTCCAGCTCCTTCAGCACGCGCTCCATCCAATACGTCAGCCCCCGCTGCTCCACTTGTGAGCCGGGAATTATGCTTCCAGTCGCCATGTTTTCACTCGGAAGGCTGCAGCCGCGCTGGTACGTGGCCCCTGCGTCAGCCTCGCCTATACACTAGCCCTTTGCCGCAACCGCGTCCAGTACAGCGCGCGCGGCCACAATTCCGGCAACATTCGCGCCAGCACAAACGCCATCCCCACGCATGCCAGCGAACAAATCAAAAACACGTGCCCCGGGTCCGGATGTCCCAGCCGCAGCATGGCGTACTGCGCCACTGGCTGCAGCGCGATCCCTCCGAACGAAAGCAAATTCGAAGCCCCGATCACCCGTCCCTTCACCTCCGGCCCAGGCCGGTTCTGAATCAGCGCATTCACCGGCACAACAAAAAATCCCGCGCTGATCCCCAGTGCAAACAACAGCGCCATCACCACCTCATAACTCAGTCCCGGCGCAAACAATCCTCCCGTCGCCAGCACAATCCCCGTCAATCCCGGCAAAATCATCCCCATCTCAATCTTTCTGCCGGCCGCAATCCCCGCAATATAACTTCCCGCTCCAATCCCCAGGCTCAGCGCCGCCAGCAGATAACTGCTTCGCGCCTCATCCACCTGCAGCACATCCGTCGCATACAGCACGATGTTCAGGAGTAGCAGCGCCCCCAAAAACCAGAAAAACGTGTTCGCAATCACCGCCACCCACAGCACCGCGTCCTGCCGCATCCGTCCAATCTCTTCAAAAAATTCCTTCGCCCAATTCCACGCAAACTCCCGCTTTCTATCCGCGGCGGGCACCCGTGAAATTCCCAAACTGGTCAGTAATCCCACAATAGAAAGTCCCGCCAGAAAAACCCCCGACCACTCCTGCCTCCCCCGAAACGTGCGCGCCAGGAATCCCCCTGCCAGTGTTCCTCCAATCGCTGCCAGCAGCGTCCACAACTCAATCACGCCATTTCCCCAACTCAACCGGCTCGTCGGCAGCAGCTCCGGAATCAACCCATACTTCGACGGCCCAAATATCGCTCCCTGCGTGCACAAGAAAAACAGTGCCACCGCCGCCAGATCCAGCCGGTGCTGCCACAGCGCGGACGTCACAAACCCCATCGTCAAAACTTCCAGCACCTTCGTCCAGATCGTCACACTCCGTTTACTGAATCGATCCGCGAAAAATCCACCAGGAATCGAAAAAACAAGGAAGGGAACTGCAAACACCAGCGGCACCACCAGCACAAACAAAAAATCCCTCTGCTCCCGCGAAACCCCAGCCTCCAGCACCAGAAAACTAACCAGCCACTTCAACGCATTATCGCTAAACGCCCCCTGAAACTGAGTAGCAATCAAAGCCCAAAATCCAGCAACGCCTCCACGCGGATCCCGCGAAGTCAAACCACACTCCATCCGTCGATTCAACTGTTCCATCAGTCCGCGCAGTCTATCCCGTCCCTCACTCCCCAGCAAGCGGTGTAGGGGCGGCTTCAGGCCGCCCTCTCGGGTTTTCTTCTCCCCCTTTTCTCTGCGTCTCGGCGTTATATTTTCTCTTTCTTCTCTCTTCTTTTTTCCTCTTACTCCTCCTCTTTACAAACCCCGCTCTGCCGATCAGACTGAATTCCTAAATCTTTCCCGCAATAGGAGACCCGCATGTCCACCACTCCCACCCCCACTCCCGACCCCAAAGAATCCGTCCGCCAGGACTGGCTCTCCGCCGCCCCCGCCTGGAAAAAATGGTATTCCCAACTCGCCTTCCAATCCCGCCAGGCCACCGAACTGGTCGTCCAGGGCGCAGCCATCTCCCCCGGCATGCACGTCCTCGATCTAGCCAGCGGCTCCGGCGAACCCGCCCTCTCCCTCTCCGCCGCCGTAGGCTCCCAAGGCCGCGTCACCGCCACCGATCTGATCCGCGAAATGCTGCAAATCGCCGAAGAAAACGCCGCCGCTCGCAACATCAAAAACATCGATTTCCGCGCTGCCGATGCCGAGCAACTACCATTCCCCGCTGGCCTCTTCGATCGCATCACCTGTCGCTTCGGCATCATGTTTATTCCCAACATCCAGAAAGCCCTCAGCGAAATGCGCCGTGTCCTCAAGCCCGGCGGCCGCGTCTCCTTCATCACCTGGGGCTCCATCGAAGAAAATCCTATGTTCAGCTCGATGATCGGGCCCTTCCTGAAGTACGTCGAAGTCCCCCCGCCTCCCCCCGACGCGCCTCACGTCTTCCGTTTCGCCGACGAGAAAAAGTTGGCCGAGCTTCTTTCCCTGGCCGGCTTCCTGCAAGTGACCGTTACCAAGCACAAAATCAACTGGGCCTGGCCAGGCACTCCCGAACAAGCCTGGCAAGGCACCAGCGAACTCGCCGCCCCCTTCAAGCGCATCATCAACGCCGCCCCTCCCGACAAAAGGGAACTAGCCATCCACGAAGCCATCGAAAACCTACGCCGCTTCTCCGACGGCCAAGCCGTCAACATCCCCGCCACCATCAACTCCGCCACCGCTGCCACTACCGCCTAACCTTGAGCCAGATCGCCCGCAAGCAGTCGCTCAGTTTCCGACCATCCCATCAATCGGCCACCGCGTGGCTCCGTTTCGCCTGCTACGGGCTGAACTTTCAGCTCGAGATGTTCGTATAGCATTCATGCCGCAACAGATTGATCCCGTGGATCGGTCGCACCGTTGGAACACTATTGTCAGAGCAGAAGGAGGCTGTCCTGAGCAAAGGCCTGTTGGGGCGGAAGCTTCCCGCTCTCCTCGTTCTGTGCCTGGCGTCGATGGCGCACGCACAGGGCGTTATTGACGACGACACGTTCATCGCAAATGTCAGTCTGATCTCACCGGAGCGCGTCGCCCCGTTGCTTCATGCTGATGTGGTTATCCGCAATGGCAGGATCGCTGAAGTCGGCACAAATCTGGTCCCCCGCCCGCATGTACGGCGTATCGATGGGAGCGGCCGATACCTGATCCCCGGACTGATCGACTCTCACGTTCATGTTGGCCACTCCGCTGCACTGGATGATGATGCAATCGACGCCCATCCGGAACTTTGGGCTGCCTATCGCGCACAGGTTCCGCGCGCCTATCTCTCGTTCGGCTTTACGTCGATCGTCGATCTGGACCTCACTCCAGCCGATCAAACATGGTTCGAAAGCACGCCGTTGCACCCCCGTTTCTACTCCTGCGGTCGGGGAATTAAAATCGCCGGGGGATATGGAGCGTTTAGTGTTTCGTCAGTGTCATCGCCGAACTTTCCCAATCTGGTCTATGAGCCGCAAGAGGCAAACCTTTGGCCTAAAGCGCTGGACCCCGTCAGTTACACCCCTGCGCTCGCAGTGACACGCGCGGCGAATGTTGGCGCCATTTGTGTGAAGGCGTTTGTGGAATCCGGATTCGGCATCTTCCATTGGCCGTATTTGCACACCGAGACGCTTCGTCAAATCCGCACGGCCGCCGCAGCGCACAATCTGGTCCTTATGGTTCATGCCACTAGCATTGATAGCTGGCGTTCTGCGATCGATGCTCGGGCGGACGTGATCGCGCACGGCCTCTGGATTTGGCCGGGCGACGTCGCTAATTCGAGCCCGCCTCCGGCAGTTCGCAGTGTGATCGCCGCCGCCGCACGCGCCCACGTGCATGTGCAGCCGACGCTGCAAACCGTTGCCGGTGAACGCACAATGCTCGATCCAGCCCTGCTGGATGATCCGAGACTCGCCCTTGCGTTGCCACCGTCGGTGATTGCCTACCTTCGCTCGGCTGAAGGTTTGAAGGCTCGTAATGCGCTGCTAGATGAGTACCGCAAGGCATCCCCGCCCCCGGGCTTCGAGCCATTTCTCGGCGCAGTGATCGAAAAAACACAGGCAACGTTCAAGATCATGCTGCGGGAACATGTCCCTCTCCTTTTCGGCAGTGACACTCCCGCCGGCGATGGCTTTGGCAATCCCCCGGGGCTGAACGGGCGTCTCGAACTTCAGGCCTGGGCTGACGCGGGTGCTCCCTTGCCGCTCATCCTACGGTCCGCGACCCTCGACAATGCGGCAGCTTTGGGACTTTCACAAGAATTGGGCTCTATCGAGGTTGGAAAACGAGCGGACTTGCTGTTGCTAAAGGAGAATCCGCTCGCAAATGTTTCTGCATATGACTCGATAGAGATAATCTTTCTCAGTGGCGAGCCCACCGCGCGCGAATCATTACGATCTCATAACTAGCATCGGCCAGGAACACTTCAACTTCGACTGCAATCCCGCTCAGTTTTTTCAACGGTCAAGCTTCAGTGGCCGGCGACTTCGAAACTAATTCCAATCGTCTGATAAGTTGGGGCATCGAAAACTGACCCTCCACCCATCCGCTTGAGCCGCCCTCCTCTCTCATGTTACTTTCCTATAGGTTCTCCCGGAGTGGCGGAACTGGCAGACGCAGCAGACTCAAAATCTGCCGGGGATCACTCCCCGTGTGGGTTCGACTCCCTCCTCCGGGACCATCCCTTTACTTACGCGCACATTAGTACCTTCCTCCCCTTGACCTCTTCCTCTTCTTCTCCAAGACTATCTCTCGGGCCATTTCCCTCGTGACCAATCTACCCTCCAACCCAACTCCCGGTCACAATCGACGCCGCAGCCAGCGCGTCCTCCTCCGCCTCCCCATCCTCATCGTCGCCCGCGGCGCCAATAATCAACACGCCTCCGAGAACGCCTTCACCACCAACGTCAGCGCCCACGGCGCCCTGCTCCTCCTCTCTATGCGCGTCGCGCTCAACCAGAAAATCCTGATCCGCCACATCGAAACCCTCGAAGAACAGTTCGTCCGCGTAGTCCACGTCACCCCCGCCGCCGAAGGCAAATCCGAAGTCGGCGTCGAATTCCTCAAACCCGCCCCGAAATTCTGGCGCATTTCTTTTCCCCCCGACAACTGGACCCCCAAAGACCCCGAAATCACCGCCGACACCTTCTAACGCAACGCCCAGGCCTGCCTCCTGATAACTGCTATCTGTTCGCCGCTCGCCTCCTAACTCCCAACTAAAAACCAATCACTGATAACTAATCATTCCCCACCACCCACCGAAAACTTTCCCCGACGCATCTAACTATGCGAAACTTGTATTGAGTCACGAAAGGGCTTCCTCTCGGCATGAACATCGCATTCGGCTTCATCCTCGTCCTCGGCGTTCTCATCCTCGTTCACGAGTGGGGACACTTCATCGTCGCCCGCCTCTTCGATGTCCGCGTCGACGTCTTTTCCATCGGCTTCGGCCCGCGCCTCTTCGGCTTCAAGTGGGGCGCCACGGACTGGCGCATCAGCGCCATCCCTCTCGGCGGCTACGTCCGCATGGCCGGCCAGGACATCACCGAAATCGACTCCAGCGACCAAGTCCCCACCGGCGCTCCCGATGAACTCATGTCCAAGCCCCGCTGGCAGCGCGCCCTCATTTCCGTCGCCGGCCCGGCAATCAATCTCATCTTCCCGCTCGTCCTGCTCACCGGCTATTTCATGATCAAGGGCGATCCATATCCGAAGTACAACGATCAGCCACTCGTCCTCCTCGGTCTACCTGCCGACTCTCCCCTTGCCAAACAGGGCGCGACTGTGGGCGACCGCATCGTCTCGCTCAATGGAATTCCCAACCCCACCTGGGGCACGGTCGAATCCGAATTCACCAAGGGCCTTCAGGATCGCAATTTTCAGGTTACGTTCCATCACCAGGGCGCCGATCAAGCCGTCACAGTTTCCACCTCCGGTGTTAAAGATCCCGAACACCTCTTCGGCTATCCCCCGAACACGCCGCTCGTCGGCTATCTCGACAAAAGCAAGCCCGCCGCCGCGGCCGGAATCCGCCGCGACGACATTATCGAAAGCATGAACGGCGAGCGCCTGAACAACTGGCAGGCGATGGTCACCGCCATCCAGAAAAACGGTGGCAAGCCCGCCCAGGTCACGGTGCGTCGCAAGTCCGAAAGTTTCACCTACACGCTCACTCCGATTCTGGATAAGAACGAAAAAGGCGAACCCGCCTGGGTCATCGGCATCCGCCCCGGCCAGGAATGGTCCTTCCACAAAGTGGGCCTCTCCCAGTCCTTCGCTTCCGCCTCCAATTTCACCGTGCGCGGCTCGATGGAAGTCCTGATTGTTTTGAAGCGGCTCCTCACCGGCGAAATGTCTGCCAAGCAACTGCAAAGCGTCATCGGCATCGCCAGTGAAGCGGGCCACGCCGTTCAGGAAGGCACCTTCGCCGTCATCACGCTCATGGCTGCTCTCAGCCTCAATCTCGGCATCCTCAATCTCATGCCCATTCCCATCCTCGACGGCGGCAACATCCTCCTCCTCGCCCTCGAAGGCATCCGCCGCCGTGACTTCAGCCTGACCTTCAAAGAACGCTTCATCCAGGTAGGCCTGGTCTTCCTCCTGGTCCTATTCGCCTACGTAATGTACAACGACGTAGTCCGCCTCCTGCCAACCCACTCCTAATCGCCCTTGTAGGGGTCGGGCTTGTTCGCCCTGGGTTGATCGAAGGCCTCGGCCCGCTCTTCAATTCTCCGAATGTAGGGGCGGCTTTACGCCACCCTCGCCCGGCCCGCCTAAGTTACTCTTGAATCTCTAAATCAAGTGCCATGGTTAAGACTCGGTAAGAACCTTTGCCGGCGCGAAACAGCTCGGCTCCGGTTTGAACAAAACCACAGTGTTTATAGAATTCCCTGGCATGATGGTTGGCCTCGTGAACTTCAAGCCAGATTCGTTCTGATTTCATCTCCCGGGCAAACGACAGCACGTCCCCCAGTAGCTTCTTACCTAACCCGTTCCCATGAAATCGGTAAAACACGTACAGCCGCTTCAGTTCAAACGACGAAAACAATTTTGCACCGTCATCCGATACCGCGAGCGCATACCCCACGGCACATTTTCCGGCACTCGCCTCGGCAATCCATGCTCGTTCACGCTCGCTAGCCAGCGTCCGTCTAAAATCAGCCACCCCCAGTTCAGTGCTTACATATTGAATTAAGTCATCGCCCTCAGTGATCCCGGCGTACGTTTCCAGAATAGTCGCCTGCCCAACAAGCGAAAGTGCTTGCTCGTCTCCGGTCTTGCAAAGCCTCGTCGTGAATTCCATTTTTAGTCCAGCCTGAGGCTGGCGCACTCGCGGTCGCAGCAAACACGATGAGGAATACGAATCCAGCCATCCCTCGCGGCGCCCACAATCTCCATCCGAATTTGACAGACTGCTTTCGGCAGTATAAATATTTGTTTTCTCTCTTCGCAACACTGAATCAACCGAATCATCTAACCGGGTCTCGCACCAAGTTTTTCGATTTCGGGTTATTCAGGGAGTTGGAGTGACTAGGCTTGCAGAAACTGTGAACTCGGAAAAGCCCTCAGTGGATTCGATGTCGCAGGGTTTAGCTGTAGTGACGCGTACAAGTTCCTGCCCTTTTTCATCTTGGTATCGGTCCACGACTTCACAGTCAACAAATCCCGGTTTAGGGTATTGGCTGTTAGCATCCAAATCTTCGGCAGTGAACATCGGGACTTTGTTCCGTAAGATGTGGCGACGGCCAGCGGCATCTACCAGTTCGCATTCCACCCAACCGGGAAAACCACTATCCACAAAGCGAACGATTTCCACCGCGACGTTGTGCGCGGTTCTTATATGGAACTACAAGTGATAGCCGAACTAGATTTATGCGTAAGTCTTGGCAAGTTTTCAGGCTGACGTCTACTTCTCAATCTCTTCAACCG
>Ga0210399_10002595_pt1 | contig 14059 bp, 13 predicted proteins | sample IncBWC14MmetaG_FD_150865 | JGI IMG/M metagenome (GOLD analysis project Ga0210399, IMG submission 150865) | Forest soil microbial communities from Barre Woods Harvard Forest LTER site, Petersham, Massachusetts, United States - Inc-BW-C-14-M | ecosystem: Environmental > Terrestrial > Soil >... | reverse complement strand
GGATCATGAGCCGTGATACTCACTGGCCAGCAATGACGTCCGCCTTGCCTTCGAAAGGACGCCTGGGCGTGGGCCTGCTATGCCGACGCGATGGTGACGGAAGTTTCCGGATTTTTCGACACTGTGGTGCTCCCCCAGCAAAGACTGCCTGGGAGCCGGCTTCGCATCTCTCCGGCTGCGGTGGGCGGATACGGCAGCAAAGCCAGCCCGCCCGAGTGACCGGCGAAACCACTGCCCGGGATAGACTTGATCGATTGCATCCGGAGCGTCGGTACTTATTTAGACGATCGTTGTCCTACTTCGACAGCCGACGAACACCGACAGCTTTGCGCGGGGATGGTCCGATGGAGTTTATTGCAAATATTTCGACGATACTAAACCGCATTCTTGATACGGCTGCCGACAATCTCACGCTCGCCAAAATCCTGATCAAATTGGGTCTCGATCCCAGCAATGTCACTTTCGATGCGCTGCTCAATCGTCTCGTTGAGATTGTGCTGGCCAACATCAATCTCGCCAACATGTGTGCCTTGATCGGCGCCATCTTCTTTGTCGCCACCTTGCTGATGCAGACAATGGTGCCGCTGCGCGTCGCGAACATGGCCGGCTCTACATTCTTCGCCGCCTTTGGCGCGCTCTCCGGAAACGCAGCGACTTTTCTGCTCTATCTGCTGTCGCTGCCGATCAATGCCGTTCGCCTCAGTCAAATGGTCAGGCTCGTCAAGAAAGCGCGCGGCGCGACGCAGGGCGATATGTCGATGGAATGGCTCAAGCCGTTCATGACCCAACGCAAGTATCGCCGGGGCGACAGATTATTCAAGAAGGATGATACAGCCACCGAAATGTTCCTGACGGTCACTGGAAAGTTCTTGGTCACGGAAATCAACGTCGAACTGCCGCCGGGACGTCTTATGGGTGAACTTGGCTTCCTTACGCCCGATAAACGGCGAACCGCGACGGTCGAATGCATTGAGGACGGGCAAGTGCTGACCATAGCCTATGACAGGCTACTCGAGATCTACTTCCAGAACCCGCAATTCGGCTATTACTTCCTGGTCCTGACGAGCCAGCGCCTTCTGGAGAACATCGCGCGGCTGGAAGGAATTATTGCACGAGAGAGAGCCGCCCGACAGACCGGAGCCACGGATGACATAGCCTAAGCCTTCTCTTGATTGCTTCGCCGTTCGTCACGCGCAGTGGGGCTCGGCGCGGCTCCCGGGCGGGGTCTCGCGGGACCGACAAGCCCGTGACGACGTGCTCAAACGGGAATAGCATCTGCGGATTGGAGGCGATCATGTTCAATCCCACACAAATTGTCATCCAGGCGTTCGTCGAACAGCTCAAGGGCAAGTACGGCCAGATCTATGGCGACCTGGAGCCCGCCTATCGGGACATCATTGGTTTCGTTGGGCGCCTCGCCTTGGAAAATATTGCCAATAGTGATGCGGCCTACCATGACATGAACCACACCATCATGGTGACGTCGGTTGGCCAGGAGATTCTACTCGGGAAACACACCTGCGAGGGCGGCGTTACCCCGCGCGACTGGCTCCATTTCTTGATCTCCCTCTTATGCCACGACATCGGCTATGTGCGGGGAGTATGTCGGGGCGACCGCGAGGGACATTATGTCTGTAGCGAAGATGGTGATCTCGTGCCCATATCCGCGGGAGCCACGGACGCATGCTTGACGCCCTATCACGTCACGAGATCGAAGCTCTTTGTCCGCGAGCGCTTCGGCATCAGCTTGATCCACATCAATACGCCGGAAATCGAGGCCAACATCGAGCACACGCGCTTTCCGGTACCGGAACTCGAGCAGCATACCAGCACGGCAGATTATCCAGGCCTGCTTCGCGCCGCGGATCTGATCGGCCAATTGGCGGACATTAACTATCCGCGCAAGACGTCGGCGTTGTTTGCAGAATTTCGCGAAACCGGCGTGAGCGAGAAGCTCGGATATCAAACTCCCGATGATTTGCGGGCAGCGTACCCAGCTTTCTTCTGGAAAGCCGTTCATCCCTATATCGGCAATGCTCTCCGGTATCTGCGTGTCACGCAGGAAGGCAAGCAGTGGATCGCGAACCTCTACGCGCACGTGTTCTCGGAAGAACACCGGGGAGCCACCGGGGCATACTGAGGCGGCAGGTCTCCAGGGGACGAGCGCCGCAGAGGCGCGCGTCTTTCGCGCACCTCGCCCGTTGGCCCGTGGACGCGAAGCGCAGGGCGGGTTTCGATGTCGTGATGTCAGAATGGAGTCGCGGCAGCGTTGAAGTCGCACAGCTTCGATGGAGTGGTGCTTCGCGCTGGCGCCCGCCTGGCATCTGGCCAACGAGGTCCATCAAATGGCTTCCAACCGCGACTATCGATTGCCTACCGATTTCCCTCATCTTCTTGTTCGCCACACATGTAACCAGGTAAGGAACACACGCTGAACTGCTCCTTGCGTTTTGGACCGCGATAGGTTTTAAGCCCGGTGACTTCATGACCAGAGGTATGAACGAGAGGCAAACCTGCGTGGTTTTGCCGCGTTTTAAACAGAGTGACGCACCCCCTGGTCGCTCATGCGCTTTAAACTGTTCTGAGCCTCCACACAGGAATCCATCATGGCCAAGATGACGAAGAATCAGCTGATTGATGCAATTGCAGAAGGAACGCAGGTTTCCAAAGGAGACGTAAAGGCCGTCATCGAGCAGATGGCGACCGTAGGCTATAAGGAACTGAATGAATCGGGCGAGTTCGTCATTCCTGGCTTCGTCAAAATGTCGCTCGTGAACAAGCCTGCTACTGAAGCCCGCAGCGGTGTAAATCCCTTCACGAAAGAGCCCATGGAGTTCGCGGCCAAGCCAGCCAGCAAGTCGGTCAGGGCGTCGCCCCTGAAGGTTGTTAAAGACGCTGTTTGAAGTGGACGGGTTGGTTGAGGCGTGTTCGTTCGTCTGAACCGTGGGTGATTCCGTCACGCCCTAGACGGGCATCTCCACTGCCGCACTATGGCCCCGAGACGGAATCTCTGGAGGGCCTGGGGGACAGTCTTGCAAAGGCCCGCGGTGTAATGCCCGCGTGGCCTTTATTGTCTGACCACGTCGCGGCGCTCGCGATACCCGGCATGTTGTGATGCTCCGCCACCCAGGGAGGTCCGGCCCCAGGGCCGTCGTTCTTTCTTCTGACGGCCACACAACGATCGTTCCCGAAGCAGCTGGCCGCTCAGTAACTGATCTGAGCGACGGTCCGAAGTTCTTCTGGCGTGGTCGATCGAAAACCGAAGAACTCGAGATAGGCCGGAATCTGTTCGAACAACATGTCGGTGCCAATCTGAATTTGGCAGCCACGGGATTTTGCCGCCGCCAGAAACGGTGTGATTTCCTGCTTCATCACAACCTCACCCACGAACGTCGAGGGCGCAATTCGATCGACGTCCATCGGCAGCGGATCATCTTCCTTCATGCCGAGGGGCGTCGCGTTGACGACGACATCAAACCCGGCGGGGTCACGGGAGCCAACTTCGATCTTCAGCGCTGGATAATAGGCACGCAAACGATCCGCCAGGCTGTTCATGGTCGGAACATGGGCGTCGAACAGCGCGAGCTCGGCCACGCCAGCCTTCGCCAGCGACGCCACAATTGCGGAGCCAACGCCGCCGCTCCCCACCACCAGCACCCGCGTACCGGCCAACGCCCGGCCCTTGCGCAGAATGCCGCGAACAAAACCTTCGCCGTCGAACATGTCGCCGACCAGAGTGCCCCCGGGGCCAAGACGAATGGCATTGCAAGCACCGGCGACCTTCGCCGTGGTCAAAACCTCATCCAGCAACGGGACGGTGGTCACCTTGTGCGGCATCGTAACAAGCGCGCCGTGAACGTTGGAAAGCTTGAACACGAGCTTGAGAAACGCGGGATAATCCTCGGCCCTGCACCCCATCGGAACGACGACGGCGTCGATTTCGTATCTCTCGAAATAGGGGTTGTAGATCATCGGTGCCTTGAAACTCTCGGTCGGATAGCCGAGATGGGCAATGAGCTTTGTGCGTCCGCTGATCGTCATTGGCGTGTTCCTCTTTCGTCAGGATGGTTGTCCAGCAGAGCGGACGGCGATCTCGGCGCCGCTCCCTGGCATGCGAACCTATTTCGCAGCGGGTTGATCGAGCAGATACGCGAGACGCCGAAGCGCCAGCGTATACCCCTGGGTTCCAAGTCCTGCGATCACACCATCGGCGCGAAGCGAGACGTAGGAGTGATGACGAAACTCCTCGCGCTTGTGGACATTCGAGATGTGGACCTCGATCACTGGCGCTTCGAAGGTGTTCAGTGCGTCGAGGATTGCAACCGATGTGTGGGTGAATGCGGCGGGATTGATCACGATGCCGCACGCAGCTTCTCGCGCCTCATGGATCCAGTCGATGATCTCGTATTCACGGTTCGACTGATGAAAGCGAAGGTCAAGTCCGTGCTCGGTGGCGACCTTGCGACAGTCGGCTTCGACATCGGCAAGAGTTTCGTGTCCGTAAATGTGAGGTTGCCGCTTGCCCAGAAGGTTGAGGTTCGGTCCGTTCAATACGTAGACGATGCGGGTCATGGTTGGCTCCGGAATCAGCAGATTGGACTCGTATCCATTGGGGACGGGCTCGGGGCGTCGATCAATTCGATCCGAATGCTGCGCAACAGCTGCGGCAGCGCGGTTGTGACCGCAAGCAGCGACCATCCGGACGCGATAAAGTGGGCCCGAACGCCAGCGGGGGTATCGGCAAACTGCGACGCGTTGAGCAGGACGATGTCGGACACGAAATCCTTGTGGGCTGCGGCAAGTCTCAAAGCGATCTGCATCCCGGAAGCTGGAGCCACCAGGACGGCCTTCCGGCCGATTCGTTTCGCGGTGGCGCGAATCAAATCGGTAATCGATGGATCGCCGCGACCTGCGGTCACCGGGCGATAGCCGAGCACCTTGAGCCAATCCGAGAGGATGAGGAAGAAAAGGTTGCTGCCGAGTTCCGGGACGAGAATAATCGGCTTGCCGTCGCCGAACTGCGCTCCGCCGCCGAAGTAGATGGATTGCGGCCCGATCGTCATCGTATCGATCCCGGCGCGCGCCAGCATCCACGGCCAGCTCGCAAAAAGCGCCACCGCAGGCGTGAGAAGACTGATGAAATCCGCCACAGCACTGGTCTGGCCGTTTTGCGAAACACTCAAGGATGGGCTGCCGCGAGGCTCTTCGGAAACACCGGTCAGGAACTCCGTAACAAACCCGACACACTCATCGGTCGCCTCCCACATCACGCGATGGCCGCAGCCTGGAATGACGATCAGGCTCGCCCGGGGAATGAGACCTGCGATGAGCCGGGAGTTCTGCGGTGACATCAACTCGTCGAGATCGCCGGTGAGTACAAGAGTTGGGGCTTTAACCCTGGGAAGGGTCTCGGAGCAGTCGAATTCTGCAAAGGCCTGATACTGCAGGTCCGCAGCGTGCAAGGGAGTGGGTGCCGCGATTTCGCGACGCATCTGATCTTCGGCCAGCTTGCGGTGGTTCTCCAGATATCCCGGCGAATAGGTGACGCACCATATGCGCCGGGCGATTTCTTCGGGTTTGAGCCCGTCGAGCTCCCGCATGACCCGAACAACGGATGGCGATGCGTACATTGCGCGCGGGCCGCCGCACATCGTCGCGCAGAGCACCAGACGCAGGACGCGATCGGGAAATTGGCGAACGAATTCCTGTGCGATCGCCCCGCCCATGGAGTAGCCGAGAATATGGGCGCGGGGGATCTCCAAATGGTCCAGAAGACCGCCAAGATCCCTGGCCATGTTCGCGATGTCATAGCCGAATGTGGGCTTCGCACTGCTACCTGTCCCGCGATTGTCATACAGCACCACGGTAAAGCGTTCCGCCAGGGCGTCGATGAAGTCGAGCGGCCACGCCAGTGAACTGAGGCGATAGCCCATGATCAGCACGAGAGGCGGCCCGCAGCCACGGGCGCCGTAAGCGATCTCGATACCGTTGACGTTGGCGTGCTGCATCTTCATCGAGCGCCGTCGGGCGAGCGGTTTACGTTGCGATGCCTTTCCGCGGCATCGGTTTCAAGGCCTGCCTTCACAATGCGCCTGCCTGATCACGAAGGACAAATTTCTGTATCTTTCCGGTCGACGTCTTCGGGAGCGGGCCATAGACGAAAGTCTTCGGGACCTTGAAGCGTGCAAGGCGCGCCTGGCAGAACGCAATGACCTCCTTGTCGTCGGGACGCGTCGCGCCGGGCTTGAGTTCGAGGAATGCGCAGGGCGTTTCTCCCCACTTCGGGTCGGGCCGGGCGACGACTGCCGCCAGCATCACTGCAGGGTGCTGTGTAAGCACCTCTTCAACCTCGAGGCTCGATATGTTTTCGCCGCCGGAGATGATGATGTCCTTGGAGCGATCCTTGATCTCAATCGCCCCGTCGGGGTGCCAAACGGCGAGGTCGCCGGACAGGCACCAGTTTCCGACAAGCGTCTTTGCCGTTGCAGCTTCGTTCTTGAGGTACCCCTTCATCACGGTGTTGCTGCGCACCATGATCTCGCCAACTGTCGCGCCATCCCGTGGAACGGGAGCCATCGTCTTGGGGTCGGCAACCGTCACCGCTTCGACCATCGGATAGGCGACACCTTGCCGCGCCATTTTCGCAAAGCGTTCGTCGTCCGGCAGCGCATTCCATTCCGGCTGGAACACGCAAGACGTCGCGGGTCCGTAGGTCTCCGTAGCCCCATAGAGATGCGTGACCCGAAACCCCAGGGCCTCCATCGACCGGAAGACAGAGGAGGGCGGTGCCGCGCCACCGGTCGCAACCGTCACCGTGTGCTGGAACGGCACGCGCTGGTCGTCCGGCGCATGGGCCAGCATGTTCAGCACGATGGGGGCGCCGCAAAGATGGGTGACCCGATGTTCGGCGATCAGCCGAAAGATCAGGGCAGGCTCGACTTTGCGCAGGCATATCTGCGTTCCGCCGGCGGCCACGACTGCCCATGGGTAGGACCAGCCGGAGCAATGGAACATCGGCAGTGTCCAAAGGTAGATGCTGTCGAAGGTCAGTCCGAAGCTGAAACCGTTGCCGAGCGCCGAGAGATAGGCGCCACGATGACTGTAAACGACGCCTTTCGGGTCGCCAGTGGTGCCTGAAGTATAGAGCAGGCACAGCGACTGCCATTCATCTGTAACACCAGGCCAGTCAAAATTCGGGTCACCGTCGGAGAGGAGAGCCTCGTAGGCATGCGTTCCGATCGGCGCGACCGATGAATCAGGGGAAGCGATATCGATGACGACGATCTTCCGATCGACCTGCTGCAGCGCTTGCCGTACCAACGCTGCGTAGTCGGCATCGACGATCAAAACCTCCGCGCTTCCGTGCATGAGCGAGAAGGCGATATTCGCGGCATCAAGGCGGGTGTTCAGTGGATTGAGCACGGCCCCAAGCATCGGGACGGCAAAATGCGCTTCGATCATTTCCGGAATGTTCGATGCGATGATCGACACGGTATCGAGCCGTTTGACCCCGATCTGCGCCAATCCTGACGCGAGCCTGATACAGCGATCGAGCAGTTGCGCGTAGGTCAAGCGACGCTCACCGTCGAGCACCGCCAACTTGCCGGGGAAGGCACTTGCGGCGCGAGTCAGGAAGCTGACGGGCGACAATGGTATGTAATTGGCCGGATGCCGGTCCAGATTACTCTCGAAGGGATGCGTGCCATTTGCGTTCATTGGATCACCCTTGCTTCACTAGAGTTTGTAAGCCGCAAAGAGCCCTCATTCAGAGGGTCGAAACCAGGTGGCCGCCATCGGCGACGATCACACTTCCGGTCATGTAGGAACCGGCCTGCGAAGCCAGCAGCAGGAGCGGCCCTTCCAGCTCCCGCAGTTCGCCGAGCCGCCTCTGCGGAATCCGCTTGATCAGCGCTTGACCCGCGGCCTCCTGAAAGAAATCGTCGTTGAGTTCGGTTTCGAAATAACCAGGCGCAAGCGCGTTGACGCGAATGCCGTAGCGCGCCCATTCCAATGCCAGCGCCTTGGTCATCTGCACGACCCCGGCCTTGGAGACGGCATAGGGAGCGACTGAACTTGCAACCCGCAGGCCCAGGATCGAGGCGACATTGACGATCGAGCCCTTCACATTGTGCGCGACCATTCGTCGTGCGACTGCCTGCGCGACCAGCCAGACGCCCTTCAGATTGGTATCGATGACCTTGTCCCAATCCGATTCGTCCTGCTGCAGGGCAGGCCGCGTCGCGGTCACGCCGGCGTTGTTGATGACGATGTCAACAGGACCGAAGCGCGCTTCGGCTGCGTCCAGCGCGGTCTCGATGCTCGCCGGGAGGGTGACGTCCATCACAACGCTCTGAGCCTGGCCGTTGGCGTTGGCGATGTCATCGACGGTTTTGGAAAGCGCGTCTGCGCGGCGCGCGCTGACGGTTACATGGGCTCCGCGCGCGGCGAGGGAGGCAGCGAAAAAGCGCCCCAGGCCGCTCGAGCCGCCGGTCACCAGCACATGTGACCCTTCGATCGCAAAAGGATTGTTCATGGCAAGCTTTCGCAGGTATGAGGTATCATCATGACACCCTGGTCCAGACGAGAATTGACCGGCCCATCGTGCCGTCCAGGTAGCTCTTGTAAGGTGCAGTGGTGATCGTCAGCGTGTCCCCCTCCAGCACGAAATGCCGGATCTGGTTTGTGCCTGTCCAGGCCTGGTTCCACGACGTGTCGATGTGATGAACAACGACATCCTCCCCCAATGAGAACGTGCCGGCATAGGCAACCATGGTGCCGAGCAATTGCACGCCTTCCTCATCGGTCGGTACGACGTCGCGAGGGACCACGCGGTCGTCGCGCGTAAAGATGGCGTACATCCGGCCGTCCGGCGCGTAACCGATATAGCCGACCGGTGCCTCACCGAACTGATTGTGCCGTTGTCCGTCGGACAGGCGCTCGCGAACGTAGCTTCGCAGTTGCCAAGTGCCGAGCACCGGACAGTCGGCCGGTGGCTTGCCCCGCCTTACCGAGGCCAGGATCTCCTCGTCCGTCGCCATATCGATTTTCCTATCTTGGTGGCTGGTTCGAACCCAACTCGCCGATCACCGGCACAATCGGCACTTCAAACATCGAAGAATACGGTCTCTCGATCGCCTTGAAGGTAAATGTCGAAGGTGTAGACGACCGCACCGTTGCGTTCCGATCGCGGCGCTATCAGCGTCTTGCGCCGTTCAGGCTGCTCAATGATGTTGAGGACCGGATCGTCGGAATTTGCCTGTTCCTCGTCGCCAAAATACATGCGTGTCGCGAGGCCGATATTGATGCCGCGAGAGGCCAGCCAGAAACTGATGTGGGGTGCCATCGTCTTGCGGCCCTTGCGGCCCGCCACGCTTCCCGGCTTGATGGTTCGGATGGTGTAGAGTCCCGTGACGAAGTCCGTTCCGGTCCGCGCCCAACCACGAAAGCCGCGATCGAGTGATTTGTTCTGGGTGTCCGCGGGATGATTGTAGCGTCCAGCCGCATTCGCCTGCCATGTCTCCACCAGCATGTCCTTTGTCACATGGCCCGCACCGTCAAAGATTCGTCCTTCAATGGTGATGCGCTGGCCGGCGACTTCGGGGCCGGCGATGTCGCCGCTGAAATTGTTCTCGAAGATTTCAAAACCCGCCTGAGCCGGAATGAGACCGATGTGCACGTAGGGACCCGCCGTTTGTGACGGTGTCTCCGGAAGATACGAAGGGATGAAGGGGGTCGGTGTCATGCTAGCCTCCGTGAAGCCGGTTTTTGAACAAGGTCTGGCGACGACCACGCAGCACGATGTCAAAGCGATAGGCGAGACATTCCAGCGGGCGCGATGCATTGAGGTCCAGCCGTGCCGTCAAACGGTCTGCCGCCGACTTGTCGGGGATGGTTGCGATGATGGAATCGTGGGGGATGAGCGGATCACCCTCGAAATACATCTGGGTTATCAATCTCTGGGCAAAGCCTGATCCGAACACCGAGAAGTGGATGTGAGCCGGCCGCCAGCTGTTGATGCGGTTCCGAAATGGGTATGCGCCGGGCTTGATCGTGCGGAAGAAATAATAGCCCCGCTCATCGGTCAGCATCCGGCCGCAGCCGCCGAAATTTGGGTCAATCGGCGCGATATAGGTGTCGTTGCGATGGCGGTAGCGCCCGCCGGCATTGGCCTGCCAGACTTCAACGAGCGTGTTGGGTACCGCCTGGCCGTTGCCGTCGAGCACGTAGCCGTGGACGATGGTTTGCTCGCCAATTGCCTCGCCCTGCTTGGCATAGTTGAGGACCAGGTCGTTATCGAGCGGACCAAGCTCCTCCGGCGAAAATATCGGGCCAGTTACTTCCGAAAGTGAGTTTTGCAGAGACCAAAGAGGGATACGCGGCGAGCGCAGCGCGCTCGTCTTGTAGATGGGCGTAAAGGCCGGCGGATGTAGATCACGGTCGCGTTGGTGAAATTCTGCTTCGGGAGTCATGCTGACTTAACCTCACTATCTGGGATCAAGCGAGCCTGCTGCCGCTTCCTCCTCGGGTCTTCTGGAAGCGGCCGCCTGATTCGTCGGTGATGAATCGTTACCGACAGGGCTCAAAAGATGCTCTTCGACGGTTCTCACGCTTGAACGTTGACTAGGCTGCTCGAGCCTCGGCCCGCTTCTTCTCGTATTCCGCCTTGGCCATGGGAACCGCATCGGGATTGCCGAGATCGCTGACGTCGATCCGGTAAGTCTCCTTGGCGGATATGGCTGCCAGCGCCGCAATCACCGTTATGCCGAAGGCGATGGCGCCCACGGTAACAGGGATGTTGGCCGAGCCAGGAGGCGCCACGGTTGCAAACAGTGCCGGAAGCAGCGCCGTAATGGTTGTCCCGATATTCTGGGATATCGCCATTGCCGACACACGGGTGCGGGTCGGGAACAATTCGGGATAGAAGCTCGGGAAGATCGCGTTGTAGCCCTGATATACGACGCCCCACATCAACAGCGACATCAGGATTGCGAGCGGAACACTCTTGATGCTGATCGCGTAGAGGTAGCCGAAGGCGAGCAAGCCTGAGCAGAGTGCACCGATGATGATGGGAGGCTTGCGGCCGACCTTGTCCGACAGGTTGCCGACGATCGGGATGACGAACACGGCCAGCATGTTGCCGAGGACCGGGATCCAGAGGTAGATGTCCTTCGAGAGGCCGATTCCGTAAGCCGGCTGGACGGCATAGGCGGCGCCGAAGATGGTGGCAACGACCGGAATGACGTTCATCAGCGCCATGCAAACGACGCGGATCATGTCTCTCCAGCTCAGCTTGAACGCCTGAATGATGGGGGCTTTCGGAACGGTGCCGTGCTTATCCTCCTCGGCGAAAGCAGGTGTTTCATCGACTTCGCGACGGATGATGTAGCCGGCGACGATGACGAAGAAGCTGAGCAGGAACGGTATGCGCCAGCCCCAGCTGTTGAATGCTTCGGTTGGCATGTACGCCGCAAGCGGCAGGAAGACTGCTGCGGCAAGGATCTGGCCAGCCTGAACCCCCTGGAGCGTGAAGCTGGCGTAGAATCCACGTCGCCCGAACGGGGCGTGCTCGAGAATCATCGAACTCGCTCCAGAGATTTCTCCGGCCACTGCAAAGCCCTGGATCAGGCGCAGGATCACCAGAAGCACCGGCGCCAGAAGTCCAACTTGCTGATATGTGGGCAGGAGGCCGACGAGCATCGTCGAGATGCCCATCAAGAACATGCAGACGATCAGTACCGTCTTACGACCGTGGGTATCGCCCCAGTGTCCAAGAACAAATGCGCCGATAGGCCTGGCCACATAACCTACACCGTATGTCGCCAGCGATGCGATGATCGCGACCGCAGGATTTTCAGATGGAAAGAAGATCTGCGGAAATATCAGCGACGCTGCCGTCGCATAGATGAAGAAGTCATAGTACTCGAGCGCCGATCCGATCCAACCGCTGGCAGCGGCTTTCTTTGACTGACTCGCGTGATGTTCGGCTTGCGCCAGTGAACTTGCCATGTAGGCCTCCCTATGTGCTGAATGTCCCTTTGCGGGCTTCTTTGAAAAATACCGATCATTGTCCGGGGGTGCGTTCGTCGCGTCTCCCGGCTCAAGGATTAGGATGTGCATTTCATCGTCGACCTCAGAGTTGCGAGGCCGGTCGAAAGCAACGCCACGATAGTGCACGGACCGGATAACACAATTACCGTGTTATTCGATAAATGGAACATCATGTTAATTTTCGATTTCGGGGCCTCAGGCGCTCGATGCGCTGCTCACCGAACTCAAGAGCGTCCAGTTCTCGTTGTGCGTTTGATGCCGCCTAACCAGAGTCACACCAACTGCAGTGGTGACTTCTGAGTTCCTCTCGGGCCGCACGCGGCGCGATATCCGGTATTGTGTTCAGGCTGCTGGGCGCAATCTTACCACGCCCCGTCCTGAACGAGCGGCCCGATCCATACTATCGAAGCCCGATCCCGGGATTGCTCGGAGCCGGTTTTGCGCTAGGGTCGGCTGACGCCGCACCGGCTGGTCAGGCCAGGCTGAGCTAGGACACGCGAGATGAGCACGGCCATTTCCCCGCTCCTGGCACCGATGTTTTCCAGCGCAACGATGCGAGGCGTCTGCGACGATGCCACGTTCCTGCAACATATGCTCGACTTCGAGGCGGCTCTGGCGCGAGCTGAGGCTGCGACCGGCGTCATTCCCCCCGTCGCAGCGAGCATGATTGCAGCTGCCTGCAAGGCCGATTCGTTCGACCTTGCCATGCTCTCGAATGCCGCCACCCGTTCCGGGAATTTGGCCATTCCCTTCGTGAAGTCGTTGACCGCCAGCGTCGCCGGGATCGATACGGAAGCTGCGCGCTACGTGCATTGGGGTGCGACCAGCCAAGACGTGATCGATACCGCCACGATGCTGATGTTGCGCAGCGGGATCGACGCGCTGCTTGCCGACGTCGAACGGGCAATCAGGGGCTTTTCCAGGCTTGCGCGCCAACATCGCACGACGGCGTTCGTCGCTCGCACCTGGCTGCAGCATGCTCTCCCGATGCCGTTTGGACTAAAGCTGGCGGAATATGCCGCGGCACTGGCCCGCTCGCGCTCGCGCTTAAGACGCCTGCGCGAAGGAGCGCTGGCGTTGCAGTTTGGCGGCGCTGCCGGCACGTTGGCGGCGCTCGGCAACTCTGGGCTTGCCGTAGCCGAACGGCTGGCGCAGGAACTCGATTTGCCGCTGCCGGAGGCGCCGTGGCACACTCATCGTGACCGCATCGCGGACGCGGCCTCGATCTTTGCGATCATTGCAGGCACCTGCGGCAAGATCGCGCGCGACATCTCGCTGCTGATGCAGACTGACGTTGCCGAAGCGTTTGAGCCTTCGGGCGAGGGCCGGGGGGGCTCGTCGACCATGCCTCACAAGCGCAATCCGGTTGCGGCCGCAAGCATCCTTGCGGCCGCAACCATGGCCCCGAATCTTGCCGCCACCATTTTCGCGGCCCAGGTGCAGGATCACGAACGCAGTGCCGGCCCCTGGCATGCGGAATGGCCGACGCTGCCCTCACTGATGCTGGTCACTTCGGGCGCGATTGCGGCCATTGTCGATATCGCCGAGGGTCTGGAGGTGGATGTTGCGCGCATGCGCAGAAATCTCGATGTGACCTCCGGGCTGATTATGGCTGAAGCCGTGTCGATGGCCCTTGCGGAAAAGGTCGGCAAGAGTGAGGCCCACCATTTGATTGAGGGAGCAAGCAAGAAGGCGATCACCGAAGGCAGACACCTTCGCGAGGTGCTGGCCGGCGACAGGACAGTTTCGGCGCACCTTGATGCTGGCGCGCTCGCACGATTGTTCGACCCGATGGCCTATCAGGGTGCTTCACAAGCTCTGATCGATCGGCTGCTTGATTCGCTCGACGATCCATAGACTCCTGGGGCCTGGCCCATGCCGATGATCGACGCTGACGGCTGCCTGCCGTATCCCTCGATGGCTGCGACGACAAGCCGTGCACCCAATGCTAACATGACGATCCCGGACGCGGCTCATATTCCGAATGTCGAGCAACCGGCTGCTGCAATAG
>Ga0210399_10002594_pt1 | contig 14063 bp, 14 predicted proteins | sample IncBWC14MmetaG_FD_150865 | JGI IMG/M metagenome (GOLD analysis project Ga0210399, IMG submission 150865) | Forest soil microbial communities from Barre Woods Harvard Forest LTER site, Petersham, Massachusetts, United States - Inc-BW-C-14-M | ecosystem: Environmental > Terrestrial > Soil >... | reverse complement strand
CACTCGGCGCAACCCGAGTGAACACGAGGCGGAAGATATGGAGTACGGCCTCGGCGTGGCCAGGCAAATCGCCAGCATGGACATCGGGCAAACCGTGATCATCGCCGATCGTGCTTGCGTAGCCGTTGAAGCCATGGAAGGCACCGATGAGACCATTGTGCGCGCCGCTCGCATCACCGGCGGAAAACCGTTGGTTGTCGTGAAAGTCAGCAAGCCGCGCCAGGATATGCGCTTTGATGTACCCGTGGTCGGTTTGCCTACCATCGAACAGATGAGGGGTGTGGGGGCGACCGCGCTTGCGGTGGACGCTGGGCGGACGCTTCTGTTTGACCGGGCAAAACTGATTGAGTTGGCGGATGACGCGGGAATTGCGATCCAAGCCTTTTCGCCGCTCGTAGCTCCGGAACCAAAAGACGCCTCGAAGGGAATGAACAAAGAATGAGCGCGGCGGCGGGAGAGTCGAAGAGGATTCGCGTCGCCGTCGTGGGTACCGGCGAATTTGGGCGAAACCACGCGCGCGTCTACAGGGAACTCGCAGGTGCAGAGCTCGTTGGAGTCTACGACGAAAGCGCAGAACGGGCCGGGACTGTTGCGCAAGAATTTCAGACGACATCGTTCCATAGTTTGGAGGAGTTGCGCGGGCAAGTAGATGCCGCGAGCGTGGCCGTCCCGACTGTCTCTCACGCAGCCGTTGGATGCCGCCTTTTGGAAATGGGCCTTGACGTTCTAGTCGAAAAGCCCATGGCCGTGGATCTCACGGAAGCCGATGCGCTGCTTCACGCCGCTCAGAAAAACGGACGGATCTTGCAAGTGGGCCACGTCGAGCGCTTCAATCCTGCCGTGATTGCGGTTGAGCCGATCCTGAACCGGCCGCTGTTTTTCGAAGTGCACCGGCTGGGCGTTTTTACCCCGCGGAGCCTCGACGTGGACGTAATCTATGATTTGATGATTCACGACTTGGACATTTTACTGGCGCTGGTCAACGAGCCGGTGGTGGAAGTCAAAGCGGTCGGGATTCCGGTGCTGACGGAAAAAGTGGACATCGCGCATGCCCGCCTGGAATTTGCGGGAGGAGCAGTAGCCAATATCACCGCCAGCCGGGTTTCCACCGAGCGCGTGCGCAAGATGCGCTTTTTTCAGCAGCACGAGTACATTTCACTGGACTACGCGCGGCGCGACGCGTTGCGGATCGGCGTGAAGAAGCCCGGCCCGCAGCCCGAATTTGGGTTTGAAAAGCTTAATGCGCCCGCCGTGGAGCCGTTGCACGCGGAGCTGGAAGCGTTCGTTGATGCCGTTCGCACGCGCAAAGAACCGCGAACCAATGGTGCAGCGGGGCGCGCGGCGCTGGAATTGGCCAGCCGCGTGATGGCAAGCATCCAAGAACATGCGGCACGCGTCCAAATAGGCACGTTCGCCACACAAGACAAAGCAAGATGATTCCACGGATTCTGGTTCCGATCGATGCGCGTCCCACCGCGGCGTTGGATGCACCGACGCAACGCCGCCGCCCCACTACCATGGACGAGCGCACGCTTGTGCCGGCCATGCTGCCGATTGTGCAGTTGGACGGGCACTCGACCATCCCCACGAATCTCCCGCTGGATTCCATCGCGACACGCGTGGTCGTGCCGCGCGATGTAAATCGCGAAGCCTACAACGTCACGGAAGACCATTCGACGCCCGCGCAGCCAACCGACATGGATGAACGCATCGTCCTGCCGGCTGGCTCTGCAGCGCCGGAGATGAGTTCCTACCCGTTGCATGTTCCGGAAGACCTGGTCGACCCCAACATTTTCATAACCGGCGAAGTGAATCTGACGGTTCCCGAGCATAAGGAGGAAAGATCAAAGGCCAGGTGGCAGGTAACCATGCGGCTGTTGCTGGCTTACTCCCTGCTGATTACCCTGATTCTGTTGCAATCGAAATTATTTCCGCCGCATGAGCCGACGCAAGACGATATGGAACTTGCGCGAAGGCAGATGGTCACCCTGCTCCCACCAGGGACTTTGGAAGCGCTGAAGCCTTCGCCTCGTCCGGCGGCACCGCCGCCCCGAGTCCATGTCGATCCGCGGGTGTTGCGTGAAGTTGCGCCGCCTGTCATTCCAAATCCAGTACCAGCGCCTCAGCCGGAACGCCCGGTGAAAGAATTGCCGAGTGCGCCAGTCCCAAAGCAGAACGTCGTCCCGCCCGACACTCAGCAACCCCTCAAGCTGGACACGCCAAAGCCTGCGCTAAGACTGGAAGCGCCCGATACCCCGCAACCTAACGCCAAATTGCAACTTCCGACCGATCATTCACCCGGGCAGAGCCTGCAAGACATCTTGAAAGGGACGCGGCCTTCTGGTCCCCGACCGATCGGCGGCGGTGGTCAGCTCCCAGGTGGCGGTGGAAGAAGTGGTGGCGGTAGTGGCACCGCTTACGGCGGCATTGAGATGCTAACCCCCACGGAAGGCGTGGACTTTCAGAGCTACCTTCAACGCGTGTACGTCACGGTGAAACGAAATTGGTTTTCGGTGATGCCGGGGTCGGTCGAACTGGGAGAGAAGGGCATCGTCTATCTCACTTTCAGGATCAATCGGGACGGCAGCGTTCCGTCCGATGAACCCATCATTGAGCGCAACTCCGGGAAAGAACCGCTGGATCGCGCCGCCTTTTCGTCCGTGCGCGCGTCAAATCCTTTCGAGCCTTTGCCTTCCCAATTCAAGGGGCCGTATATCGAATTGCGATATAGGTACTACTACAACATTATGCCGAACGACTCCAACTAGCATAATGAAACTCACGCGCCAACAGGTGTTGGGCAGTCTCCTCCTGGCGATCTTCGTCTTCATCTTCATCCTTGTTCGCGCGCGGCACCTCCTTTTTCGATGAATGAAAAAAAAGCGCTCTTGCCGCTCGTTGCCATCGTTGGTCCGACGGCGTCGGGGAAGTCGGCGCTGGCTGTGTACCTCGCCGAACGGCTTGGCGGAGAAGTGGTGGCCTGCGATTCGACGCAGCTCTATCGCGGTTTTGACATTGGCACCGCAAAGCCCGGCCCCTTTGAACGCAAGGGCATCCCACATCATTTGATTGACGTTTTTGCGCCGGCGGTTGCGGCAACCGCGGGAGGCTACCGCCAGTTGGCTTTGCAAACCCTGGAAGATTTGCGGCGCCGCGAACGCTTGCCGGTCTTCACCGTTGGGACAGGATTGTATCTGCGCGCGCTCCTCGAAGGCCTCGCGGATGTGCCGCAGCGTTCGGAAGAATTGCGCGAGCGGCTTCGAGCAAGCATCGAAGAGCATCCGCCCGGCTATCTCCATCGCGTCCTGAAGCGGCTGGACTCGGAAGCGGCCGGCAAGATCGCCCCTGCCGACGAGCAGAAACTCATACGCGCCGTCGAAGTCTGTATTCTGGCGCGCAAGCCGATCTCGGAAATCCACCGGACGGGCCGCGTCCCGCTGGAAGGCTGGCTTGTTCTAAAAATCGGAGTGATGCCGCCGCGCGAGAAGCTCAATGAGCGCATCCATGCCAGAACAGACGCGATGCTCGAGCGGGGATGGATGCGCGAGGTGCAAACGCTTCTGGAGAGCGGCCTGGCACATCATGCGAAGCCGTTTGATTTTATCGGCTACCGCGAAATGCGTGGCGTGCTGCGTGGAGAGATTACCCTGGAAGCAGCGCGAGCAGCGATTCAGCAGGCCACACGGCGCTATGCCAAACGCCAGCTCACGTGGTTTCGCAAAGAGCCTGGCGTCCAATGGTTTCCCGGTTTTGGCGATGATCCCGGCGTGCAAGTCGGCGTGATTGACTGGCTTCAAGCGGAGGGCCTGGAGCCGCAAAATCTTTTCGTGTAGACCGAATATCCGGGTTCTCGGGCCAAACCTGCTTCTTGCGTTGCCGCTATTTTGTCGGAGCTTCTGCCGGTTTATCCTTGCCCTGTATCGAGAGAAGTTCAATTTCAAAAATGAGAGTTGCGCCGGGCCCAATTTGCGGGCCCCTTCCAGGGTCGCCATAAGCCAGGTCTGATGGAATGAAAAGTTGCCATTTCGATCCCACGGGCATGAGTTGCAGGGCTTCCGTCCAACCCTTGATGACTTGATTCAACGCGAAGGACGCCGGCTGGCCACGCTTGTAGGAGCTATCAAACTCCGTGCCGTCGATGAGCGTTCCGCGATAGTTGCAGCTAACAGTGTCAGCCGCGGTGGGCTTTGGGCCAGTGCCCGCCGTCAAGATTTTGTACTGCAATCCGCCGGGCAGCGTGACCACGCCATCCTTCGTCTTGTTTGCCGCCAGAAATTCCTCACCTATTTTCTTGTTGGGCTCTGCGGCCAATTTCATTTGTTCTTCTTGCTTCTTCCGCGCCTCAAGAGAAAGTTGCATCAAGACGGTTCGTTCCTCTTCCGCTGTCAACAGCGTCTTGCTCCCTGCCAGAGCATCCTTGAACCCTCTCAGCAGGACTGCCTGGTCCACATCCAAGGGCTGCTGTTTCAACTTGGCTGCCACACCCGAGCCTATATTCATTCCTATCGCGTAGCTGGTTTTGTCCTTCTGGGTCTTGAGGGTAAATGGAACCGCGGTTCTCGGCTTGGTCGCTGTTCCCGTTTTCGCCGCAGGTGGCTTTTGTGCGGCGGCCGCTGGAGCCTGCGTGGCGTTTGCCGCCGGAGCTGATTGAGGACTGGCCGCCGGAGTCTGTTGTGCTTGGGCCGTCCCGATCAGCAGCATTCCTGAGGCCAAGAGGTTTATGGCTGTAATTGTGAGTTTTCGCATAAATCCATTTTCACACGGGTCCACCGGCTTCGCAAAGCGCCGCCGGACCGCATGTTCCCGAAGTGCATTGGGTTGGGTCGCGAGGCTGCGTCGAGAGGCGTATAATCACTTCCAGAGGGTGAGCCCGCTCGGAAATGCGCACGTCCCGCACGAAGACTCCCGGCCGATCTCAGTGACCAAGACACAACATCAGGTCTCGAACGCAGAACGCGCCTTGCTCGTAGGCGTTGGATGGAAGCGCGCGCCGCGTTTCCCTGGCATGCCCGCCGGCGAGCAGGGCCGCGAATCGCTTTCTGAGCTGGTTGAACTCGCGCGCAGCGCCGGAGCGGAAATCGCCGGAACCGTTTTCCAAATGCGCGATTCCGCAGATCCTGCAACGCTGGTGGGCCGCGGCAAGCTGGACGAAATCCGTGCCGAAGCCACGGCGCACCAGGCACCGCTGATCATTTTTGACAGCAATCTCTCTCCGGTACAGCAGCGAAACATTGAGGAAGCCACGGAGCGCCGCGTCATCGACCGTACGCAATTGATTCTCGATATCTTCGCGCGCCATGCCCGCAGCCGCGAAGGCCAGTTGCAGGTTGAATTGGCGCAATTGAACTACATGCTGCCTCGCCTGACCGGAAAGGGCACGGCGATGTCCCGGCTGGGCGGCAAAAGCGGCGGCGGTGGAGCCGGTGGAGCCGGCGGCGGAGCGGGCAGAATCGGCGTGCGCGGTCCCGGTGAAAAGAAACTGGAAACCGACCGCCGGCGGATTCGCGACCGCGTGGGCAAAATCCAGAACAGCATCGATGAAGTCCGCAAACAGCGGGCGCTGCGGCGCGAGGCGCGCAATGCCGTCCCTCTCGGAACCATCGCCCTAGTGGGTTATACCAACGCCGGGAAATCCACATTGTTCAATGCACTGAGCCGCGCTGAGGTGCTGGTTTCCTCCCGGATGTTCGCCACGCTCGATCCCACGATCCGCGCGCTGCGCCTTCCTTCGAACCGCCGCGTCCTGGTTTCCGATACCGTAGGGTTTATCCGCGATCTGCCCAAAGGCTTGTTAACGGCTTTCCGCGCCACCCTCGAGGAAGTCCAGGAAGCCGCTCTCATTCTTCACGTCAGTGACGTCTCCAATCCGCACCACGACGAGCTTGATGAAGAAGTCGACAAAATTTTGCGGGAACTCGGTGTCGACGCCCGCCCCAGGCTGCGCGTGCTGAACAAGATGGACCGTCTTACGCCGGAAGAACGAAGCGCCATCACCAGCAGTTCGGCAAGAAGTTCCGGGGCGTGCGGCTCGCCGGTGCTGGTCTCCGCCCTCACGGGTGAAGGAATCGAGGAATTGCTGCGGCGCATGGACGTCGAGATGCCCACCGATCCCGTGGTATCGCTTTCGATTCGCTTGCCGCTGGCGGAAGGCCGCACCCTGGCTATGATTCATGCGCTGGGACGAGTCATCCACTCCGAAATCGAGGATTCCCATATGCGGCTCGATGCGGAAGTGCCTGCCTCCATCGCCAAGCGCCTGCGGCTCAACGAGTATGTGGTGGGGGAAACCTTTCCCCGCGTTGTCTCGTAATATAGAATAGCGAGCGACCGGGAGCTGTCCCACTCGTAATGACAGGTTCCGTTGCCGCCAAAAGTGAGGTTGCCATGGCTGCTTTCTTCTTGTGGATCATCCTGTTCTTCTTGTGCTGGCCCATCGCGATCCTTGCTCTGGTGCTGTACCCCATCGTGTGGTTGCTGACGCTGCCCTTCCGTATCGTTGGAATCGCCGTTAACGGAGTTTTCGGACTCCTCAGCGCCATGTTTATGCTCCCCATTCGGCTGCTGCGAGGTCCGCGAGCCATCTGAGCGGCGCGCTCCGCAATGGCGCGTGGTTACCGTGAAGTAAAGTTGCGCAAAACCTCTGTTTTTACGGACTTGCGGCTCTTCCTGGGCGGTTTTTCATTCCGATTTTGGCTCTCATCTTCTGTGGAAAACGTTGTGGAAAGTGTAGACTGCCCTCAAAAAGCGGCCAGCGTGTTTTGCCACACAGCTCACGGCATCTGAAATTTGTCTACCTGTAAGATGATGAAAATAGATGCCTTAGGTGTATCTCTAGAACGGCCAAGCCCTCTCTCTGTCGCGCACCCACGCAAAACCCCACTTCCTACATTTGCACAGGTTTGCAGCAGACGCGTTACGAAAGAGTACAGCTTTCCTCGCTTTTACTTTTGGGATAGAGGTTGTCAGGGAGTAACTGCCCAAAGCCAAAAAAGCTAATGAATTCAAGCTCCTCGGCGCGTCTCCGGAAGCCCCTCTGACGTGTTGACGCATCCTTACACCAAGTCTATAGTGAAACGGCGGTGACTGAAAAGCGAGGCGGCACCTCCGCCGTCATGCACTCATGAACCTTCCTAACTCACTGACGCTGCTGCGGATCTTTTTCGTTCCCGTCCTCATCGTAATCCTTCTTACGCGCAGCCCCAACCTCGAGTTCTGGGGATTTTCCGTGCACTTCGAAGTTTGGGGCGTCTTGATTCTACTCTTGGCGGCCGCAACTGACTGGGCGGATGGATATTTAGCACGACGGCGGCTGCAAGTCACGACCCTGGGCATTCTTCTTGATCCCATCGCCGACAAGCTCCTGATCTCTGCCGCGTTCATTTCTCTCGTCGACATGCACCTGGTGAAAGCTTGGATGGTGGTCATCATCATCGGCCGTGAATTCACGGTTCTCGGTTTGCGAAACATTGCTTCCGCGGAGGGTTTCACAATTGAGGCCTCCACACTGGGTAAGACAAAAATGGTTTTGCAGGTGTGCGCCGTGGCAGTCTTGATAGCCGGTGCCGGGCGTCGTGAGGTGCACCCGTGGTTCTATGGGCTGGCGCAAGTGCTGCTCTGGCTGGTAGTTATCAGCGCGCTCGTCTCCGCCGCCCAGTACTTCCGGCGTTTCTGGAGTCACGTGGATGACAGCATCAAGAAGCGCCGCCGGCTTCGCATGCTCGAAGCCCGCAAGAAGCCCGAGGATGCCGTCCCTCTCTGAAGCAGACCGGCACGCCGCTTTGCAACTTGCCAGGAAAGCTGTGGTTGATGCTGTCACCCACCGCAAGCTTCCCGACAACTTTTCCATCGAAGGAGTTTTCTTAGAGCGCCGCGGCGTCTTTGTCACGCTTCAAGTCCACAATCGCCTGCAAGGTTGCATCGGCGTCATCGAAGCGAAAGAACCCCTCGGAGAAGCCATTGCCCACTGTGCTGCCAGTGCGGCGCTGGAAGATCCCCGTTTTGCCCCCATGAGGACGGAGCAACTCGGCGAACTCTGCATCGAAATCTCATTACTCTCCGCCATGGAACCGATCGTCCCGGAATCCATCGAGATTGGGCGTCATGGTCTAATGGTTCGCCTCCACACGCAACGCGGGCTTCTTCTCCCACAGGTGGCGGTCGAACATCGTTTTACGCGTGAACAGTTCATCGAGGAAACCTGCCGAAAGGCGGGATTGCCGCGTGAAGCCTGGCACGATCCCGAGGCTCGCCTATTTGGCTTTACTTGCGAGGTCTTCTCCGAGAGCCCTCCTCTCGGCGGCGCTTGATGTCAGCGGGTGCGCGGCGTTGGTCGAAATCGAACGGCGAGCCAAGAAAAAAGGCCCGCGCGGGGAAACCGCAGCGGGCCTGAACGATTCAGTGGTGCCTTGCGCGACTATTCGATCTCGACGTAGTCGCCTGCATATACTTCCATGCTCGTGAAGGTAATCATCACCGTCGAAGAATTGCGGCCGACGCTGAGGACAATCCCCTCGCCGAGCACTTCGCGCGGCAGGTCATTCCATTCGTAGCGCTGTGGCGCGCTCCCGAACCCGTACAATTTGTACTGGTAGCCTTTATCCATTTCCACGGTCTCGTTATTCGAGCCCTGATACCGGAAGATGCGGAAGTAATCGCCAACTTTGACTCCCTGGTTAGTCCCCAGGTTTACGTAGACCGGGGTCAGCTTCCCGAAGACCTGGCTGTAGTCTCTTCCCGCCACCACCATCGCCACCGGCTTGCCGCTTACGGGCGCGAAGTGATCGAACGCAGCAGGGTCCTTGAACGGCGGTGCCGGACGATCCTGATAAGGCAGCACGATATCTCCGCGCTGCATGAAATCGCACGAGAAGCTGACCCGCGCGATGGACACCTTGGGCTGGACACTCACCACACGCAACTGCCCCGCGTCCATATACAACTGGCCCATGGCTCTAAAGAGCTTCGATTGCCACTTGAACCACGGCACGTCCGTGGGATCCTTGTCCGGGCGCACCACCGAGAACCGGTCGCCCACGCGCACGCCTTTGTCCAGGCCGCGATTGATGTGCACATAATCGCCGCGCGCAAACGTAATCTTGAAGTTGGACTGCTCGGCCGAGATGATCCGCATCTCGTCCGGCACTTTCTGGTCCGAAACGAAACCCGCACAATTCACTGTGCTGTAGTCGACTTGCTGAAGTGGAGCCACCGGGGCTGCGTTTTGTGCCGAACATACGGCCGCACCCAGGAAGACCGACAGAGACAAAACAGCTATTCTAGCGCGCATTCCGTCACTCCTTCGAAAACACGCCCTACGGGCCGTGCATGGCTTTTCCTAGCGAAAGTATCAGGGCTAGAACCACGCGTCAACCAATTGACCGGGGGTGTTTTACACTTTTGATACGGGCGCGGGCGCCGGATGCGGCATACTAGGTAGCTGTATTTTCAACGAATTGGCGGCACAAGGCAGGGTATGGGACTTTTTGGCACTGGGTTAAGGCGGATTTGCGCGGTCGCGGCAGCCTCCACGGCGGCTGAAATGGCCAAGCTGGTTCGCTCCGGCTTAAGGCAAACCAGTACCGTCGAGCTGCGCCTGGATTGGTTGAGCAGCGATGCCGAGCGCGCGCGATTCCTCCGCTGGCTCGGAAAAGGCCACTTCGGGAAGGCTACATTTCTCGCCACCTGCCGCCGCCGCGAAGGCGGGGGAAAGTTTGCCGGCGGCGTGGACCGCGAACTCTACTGGCTGACCCAGGCTCGCGAAGCCGGTTGCCAATGGTGCGATCTGGAAGTGGAAACCTTGCGCAAGCTTCCCGGCCAGTCCGTTGAGGGGTATCCCGTGCCGCCGCGTGTTTTGCTCTCCCTCCATGACTTTGAGCGCATGCCGGATTTGCCCCGAAGGATGAATCCTCCGGCAAAGGTCGGCGTTGCTGCCGTGAAAATCGCAGCTGAGGCGCGGAGCATTGGTGACAGCGTGCGCCTCCTGCGGCTGGCGCGCAATTCGCGGAATTTTGTCGCCGCTCCCATGGGCGAACTTGGTCTGCCCGCGCGAATCCTTGCATTGCGAGAGGGAAGTGCGCTGGCATACGCGCCGATAGCTACGGCCACCGCCCCCGGCCAGGTTTCGATGGCCGAGCTGAAGCATCTTTACCGCGCTCACGAACTCACGCGCCGTACGCGGGTCTACGGGGTGATCGGCGAACCGGTCAGTCATTCCCTCTCACCGGTACTGCACAACACGGGTTTTATCGCGCGCCATGTGGACGCCGTCTATCTCCCATTCCTCGTGCATGACCTTCGAGATTTTCTGGCCGCCGTTCCCGAATTTAGCGTTCGCGGATTCAGCGTCACTCATCCGCACAAACAGACCATTCTCAAGTACCTGAAGGAGTGCGATCCGCTCGCCGCGGAAATTGGCGCTGTAAACACGGTCGTCGTTCGCCGCGACGGCTCTCTCTCCGGCTCCAACACCGATTACCTCGGCGTGCTCCGCGCCCTCGAGAAAAAACTCCGCATCAAAGGCAGCCGCATCTTGATCTTCGGAGCCGGTGGCTCAGCTCGGGCAGCCGCTTTTGCTCTGGTACGTGTCGGCGCAGCCGTGGCCATCTGCGCACGCCGCGAAAAAGCTGCAAAGGAACTCGCACGCGCATTCGGCGCAGAGGTAGTTCCCCGTGCTGCTTTGCGTACTGAGTCTTTCGACGCCATCCTGAACGCCACCCCAGTCGGCATGCATCCGCACGATAGCGTCTCTCCACTCGCGCGCAACGAGCTAAATTGCCGCCTGGTGATGGACCTGATCACCCGCCCCCACAAGACCCAGCTCCTGAAACTCGCCGCCAGCAAAGGCCTTGCCACCGTCCCCGGCGTCGAAATGCTCCTGGCCCAAGGCTACGCCCAATGGGAACTCTGGACCGGCAAGCCCGCTCCCGAACCCGCCATCCGCCGCGCCGTCCTAGCCGCCCTCCGCGCCGCAGAGAACTCCCGCGGCCCCCACTAGCCGCGGACGTCCATTGATCCACGATTCGGGCAAGGGCCAAGTTTCCGATTAGGCGGCAAAAAGGACTGAGCCTTTCTTCCTTATATCGGCGATTTTTTTGGGAGAGGTCCGATCACTTCATCAGTTTGTACGGAGAACAGCAGGAAATTCGAGAACGTGTGGGAAATGATCGTCCGCCGAACCGCAAGATCCTCATAGGAGGTGACGGACTCCGGCAGCCAGACCTGCACATCTTGCGTGCGAAAGCGAACGGGAGCGTAGTCGATTGACAGGAACCAGTCGTTCACCTTTAGTTCTGGAATTCCGCGCATCAGGCCCAACTCGAGATGAACCAATTCGCCGGAATCGTGAGCAATCCACGCACGTCCTTTGAGCATGGCAGGATATCCTGCAAACGATACCAGGTGATTCGGCCGGTCCGAATGCTGATGGAAACGCACCACCCAAGCAGTTTGCCCCTTCCATTCAGTCGTCCCTTCGCAATTCATCTCGTAGATGTTTTGGAAGTTCGGCAGAAAAATTAGGGCCATTTCAGGCAGCCCTACATCTTGGGTAGCGGCCGGAAACGTATGGCTTCCTTTCTTCGGCGTGCGATTTTCTTGGACAATGTAACCCTTTTTGCTCCGGTCAAAAGCCGCAATATAGTCGAACGATCCCACGTCGGAGTCCAGGGCATACGCATTACCTAGCGAGCGGTATTCAATCCTCTCCTCAGCCGTAAAGTTTTGCAGGTTGGTCACGAACTCGCTCGTGCGGGTCCCGGCTTGTTGCAGTACAGTGGAAAGGGGGCACTCGAGCGCAGCGCTCTTAGATCGAAGGTGCGCGTCCACGTTGGGCGGATCCCAGGACAGAAGTCCGGGCTTCGATTCTTTCTTCTGGTCTTTGGCTTGTGGAGGGTTTCCAGATTCGGAAGCGACGGAGGACTGAGCGGCAGTCGGTTGGGGAACTGCTGGGGCCTGTGAAGCCTCTGTGGATTGTTGAGGGAAGGGAGACAGCCGAAGAAGAAACGCCAGGAGAAGTTGACTCCGTAAAGAACCCATGAACATGCATGCCTCCGATCCGAGACAAGACCAAGTCGTCAGAAACGGATCCCCACTACGTAGTGATGTAGATGCGAATTCACGTCAGTTTAGGTACGACTCGAAGAGCACAACCTCCAAATGCCTGAACGCGCTTACCGGACATGTCGGGACGTAAACGTCTCCCCTCATTTTAGCGTTAGACTGTCTGACAGGGTAAACCACCGTGGCCAGCAGGAGCACACCAGTAAATCAATGCAGCAAGCCGACAGGATTGTTCGGCCGATTCACTTTGTGGCGAATGAATTCGAGCCATTCCAAGCTAACAGACTGGGGCTTAGGGCACATCCCGATAGAGAATCACCGTACGATCCTCGATGTAGGTTGCGGTGGCGGCAGGACAATCAGTAAGTTAGCCTCGATCGCCGCGCAGCCGAAAGTCTATGGCATCGATTATTCCGACGAGAGTGTCGCCGCAACAAAAAGAACGAATGCACAATGGATAGGTCTCGGCCGCGTCGAGGTCCAGCACGGCTCTGTGTCTCAGTTGCCGTTTCCGGATAGCATGTTTGATCTCGTCACCGCCGTGGAAACTCACTTCTGGTGGCCCGACTTGTCCGGTGGCATGCGCGAAGTCTTCAGGGTCCTGAAACCCGCGGGCACGCTCATCATCATCGCGGAAGTCTATAAGGGAGCGAACACTGCGGTTTCAAGGCTCGCCGAAAAATACGCCTCGCGAACAGGCATGAAGCTCCTGAGCGCCGATGAACATCGCGAACTCTTCACCAACGCCGGTTTCTCGAATGTTCAGGTCGTCGAGGAGCACCGGAAAGGGTGGATTTGTGGCATTGGCCGAAAACCAATAGCCAATTCCTGATCAACTGCGCAAAAGCCTCTTGACTGCCCATAGTTCCTTTGCTACTATACTTAACAGGTACGGCTGCGACTTCTTGTGGCGTCCGGCGGCTTGTTTACCCTGAGCGCAGCCGAAGGGCCGCGGCTTTTCCCCCATCCCACGTCTCAAGCAATTCCGTCCTCGAATATGGCAACAGGTTCCCGAGCCAGGCAGCGAAGCAGTCTTTCCAAAGAGCGATTTCCGCCGAGTTCATATCGAAGCGGGTCGCCGTCTAAGCTATTTAGAATCAACACTTGCAGAAATGGCCCAAAAGGACAGCTCTAACTATCTTTAAAATCAACAGTTCCGGAAGTGTTGATTTTAAAGCAACTTAAAGTCCCTTTAGAATCAACACTTTTGAAAAAACAGGGGGTGGGGTAGCGGTTATGGTTAACCAGACAACCGACGATGGGTGTCTGTTCTGAATCCGCCCCGGCAGGGAGTGAAGGATCCCTCTTCCGACCTTGGAGCGCGACTTTCTCTTTCCAAAATTCCCGTCCTCTGCTGAATAATCCGGGCCAGCCTGAAGTAATGTAATAATAGGTCTCCTTTAAACGTGAATTGAAAACTGTTGATCGAAAGATTCCGACTCGGTCGGAACTGTGAACTGTAAACTGTCGACTGTGAACTGATTCCATGATCCAGCCGGATTTCCGCGAATTTCAGCGCCTCGCCAAACAGGGCAACCTCATCCCGGTCTACGACGTATTCTCCGCGGACCTGTTGACCCCTGTCAGCGCCTACCTGCGCATTGCCCAGGGCGCTCGCTATTCTTTCCTGCTCGAAAGCGTCGAAGGCGGAGAAAAAATTGCGCGCTATACCTTTGCCGGTGCACACCCCGAGGAAGTCTTCCGCTACGCCAACGGCGCGTGCGTCCTGGAGAGCCGCGACCGTATGGTTTGGGAAGAGCGCGATCCCATCTCCTTTTTGCGCGAGCGCATCGAGCGTTTTCGTCCCGTGCGGCTACCCGGTTTGCCGCCGCTGGTCGCTGGCGCCATTGGCTATTTCAGCTACGACATGGTGCGGCTGATCGAGCGCATCCCCAAGCGCCTCCGCGATGAAATCGGCTTGTACGACGCGATGCTGATGTTCTATCACGGCCTCGTGGCTTTCGATCACGTGCAACACCGCTTGTGGATCGTCCGTAATGTTTTCA
>Ga0210399_10002593_pt1 | contig 14066 bp, 9 predicted proteins | sample IncBWC14MmetaG_FD_150865 | JGI IMG/M metagenome (GOLD analysis project Ga0210399, IMG submission 150865) | Forest soil microbial communities from Barre Woods Harvard Forest LTER site, Petersham, Massachusetts, United States - Inc-BW-C-14-M | ecosystem: Environmental > Terrestrial > Soil >... | reverse complement strand
GTGGTCGTGCACGGCCGCGACGCCGAGAGCCAGCACCGTGGTCACCGCGACCGCGAGGCAAAACTGGATGACGAGGGCCGAGCCGGCGGCGATGCGGGCGTGGTGGCGCTCAAGGGCGTCGGCGCGGGCCCCCAGTACCTCGATCCTCTCCAACGCGGCGCCGTCGGCCCCGAAGGCGAGCAGTTCGGGGGCGCCCTCCAACGCGTCGACGACGTGGGCCGACAACGAGCCGGCGAGCTCGGCCATTTCGTCGTCGCCGCTGCGCCGCCAGGTGAGCAGGGCCGGCAGCACCAGGGCGACGGCAAGCGAGACGCCGAGGGCCAACGCGGCCCAGGGGAGGATGAGCCCGACCGCCACGATGCCGATGACGGCGGCGCCCACGGCGATCGTCACCGGCAGCAGCGTGCGGAGATAGAGGTCTTGCAACGCGTCGACGTCGCCGATGGCGCGAGCAAGCAGATCACCGCTCCGCCACCCGCTCAGGGCCGCGGGCACGCGCGGCGCCAGCCGGTCGTAGAGCCAGACGCGCCATCCGGTGAGCGCGCGGAGAGCGGCGTCGTGGCCGACGAGCCGTTCGGCGTAACGCAAAGGCCCGCGCAGGAAGGCCAGCACTTCGACCGCGGCCAGGAGGCCGACAATGGCGTCGAGGCCCGGGCGCAGCGCCGCCCGGCCGACGAGATAGCCCGAGCCGGCGAGGAGGCCGATCGTGGCGGCCGCCGAGGCCAGCCCCAAGAGCCCGGCGCCCGCGAGACGGCCGTAGGGCGCGCCGAACTCGCCGAGCACGCGGCGGAGCGCACCGCGGGGCGGCCTCACGGCACGGCCATGGGCTGGGCCGCGCTGAGCGCGACGACGGCATCGAAGTGCGGCAGGAGGGTGGGCTCGTGCGCGGCGACCACCACGGTGCGACCCGACAACCAGGGCTCGAGGGCAGGGGCCAGTCGCGCCACGGTCGGCGGGTCGAGAGAGGCGGTGGGCTCGTCGAGCAACAACACGGGCGCGGGGCGCAACAGCGCGCGGGCCAGCGCGACCCGCTGGCGTTCTCCGGCGCTCAGGGTCAGTCCGTCGTGGCCGATGGCGGTGTCCAGCCCGGCGGGCAGGCCCGCCATGAGGTCGGCCAGCCCGACCGCGTCGAGCACGGCACGCAGCGCGTCGTCACTCGCCTCGGGCGCGCCGAGGCGAAGGTTGGCGGCCAGGGTCGCGTTGAAGAGGTGGGGCCGCTGGGGCAGCCAGGAGAAGTGGTCCCGCCACGCCAGGTCTCGTCCTGCGACCCGCTCACCCACGGCGACCGTCCCCCCCTGCGGCGACACGAAGCCCAGGACGGCGGCCAGCACCGTCGACTTGCCCGACCCCGACGGCCCGGTGAGTGCCACTCGCGCGCCCGACGGCACATGCATCGAGAACGAGAGAAGGGCCGGCCGGTCCCGATGCTCGTATTCGACGACGAGCCCCGAGACGTCCAGGGCCGACGACGATGGCGCGGCCGCGGGGAACCGGTCCACCTGAGTGGCTGCGGCCGGAGCGTCGAGCACTGCGAGCACACGGTCGGCGGCGGCCTGCCCCTCGGTGCTGGCGTGGAACTCTGCGCCGGCGCGCCGCAGGGGGATGAAGATCTCGGGTGCCACGAGCAGCACCGCCATCGCGGTCTGCAGATCGAGCTGTCCCCAGAGAAGACGCAGCCCGAGCACCATGGCGACGAGTCCGACGCCGAACCCGGCGATCATGTCCATGGCGAGGGCGGACAGGAAGGCGGTGCGCAGCGTCCGCATGGTGGCCGTGCGCACCCCGTCGTTGGCGGCCGCGACCTCGCGGCGACCCTGCGCCTCGCGTCCGAAGGCGCGCAGCGTCGGGAGTCCCTCGACCAATTGGAGGAAGCGCCCGGCCAGCGACGACAGGCGGCGCCACTGGCGCTCGGCGCGCTGCGTCGCCTCCCGCCCGAAATAGATCATCGTGAGCGGCACCGCGAGCACGAGTGCGATGACCACGACGAGGGACAACCAGTCTTGCGTGGCCACCCAGATCAGCAAGAGGAAGGGAATGACGGCGGCGGCTGCAGCCTGCGGCAGGTACCGGAAGTAGTAGTCGTGCAGTGCACGCATGCCGCGCGTCGCGGTGAGCGACAACTCACCGGTGCGCTCGCCGGCGAGCCACGACGGTCCCAGGTCGAGCGTGTGGCGGAGCAGGTCCACCCGCAGCCGGCCGACGACGCGGTCGGCCGCGCCCAGAGCGGAGAGGTCGCCGGCCGCATGCAGGAGTGCGCGGACGACCAGGGCGACCCCGACGACGACAAGGGCGCCGGTGACGGCGCTGAGCGGGGCATGGTGGAGCAGCGACCGGTCAACGACGTGGGCCAACGCCACCGCCCCTACGACGATGGCCACCGCGCCCAGGGCGGCGAGGAGCAGTGCGAGCCCGGCCACTCGCCGGAGACCGGGCACCCGTGCCGCCAGGGCCGGATCGACGAGTCGGGGTGGGCCCGGTCGCGGGGGCGTGGCGTTCAGAGTCGAAATGTCGTGTCCTTCACCGTGACCGTCCTCCCCGCCAGGCCCTCCGCGACGGCGAGCCCGGCGGTCTGTGCATCTTCGCAGGTGGCTGCCGTGCGGACCCCATCGGGCAGGTCGGCCACGACCGCAGTGCGCACCGGTTCGAGGCCGTCGGCGCCGCCGTAGGTGACGGTGAAGCTGGCCACCGTGGCCGACGTCTCGTAAGCCAGCGGTTCGCCGACGACCGGCAGGATTTCGGTGGCCGCGCGGGCCTCCGCCGCCAGGTCGCCGAGCAGTGGCTGCCGGCGCGGCGGTGACGCCGACCACACCGCCAGCCCCGGCTTCGACAGCATTCCCGAGACCGTCGTCACGAGGCCGAGCTCGTCCGGCTCCTCGCGCAACCGACGGCCCAACGTCACGAGTGACTGCAAGACGTAGTGGTTGAACGGCCCACCCGAAAAGGCCATGCCACCGGTGAGCGTCGGCGTGCCGGAAGGATCGAGCCCGAGCTCGCGCTGTTGCACGCGGACCGCGGCGGGGAAGCAGGAATAGACCTCGGCCAGCCGCAGGTCGCGCAGCGCCACACCGAGGTGGGCTTCGGCCGCATGGCCCAGCACACCCATCGCAGGCCAGGCGTGCAGTCGCTTGCGTGCGGTGAGCGTGACGGCCTCGGAGCAGTGGAGAGCGACGTGGGGGAACAGCCAACGGCTGCGCGGAACCCCCATGGCGGTCGCGAGCTCGACGGAACAGATCAACAAAGCCGAGGATTGGTCCACCGTCCATTGCGTCGAGTGCCGCAGGTTGTAGGGGTAGGCGAGCGGGCGGTTGCCCGGCCCGGGCGTCGCGATCTCGAGCGCGCTTCGGGGCGCGCCGAACGCCGCGTCAGGGTTGCGGGTCGCCACCTCGTTGAAACGGCTCCACAGCGCGGCGATCTGCTCCCGCTGGGTTGCGCTCGTCAGCTGCTCTGCCGAGGCCAGGGCGTTTTCGATCAAGGCGTACTGCTGAATGACGGGCCACGCCAATCCGGCGGCGATCTCGATCGGGGCGATGAACTCGGGCGGTCGCTGCAGTACCTCGTCGGGAGGTCCGTTGTCGTCGTCCACCTCCACTCCGCCCTGTCGCTCCCAGGCGCGCGCCTCGGCGCCGACCACGACGATGGCGCCGCACTCGGCCGCAGCGACTGCAGCAAGCGCGTCGTTGATGACCTCTTGCTGCGACACGCCGAGTTCGGCCAGGACGGTGCGGGCCCGGCCGGCGCCGATCCGACGCGCAACGGTCCGCCCGGGATCCGTGAGCCTCCACGAACCCTGCGTGCAGACGATGCGGTCGATCGATCCCAAGAGCCGTGGCTCGCCGGCGTCGATTGCGGCCCGGCGCACCGCCTCGGTCATGAGTTCCACGACCGGACCGGGCTCGTTCGTCGCGCCCAGACCAACGAGGACGGGCTGGCGCGGGTCGATCGAATGGTCGGGCTGCGTCACGGCGGGCGATGCTACGGTCCGCCGATGGCGACGAGCGATTCGAAATGGCAGGACGCACTCGAGGGCTTCACCAAGGAGTCGTTCGAGGCCGACGGGAAGCGCCGAGACGTTTATCGCATCGGCACCGGGCCTGCGGTGATCGTGATCAGCGAGATTCCGGGCGTCACGCCGCTGGTCGCGCAATTCGGGCGCCGCGTCGCCGCGGCGGGCTGCACGGCGGTGCTGCCACACCTCTTCGGCGACCCGGGCCGGCCCGCCAGTCCCGGCTATGCCATGCGATCCATCGGCCCGGCCTGCGTGTCACGCGAATTCGCATGGTTCGCGCTCAAGAAGACGAGCCCGGTCACCTCGTGGCTGCGCCAGCTGGCCCAGGCCGAGCACGAGCGTTGCGGAGGGCCCGGCGTCGGCGCCATCGGCATGTGCTTCACCGGTGGGTTCGCGCTGGCGATGATGGTCGACGACATCATGCTGGCGCCGGTCTTGAGCCAGCCGTCGCTGCCGTTCCCATTGTCGAAGAAGCGCAAGGCGGACATCGGGATATCCGACGGTGACTTGGCGAAGGTGAAAGAACGTACAGAGGCGGGCGCCTGCCTCCTCGGCCTGCGCTTCACGAACGACCCCTTCTGCTTCCCCGAGCGGTTCGAGACGTTGCGCCGCGAGCTCGGGGACAAGTTCATCGCGGTGGAGATCGATTCGGCACCCGGCAATCCCTATGGCCACCCGAAGCAGGCGCACTCAGTCGTCACGGAACACCTGACCGACAAGGAGGGCACGCCGACGCGGGCCGCGCTCGACCAGACGCTGACGTTCTTTCGGGAGAAGCTCGGGGTGGGGTCGGGGCCGGGCCCGCGACCGGCCGGTATGGACGAGGAGTCCTGAAGCGCGAACGTCAGCGCTCGGCGGCCAGGATCTCCTCGCACACCCGCTCACCCGAGCGCACCGCGCCGTCCATGGCACCGAACGACGTCGTCGCCGTCTCGGTGCCGGCCCAGTGGATGCGGCCCACCGGTTCGCGCAGCAGGCGCCCGTACTGGGTGAGCACACCGGGAGCGAAGTGCGCGCACGAGCAGCCACGCGTCCAACGCTCCTCGGACCAGTTGATCTCCATGACTTCGAGCGGCGATGCCGCCTTGGGCCCGAGGCGGGTGGTCAGCATCTTCAAGAGCACCGAACGGCGCTCGCTCTCGGGCAGGGCCCATAAGGCCCGGGCCCGTGGTCCCGCCGAGTACGTGGCGATGACGCCGTGGGAATACCCGGGCTGCGTCGTGTCGAGCGTCACCTCGATGAGGTCGTCGGTCGCCACCGTCGCCCCCGACACTCCGTCGGCCCGCCAGAACGGTTCGTCGTAGATCGCCACCGTCTTCACCTCGGTCCCGGATGGGATCTTGTGGATCAGCAAGGCGTGGTCGCCGGGCAGGGCCGGCTCGAACCGGATCCCGGCCGCCAACGCCCGGGGGAGTGCCAACACGACGCGGCGGGCGGTCACGGTGGACGCGTCGGACACCACTTCGACCCGGTCGGCCTGCTGGGTCACGGCCGTGACCGGCGCACCCAAGATCACCGCGTCCCCGAGGTCGTGCGCCATGGCGGCAGGGATCTGACTCACCCCGCCGTCGAACTGCGAGTCCTGGTAGCCGCCGGCGATGTTCATCAGGGACTCAACGCCGCCGGCCGAGCTCACGAGCAGGAGCCAACTGAGCATGGAGACCTCGGACAGGTCGCAAGTGAAGCAGGCGCGCACCGTCGCCTCCACGAGGTCACGGGCCACCCTGGTCGGCACGCGCCCGGCGGTGAGCCACGCCCGCACTGACTGGGCGTCCCACTGCGCGGCGCGGGGCGCGTCCCACGGTGCGGCGGGAGAGACCTTCTTTGCCATCGAGCTCATCCGCGCCACCGCCTGGCCGGCACTGACGAGGGCGAGCGGGCTGATCTTGGGGATGTCACCGCGGTACCGCCTGACCTTCCCTCCTGTGGCCAGGACGGCGTCGCCCTCGACGAACGTCTTGAACGTGGTGACGCCGGTCTCCTTGGACAGAGCGTGGAGCCGATCGTGGTTCGGCCCGATGAAGCAGCCACCCATGTCGACCGGGACACCCCCAGCTGAGGTCTGGGTCCATACCCGGCCTCCCACCCGGTCCCGCGCCTCGAGCACGACCACCGACTGACCGGCCTGGGAAAGGTGGCGGGCCGCCGTCAGCCCGGCGAGCCCTGCCCCCACCACACAGACGTCCGCTTCCAAGCTGTTTTCCGGCATCTCACTACCTCCCCACGACAGGAAAGGCTAACATGCGTGCTGCCCGCATGTAAACTGTACTTCCCATATACACACTCGCCGAAGGGTCCCACTAGGCGCCGTATACGCCCACAAAAAGGAACCCGCATCGGCCAGAGGACGACGATGACAACGCCCACATCCGAGGTCACCACCACCCGCCAGCCGCGCCGGACGCAGGCCGACCGTTCGGCCACCACGACCGCCGCCCTCGTCAAGGCGGCACGTGAGCTCTTCGCCGAGCAGGGTTTCGCCGCCACGAGCCGCGATCAGATCGCCGAACGTGCGGGCGTCACACGGGGGGCGCTGTACCACCACTTCGAGTCCAAGACGGCGGTCGCGGCGGCCGTGGTCGCCGAGCTGGAGGACGAGCTCGTCGAGCGGGTGGTGACCGCAGCCGCCGACGCCGACGACGTCAGGACGCAGCTGCACCTGGCCTGCCGCGCCTATATGGACGCCGCCGCCGACCCGACGATCGCCCGCATCCTCGCCGACGCGCCGGCCGTCCTCGGCGTGGCCGCGCTCCGCCAGTTCGACGCCGAGTCCTGCCTGCCTCTCCTCGAGGACGGCTTCGCGCGGGCGGCCGACGAGGGCGTGGAGGTGCCGGGCGACCCCTCCGTGGCCGCCGCCCTGCTCCTGGGCTTCCTCAACGAGGCCGCCGGGCTCATCGCCGCCGCACCGTTCAACCGCGCCCGCCGCGAGGCGGTGACTGCCACCGTCGACGCCTTCTTGACCAAGCTCTTCGGCTGAGCCCCGAATCCGACGCCCCGGCCCATTGAGCTGCGCCAGCCGCAGTGGGAGGATGGCCGCCACCAAACCAGGGTGGGGGCAACGATTCGAAGGAGCGCCATGTCCGACTTCGTCATGACAATCGCCGGAGAGCCGGCCGCGACCGAGGCCACGTTCGGCGTCAAGAATCCCGCCACCGGCGAGGTCTTCGCGCAGGCGCCCGAGTGCTCACGGCAGCAACTGGACGCAGCATTCGACGCCGCCGCCAAGGCGGGCCGCGACTGGAAGGCGAACGAAGCACAGCGCCGCGCCACCCTCAACAAGGCCGCTGAGATCCTCATGGCTGCGGGCGCCGAGCTCGGCCCGGTCCTCACGGCCGAGCAGGGCAAGCCCATCACCGACGCGGGCGGCGAGGTCTTTGCCGCGGGGATCTGGTGCCAGTACTTCGCCAACCTCGAAGTCCCCCAGCAGGTGATCCAGGACGACGACGGCGCCTTCGTGGAAGTCGTACGCCGTCCCCTCGGCGTCGTCGCGGCCATCACGCCGTGGAACTACCCACTGCTGCTGTCGTTCTGGAAGATCGCCCCGGCGCTCCTCGCCGGCAACACGCTCGTGCTCAAGCCGAGTCCCTTCACGCCGCTGACCACGCTGAAGTGTGGCGAGCTCCTGCGTGAGGTCTTCCCGCCCGGGGTCGTCAACATTGTGAGCGGCAGTGACCAACTCGGCGCCTGGATGACATCCCATCCGATCCCGAGAAAGATCAGCTTCACGGGCTCGGTCGAGACCGGCAAGAAGGTCAATATGGCGGCCGCGCCCGATCTCAAGCGCGTCACCCTCGAGCTCGGGGGCAACGACCCGGCCATCGTGCTCGACGACGCCGACCCCAAGACCGTCGCCGAGGCCATATTCAACGGCGCGTTCATGAACAACGGTCAGGTGTGCTCAGCCGTCAAGCGGGTGTACGTCCCCGAGGCGCTCTACGACGACGTCGTGGAAGGCCTGGCCGAGCAGGCGCGAGCGATCAAGGTGGGCGAGGGAAACGAAGAGGACGTGAAGCTCGGGCCGATCAACAACGAGCCGCAATACGAGCGGGTCAAGGAGTTGGTCGCCGACGCCCTCAGCCACGGTGCCACTGCGGTCACGGGCGGCAAGGCGATGGATCGCCCTGGATACTTCTTCGAACCGACCATCCTCGCCGGGCTCTCGGACGGCACGCGCATCGTCGACGAGGAGCAGTTCGGCCCGGCGCTGCCCGTCATCTCGTACCGCGACGTGAGCGACGCGGTCGACCGCGCCAACGCCACGAACTTTGGCCTGTCGGGCTCGGTCTGGGGAGCGGACGCCGAGCGTGCGGCGGGGGTCGCTGCCCAACTCGAGTGCGGCACCGCGTGGGTGAACACGCACCTGGCGCTCGCACCGAACCAACCGTTCGGCGGCTTCAAGTGGAGCGGCCTTGGCGTGGAGAACGGGCCGTGGGGCCTCGCTGAGTTCTCCGAGCTGCAGGTCATGTACCGAAAGAAGGGCTGACCAAACTTCAGCCGGGCTTCGAGTCACCCAGGGGCATCACGAGGGCGTCACTCGCCCGGCACCGATGAATTAAATCCGGTGCCGGGCGGTGACGACCCGCCCCGACGGGGTTGGTGTCTCAGGATCAGCTCGCCGTGGTGGACACGGAGCCAACCGTCCGTTCGCCACCTCAGAAGTCTGCGCGCCAAACATGATGATTCTGTAAGGGATCGGCCCTTCGAGGCCTGATCGGCAGCGGGAGATGCGAGGCTTGGGGGCGTGAGCACGGAGAACGGGACGGTGATCGTCGTCGAGGACGACCCCAACATCGCCGACCTGGTCGACCTGTACCTGCGGCGCGAGGGGTACCGCGTCCTGTTGGCTCCCGACGGCGAGAAGGGCCTCGAGGTATTCAGCCAGGCGGACCCTTGGATCGTCATACTCGACGTCGGCCTTCCCGGCGCCCGCGACGGCTTCGAGGTGTGTCGCCAGATCCGCGCCCGCAGTTCGGTACCCGTTCTCTTCCTGACCGCACGAGACGACGAGGTCGACCGCATCCTCGGCCTCGAGCTGGGCGCGGACGACTATCTCGTCAAGCCCTTCTCGCCCCGAGAGCTGGTCGCACGTGTGCGCGCCATCCTCCGCCGCACCCGTGAAGCACCTCCGGCTCAGGACGTCGTGAGTGTCGACACCGTCGAGGTCGACATGCGGCGGCGCGAAGCCCGCCGCGACGGGGAGGTCGTCGGCCTCACCACCCGCGAATTCGACCTGCTGGCCTTCCTGGCCAACAACGCCGGCCTCGCTCTTTCGCGCCAACAGCTGCTCGACGGAGTGTGGGGCGCGGACTGGTACGGCGACGAGCGCACGGTCGACGTCCACGTCGCCCAGCTACGAAAGAAGTTCGGCCCCGACTTCCCGCTTGCCACGGTGTGGGGCGTGGGCTACCGGTTCGGCTGACGATGCGCCGCCGCCTCATGCTCGCCATTGTTGGCCTCGTGGCCGTCGTGCTGCTCATCGCCGGTGTGGGCACCCTGCTGCTCACGCGCAACGCGGCGCGCAACCAGGCCCAGCAACAACTCGTCCAAGAGGCGAAGTCGCTCACCCAATCGAAGCTGGGTTCGGAATCTCTGCGGACGCTCACCGTCATCAAGGCCACCCTCACGCTCGAGAACGCCGACGTCATCCGCATAGACCGATTCGGAAACATCACGACGCCCCTCCCTTCGAACATCACACAAGGCGACGTCGACGTCGCCGCCGTCCAAAACGGCCAAACAGTCTCTGGACGCCAAGGCAATCTCGTCTACGCCATCTCGCCGGTCACGCTCTCTCAACAAGAGCTCCAAAAACTGGAAAATCGAGACCACGGAATCCCCTTTGAGGGCACCTTCGCCGTGCTGCTCACCCGCGACGTCGGCAATCTCGGCCCCAGTTGGGGCTACTTCATCCTCGCCGGCGGTGCCGCGCTCGTCATTGCCGCACTCATCGCCTGGCAGATGAGCCGACGCATGGCCCGTCCGCTCGTCGAGGCGACGCAAGCCACCGGGCGCATCGCGTCGGGCGATCTCGAGAGCCGCATCCCGATCCACAGGCACGACTACCCCGAATTCGCCTCGCTTGCCGGCTCCATCAACGACATGGCCCAGAGCCTGGAGGACAGCCGCGCCCGGGAGCGCCACCTCCTGCTCGCCGTCTCGCACGACCTGCGTACGCCGCTCACCTCCATCCGCGGGTTTGCTGAGGCGATCAAGGACGGGGCGATCGACAACAGCGAGCGGGCGGCCGACGTGATCATCGCCGAGTCCCGCCGCCTCGAACGTCTCGTGGGTGACCTCCTGGACCTGACCAAGCTCGAGGCCCACCAGATGTCCATCGCCATGCGCCCGACCGATGCGGTCGAAGTCGTCACGACGACGGCGGAGGGCTTCCGCCCGGCCGCCGCGAGAGACGGCATCGACATCGGATTGCGCGTGGACGGAGCGACCGACACCGAGCCACAACCGACCCTCAAGCCGGTGGCGGCCGATCCCGACCGGCTCGCACAGATGGTGGCCAACCTGATCGAGAACGCGTGCGCCTACGCCCGCAGCCGGGTCATCGTTGGCCTCACCGACGCTGGACCTGCCGGCGGGTGCGTCATCACCGTCGACGACAACGGGCCGGGTATCGCGCCGAGCGACCTCGAACGCGTCTTCGAACGCTTCTACCAAGCCGATCGTGGCCGGAACCGCCTGATGGGCTCGGGCCTTGGACTCGCCATCGTGGCGGAGCTCGCCACCGCTATGGGCGGGCGGGTGCGTGCCGTGTCGCCCTTCGGGCCCGACGGTGGCTCGCGCTTCGAGGTCTGGCTCCGCCCCTGGATAACAGCGGCAACCGAGCCCGCGCCGCCGGTTCCGACCGGGCCACGGGCTTGAACCGACTTTCGAGCTGCCGGTAGCTACTCCGACCGCAGCAGAACGGCGGTCGGGGTCCCCGCCGCGATCCGGGCGGGCTGCAGCGCCACGAGGTTGGCGAATGCGATCGCGCCGAGCGCTACCAACGTCACCTCCAGCACGGGGACGTCGGGCAGCGGCACCGCGTTTATCCCGCTGGCGAACAAGGTCCACAGCCATCGTCCCAGGGCGACACCGACCGGGACACCGACGACCACGCCGAGGACGGCCGCCGCCGTCGACTGCCACGCCACGGTGCTGGCTAGCTGACGGCGGGTGAACCCGAGCGCCTTCAGCAGCGCGAACTCGCGGCGACGCGAGCGCACCGAAGAAGTGAGTGTCAGTCCCAATGCAGAGATCGCCGCCAAGGCGAGCACGGCGGCCAGGAGGACGGTGGTGGACTTTGCGCTGTCGTAGCCGGCGATCTCGGCGGGACGGAGCGCGGCGACCACGCCGCCTATGGGGGCGTCGCCGTCGCTTGGCGCGTTGAGCCGCCGCGCAATCTCGTCGAGTGACGCCAACGCAACGGCAGGTCGAACCCCGCGGCGTACCGAGATGAACTCTGCCATCGGCCCGGCGACCGGACTGCCTTGCTGGTTGAGGTCGTTGCCGGAGAAGAGTGAGGATGCGACTACGGCGCCGGTACCCATCCCGATGGTGGCCTGCCCCGAGCCACCGATGGTCGGCAGCGTGGCCGTGCCGACGATGCGCAGCCGGTCGGCCCGTCCGGTATCGGTGTGCAACACCACCGTCTGGCCGACCTGCTTGTGCAGCGCAGCGAGCGTGGCCGGTCCCACGACGATCTGACCGGCCGAGCTGATGTTCTGACCCGACAGCAGCGAGGGCGTCACGGGAGCACCTGGACGCATGGCGAGCATGCTCACGCCCTGTCCGTCTACGGTGGCCGACTCGAAGTAGACGCCGGAAAAATGAGCGACGTCGGGGTCGTGCGCGAGGAGCGCCGCGGTCGCCGCCCCCGGCAGGTCCTCGGCGCCCGAGAAACCGGACAGGAGTGCATAATTCCAGTTCCATCCGTACTGCGCCGGCTGCGAGACCAACGAGTTGAGGCTCGAGCCGAACACGATCGTCGCCACGAGGAGGATCACGGCGAGGACCGCCCCCATCAACGCGGAGCGCAGCGGGGCCGAACGGCGGGACGCCGTGGCCCCGAGCGCCGCCTCCAGGCCCAGGCGCGCGTTGGGGGGAAGCCCGGCTGCTCCGGCGGCTCGGCCCAGCCGAGAGCCACCCACGGCGGGCGCGTCGCCTCTCCGGGCGACGCGGTGAGGGGCGGAACGGTAGGCGACCACCAACGCGCACAGACCGAGGCCCGCCACCAGGACGAGCGCGCCCAAACCGAGGACGGTCCAGTCAAAGGCCACCCCCTTGTCGGGGTACACCGATCGGACGGGTCCAATGGGCGCCAAAGGCGACAACGCGACTGCGACTCCGACAGCCAGTACGGCGCCGGCCACAAGAGATACGACGACACCGCCGAGGGCGTCGCCGGCTGTCATGGCCGGTCCGGCCCCGAGCGCGCGCAACACGGCGCGATCTGCGGCGTCGCGCCGGATGAGGCGGCTCAGTATCTGCCCGTTGATCACGAGGGCCGCCAGAGCAGCGACGATACCGAAGACGCCGAACGCGATCGCCTCAGGTCTGATCGTGCGTTCCGCTGTCGCCACGATCGGTGCGGCCGTCTGGAACCCTCCGAACTGCTCGAGGTGCGGCACGATGCGGGTGATACCGGCATCGACCGCGGCCGCGTGGCGAGGGCCGCCGTCGAGTTCCAGCGACATGTACGTGTAATAAGCGCAACACCCCTCAAGGCGACGAGTGAGCGCGGGGGACAGCACTCCGAATTGGTCGCCGAGCGCGTCGTCATCGCTCTGGACGACCTGTACGTCGTCCTCGATGACCCCGACGAGCTTCAGCGTGATGATCAGTTGCGGCTTGTTGATCGGGTACCCCGCGTAGTTCGGCGTGTTCACCTGCGCGTCGCTGAAGAAGGCGAGACGTACAGTCGAACCGAGATGCAGATCCGACGCCTTGACTGCGCCGGCAGACAACATGAACTCGTCGAGGCGCGACGGATCCAACAGCCGGCCATGCAGCACCGTGACGCGGTCGCTGCTGAGGTACTCACCGCCGGGACTGCCCTCCAGGGCGGGAGGCGCCTCGCCGGGAACCGAACCACTGCGCAGATTGGTCAAGAACTGCAACGTTCCGTCGAAGCCAACGATGGGCGTCGCCCGCTTGACGTAGGGCAGGTGCGCGATCTCCCTGTTGACGCGTGCGGAGAATCCGATGTTCGTTGACGGCAGGAATTCGTCGAAGGCCTGGGCGTCCGACGGGTTCGTGCTGGCCTCGTAGACGGGGAAGGACGACTGGGTCCGCCGCGCCCCGGCGATGGCGGCCATAGAGACCCCTCCGACCAGGCCGATGAGGACGACCAGCGACAGGTAGCCGGTCCAACGCCGGCCGAAAGTGGCCCGGAGGCGGTAGACGCTCTCGCGGAAGAGCGGACCGATCACTGCGGCCTCCCCGAGGCCAGCCCCAACCGGCCGCGCAGCCGCCTGACCCGCGAGTCGGTCATGCCCAGATTGTCGTCCCGAACTCGTGTGCTCCCAAGGTTGCTACCCCCTTGCAGCGGGTCGTGCTACCACCCACGACCTCGACGAAGGGCGCGGCTCGGATTTTTGCAAATAGGCAAAGTAACTTGCGTGACTTTGCATTTGTGCGGGATAATGGAGACCGATGGCCGCCGACCCAGCCGAGGTGCTGACGCTCCCGGTCCTCACCGAGCGCCTCCCGCTCCCGCCCGACCCGGCGCTCAACCCTGTGCTCGACGCCGCAGCTCGGTGCCTGGCCCGACACGGGATCTCCAAGACCACGCTCAGTGACATCGCCCGCGAGATGGGCGTCGCCCCGAGCACCGTGTACCGCAAGGTCGGCTCCGTCGACAACGTGACGATGCTGATCTTCGCCCGAGAAGCCCAGCGTTTTCTTGAGCGCATTCCCGCCACGATCTCGACCGCCACAGGTCCTCAGGCGATCACCGCACTGATGACCGACGCCATCGAGACGCTCGCCAACGACCCGGTGGCCGCCAAGGTCCTCAGAGACGAAGGCGACTGGATGGGCCGCATGGTCACACGCCAGCTCGATC
>Ga0210399_10002591_pt1 | contig 14066 bp, 10 predicted proteins | sample IncBWC14MmetaG_FD_150865 | JGI IMG/M metagenome (GOLD analysis project Ga0210399, IMG submission 150865) | Forest soil microbial communities from Barre Woods Harvard Forest LTER site, Petersham, Massachusetts, United States - Inc-BW-C-14-M | ecosystem: Environmental > Terrestrial > Soil >... | reverse complement strand
TCGACCCCGCCTGCGCGCTGCGGCACGGCGTCTATGCGGTGCGCGCCCAGGTCGAAGGACGCCGCTACGACGGCGTGGCGAACTTCGGACGCCGCCCGATGTTCGACGATGGCAGCGTACTGCTCGAAGTCTTTTTATTTGATTTTTCCGGCGATCTTTACGGGCGTTCGATCGACGTGGCCTTGATCGGCTGGATCCGCGAGGAAAAGGTGTTCGCTTCGGTCGCCGCTCTGGTCAGCAGAATGAATGAGGATGCGGGCGAGGCGCGGAGCATACTGGCGCGGGCCGGGGAGACGGTGTTCCCCGAGCCGTGATCCGGAGGACCTGCGGAAACCCCGTTCATTCCGGAAGCTTGACGTCCTCGCTCGGCACCAGGTGGTTGACGACCACGAGGCCGATGATCGACAGCGGCGCCGCAAGGAACGCACCGATCGGTCCCCACATCCAGGTCCAGAACGCGAGCGCCAGGAAGATGAGCAGCGGGTTGAGCGTGACGCGCCGGCCGACGACAGTCGGCGTAATGAAATGACCTTCCATCGTGGTGAGGAGGACAAAGGCAAGCGGCGCGATGAACGCCTGGCCGAGCGATGGAAAACTCACCAGTCCGACAACGAACAGGATCACCACCATAACCGCCGGCCCGACGTAGGGCACGTAGTTCAACACCGCGGCGAGCACGCCGAAGATCGCCGGATTGGGGAAACCAAGCGCGAAGGCTCCGAGAGCGACGACGACGCCGAGCGAGGCGTTGATGGCCGTCACGATCGCGAGGTAGCTGGCCAGATTTCTTTCGACGTCGGTCACAATCTTGAGGAAGCGCAGCTTGGCGTCGCGGGTGGCGAAGAAGGAGACGAGCTGCGCGCGCAACTCGATCTGGCCGACAAGAAAGAACATCAGCGTGCCGAAGAACAGCAGCAGCTCGCCGGCTGCGGGCGTCAAGAATGCGACCACCGGCAGCACTACGCTCGGGGCGGATGGCGCCGTCGCCGGCGCGCCCGCGCCGAACAGCATTTCTTCCAATTGGAGCAGTGACGCTGGTGGCCCCTCGAGCACGGAAAGCTTCTGCCTGATGGTGGCACCGATCTCCGGTGCGCGTCCGATCCACTCGCTCACCGGTCCGGCCAAGGCGGTAGCGGCGATGCTCAGCGCCCCCAGGCAGAGCAGGACAATGAGCAGGGCGGTGATCCACGGCGAAATACCGCGGCGGTTGGCGGCCTTGACCACCGGGCCGAGCGTCAGGGCGACGATGGCGGCGGCGAAGATCGGCAGCAGGATGGCGCGGCCGAAATAGAGGAACGCGACGAACAGCAGCAGGAAAATGCCGATCATCGCGGCTCGGCCTGCCGAGGACCATATGTCGCCGACGCTGCTGACCGGCTGCGGGTCGTTTATGATGACGACGCGGCGCGCTTCAGGGTTCGTGCGAATATATTCCACTTAAGGCTTCCTCACCGGCGCAAATATCCTTGATCGTCAACGCGAAATCCAGGCCGCGGGTTCCCGGCGGCCGCAGTGCGGGCCGCGGCGACAGCCCTTTGCGCCACGCCAGCGGCTTGTTAGAAGGCGCCCATGAACGACACGCCGGCAAAAACACGCGATTACAGCGAAACGCTGTTCCTGCCCAGGACCGATTTCCCGATGCGCGCCGGCCTGCCGCAGAAGGAGCCGGAGCTGTTGGCGCGGTGGCGCAGCCTCGACCTCTACGGCCGCCTGCGCGCGGCAGCCAAGGGCCGCCCGCGCTTCATCCTTCACGACGGCCCGCCCTACGCCAACGGCAACGTCCATATCGGCACAGCGCTTAACAAGATCCTCAAGGATGTGGTGACCAAAAGCCAGCAGATGCTTGGTTTCGACTCGAACTACCTGCCCGGCTGGGACTGTCACGGCCTGCCGATCGAATGGAAGATCGAGGAGGAATATCGCGCCAAGGGCCGCGACAAGGACAAGGTGCCGGTGATCGAATTCCGCCGCGAGTGCCGGCAGTTCGCCGAGCACTGGATCGGCGTGCAGCGCGCGGAGTTCGAGCGGCTCGGCGTGGTCGGCGATTGGGGGCACTACTACAGCACCATGAGCTACGCGGCCGAGGCGCAGATCGCGCGCGAGCTGATGAAGTTCGCGGCCAACGGCACGCTCTATCGCGGCTCGAAGCCGGTGATGTGGTCGGTGGTGGAGAAGACCGCGCTCGCGGAGGCGGAGGTCGAGTACGAGGATTATGTCTCGGACCAGGTGTGGGTGAAGTTTCCTGTCGCTCAGGTGGAAGTTAGTTTTCATGAGCAAGCTTCCGAGAAGCATCGTAACGTCGCAGAGAAGATTGCAAACGAACTCCGCCAGAGTGCGGTTGTTATCTGGACCACCACTCCGTGGACAATTCCAGGCAATCGCGCGATTAGTTTTTCCGATCAGATTGAATACGGTGTCTATCAAGTAGTTGATGCGCCAACAGGTAATTGGGCAAAGCGAGGTGATCGTTTTGTACTCGCAACGAAGTTAGCGGTCGATGTCTTCAGGCAAGCGCGAGTAACCGCTTTCAATCAGCTGAATACTTTTAGTTTTGATGAGGGCTGGGCGCAGTTTCTTGTGATCTGCAACCATCCACTCAAAGACTTTGCGGGAAATTATGAGTTCAAGGTGCCATTGCTTGCGGGCGATCATGTCACCGATGATGCTGGCACCGGCTTTGTGCATACGGCGCCTGGTCATGGCCGCGACGACTTCGAGGTATGGATCGCGAATTTTGATCGCATACAGAGGATTGTCGGTCCGAAGGATACGCCTGGATTGATGTATCGATTGACTAAGGGAATTCCCTATACAGTCGATGATGACGGTCGGTTTACTAAAGACGCGCCGGGGTTTGAGGGTCGCCAAGTCATTACCGAAAAGGGTGAGAATGGCGATGCGAATGATGCGGTCATTAAGGCGCTCATCGACGCGGGCAAACTGCTCTCGCGAGGGCGTCTCAAACATCAATACCCGCATTCATGGCGCTCGAAGAAGCCCGTCATCTTCCGCAATACCCCGCAGTGGTTCATCGCGATGGATGAACCGATATCGGGGCTCCGGCATGTGGCTGGTGTTGCGCCGGTACGGAATGAGAGCGGCTACGAATTTCGCGACAAAACGTTGCGGGAGATAGCGCTAGGGGAGATTCCACGTACTCGATGGGTGCCGCCATCCGGCATGAATCGGATGGGCGGCATGATCGCAACCCGACCGGATTGGGTGGTCTCGCGTCAGCGTGCCTGGGGAGTGCCCATCGCAATTTTTGTGAACACCATTACTGGACAAATCCTAAAGGACGAAGAGGTCAACGGGCGGATTCTAAACGCGTTTGAGGCTGAGGGCGCAGATGCTTGGTTTGCCGAAGGCGCACGAGAGCGTTTTCTGGGCAAGGATTTCTTTGATGTCGGCGTTTGGCAAAAAGTCGACGATATTCTCGACGTTTGGTTCGATTCCGGCTCGACCCATGCCTTCGTGCTCGAAGACCCCAAGCACTTCCCGGCGCTCGCGGGCATCAAGCGCAAGGCCGATGGCGGCCCCGAGGTCGTGATGTACCTCGAAGGCTCCGATCAGCACCGCGGCTGGTTTCAGTCCTCTTTGCTCGAATCCTGCGGCACGCGCGGCCGTGCTCCCTTCGACATCGTCATCACCCACGGCTTCACCCTCGACGAGCACGGTCACAAAATGTCGAAGTCGCTCGGCAACACCATCGCGCCGCAGGACGTGATCAAGCAATCGGGCGCCGATATTCTGCGGCTGTGGGTGTGCGCCACCGATTATTGGGACGACCAGCGCATCGGGCCGGAAATCCTCAAGACCAATATCGAGACCTACCGCAAGCTGCGTAACACGCTGCGCTGGATGCTCGGCAACCTCGCGCATTTCCATGCCACGGACCACGTCCGCTACGAGGCCATGCCGGAGCTCGAGCGGCTGATGCTGCACCGCCTCGCCGAGCTCGATGCGCTCGTCCGCGGCGCCTACGCCGATTTCGACTTCAAGCGCATCTTCGCCGCGCTCAACGCCTTCATGATCAGCGACCTCTCGGCGTTCTATTTCGATGTCCGCAAAGACGCTCTCTATTGCGATCCGTACTCGTCGGTGACCCGCAAGGCCTGCCTCACCGCGCTCGATCAGCTATTCCGCGCGACCGTGATCTGGCTCGCGCCGATGCTTTCCTTCACCGCCGAGGAGGCTTGGCTCGCGCGCGACCCGTCGGCCGCCTCCGTCCATCTCGAACTTTTCCCCTCGGTGCCGGGGGCCTGGCGCGACGACGCGCTGGCGGAGAAGTGGCGCAAGGTTCGTCAGGTCCGGCGCGTGGTGACGGGCGCCCTTGAAATCGAGCGGGCGCAGAAGCGCATCGGCTCCTCGCTCGAGGCGCTTCCGATCGTGCATGTGTCCGATCCGGACCTGTTCGCAGCCGTGGTCGATGTCGATCTCGCCGAAGTGTGCATCACTTCGGGCGCCGTTCTGGCCGAAGGCGAGGGGCCGGCGACGGCGTTCCGGCTCCCCGACGTGCCCGGCGTCGCCGTCGTCCCCGAACGGGCGCAAGGGCGCAAATGCGCCCGCTCCTGGAAAATCCTGCCGTCCGTCGGCAACGATCCGCAGTTTCCCGACGTGACGCCGCGGGACGCGCAGGCGTTGCGGGAATGGGAAGCCATGCGCAAGGCAGCGGAATAGGCCGGGGGCCGGCGTGGCGGATGCGGTGCAGGAAACAGCGGATCGGGCCTACGCTTGGGGACCCTTGAGCGCGCTCGGGCTCGCGATAGCCGCGGCGACCGGCATCGTCGACCAGGCGGTGAAGCTTTGGCTCGTGAATGTGTTCGAGCTCGGCAGCCGCGACCAGGTGCCGCTGATGCCGTGGGTCGATCTCGTTCTCACCTGGAACACAGGGATCAGCTACGGCCTGTTTCCGCAGGAGGGAACGTTCGGCCAGTGGGCGCTGCTCGCATTCAAGGCCGTGGTCGTGGCGTTTCTGTGGGTCTGGCTCGCCCGGACGCGGTCGCGGCTCGCCGCCGCCGCCCTTGGGCTGATCATCGGTGGGGCGGTCGGCAACGCCATCGACCGGCTGCACTGGCCCGGCGTCATGGATTTCGTGCTGTTCCATATCGAGACCGCAAGCTTCAGCTTCCGCTGGTACGTGTTCAACCTCGCCGATGTCGCGATTGTTGCGGGTGTCGTTGGCCTGTTGTACGATTCGCTCCGGGCCGGGAACGCCGCAAAAGCGCCGTGATCGCGCGGAAAACAATTGATCAAGGCTAGCCGGTCCCGGGATGATTCCCGGATTGTTGCCGTATCGGCATCACGGGGGTGAGGGCATGCCGCAGGTTCAAAGATGCGACCGCATGGTCGGCCGTGCAGCGCGCCTGCGCGCGACGTTCTTGCGCGCCGGCTTGGCTGTCGCTTTGGCGGTCGCCGTAGCCGGCCTTCACGGCAAGGCGGCGCGCGCCGGCGACGACGATCCGGACGAATCCTTCTTCTCCAAGTTCATGCGGGGAATCGGCATCAAGCGGTCGGGCGTCGACACGTCCGGCATCGACTATGGCGAGCGCGCACCGCTCGTCGTGCCGCCGTCGCGCGATCTCCCGCAGCCCGGCTCCGCCCCCGCGCCCGTCGCCGACTGGCCGCAAAACCCCGTGGTCAAGCCGCACAAGCACGCCCGCGGCAAGGCGGCGCCGGCCACGCCCGTGCCGAACGCGGCTGCCTCGATCGCCGATCCCAATGTCAGCGCCGCCCAAACCAGCCCGGAACCCGAGCAGAAGAGCAGCTTCTCGCTGAACTGGTTCAACAAGGAAGAATACGCGAAGTTCGGCAGCGAGCCGCCGCGCGGGGATTTGACCGATCCGCCTGCGGGCTACCGCACCCCATCGCCGGAGCAGCCCTACGGAATCGGGCCGGACAAGAAACAGGCGAAGGTGAAGAAGGCCGGCGACGGAACGGAAGTCGAGGTGCCTAACCGGCCCAAATAGGTCGTCCGCATACCAGCGTGGCAATTCCTTTGATCGTTTAGGGGCGCGCCCGGCGAGCCGCCGGGCGACGCCCGTTGCGGTGTTATGGCTGCCCGCGCACGAGGTTGATGATCGCCGAGAAGTCGGCCCCGCTTTGGCCTTTCCGCGCGAAGTCCTGGTAGATTTCTGCCGCCTGCGCACCAAGCGCGGTGTTGGCTTGCACCGATTGCGCGGCCTCCCTGGCAAGCTTGAGATCCTTGAGCATCAGCGCCGCCGCAAAGCCTGCCTTGTAGCCGTTGTTCGCCGGGCTCGCGGGCACCGGTCCCGGCACCGGACAGTAGCTCGTCAGCGACCAGCACTGCCCTGAGGAGGCGGAAGCAACGTCGAACAGGGCCTGATGCGACAGCCCGAGCCTCTCGCCCAGCACGAAGGCTTCGCTGACTGCGATCATGGAGACGCCGAGGATCATGTTGTTGCAGATTTTGGCGACCTGGCCGTTGCCGGCGTCGCCGCAATGCACGACCCGCTTGCCCATGCGCTCGAGAACCGGCTTGCCACGCGCGAACGCCTCGGCCGAGCCGCCGACCATGAACGTCAGCGCCGCCGCCTTGGCGCCGCCGACGCCGCCGGAGACCGGGGCATCGAGCGCGGCGACGCCCCGCTCGGCGGCCATCGCGTGGACCGCCCGCGCACTCGCCACGTCGATCGTCGAGCAATCGATGAAAAGCGCGCCCTTGCGCGCCGCCGGCAGCACCTCGGCCCATACCGAGCGCACGTGCTCGCCGGCGGGCAGCATGGTGACGACGATCTCGGAATCTTGCGTGGCCTGCCGGGCGGCGGCGACAATCTCCACGCCGTCCCTGGCCGCCGCTTCGCGCAACGCAGGCACGAGGTCGAACCCCAGGACCCGCTCGCCGGCCTTCACGAGGTTGGCAGCCATCGGCGCGCCCATGTTGCCGAGACCGATCAGTCCGATGGTCGCCATCTGCGTTCGCCTCTTTTCAATCGGGAAAGGCCAGTTCAAGCGCGCCGACGGAGCGGAAATGGCGGTTGACGATTTCCGGTATCACGTCCGCGAGATTGTCCGGTCGCCAGGCCGGATTGCGGTCCTTGTCGACGATCGCCGCGCGGATGCCCTCGATGAAATCATGCCCGGCGATGCACGCGAGCGAGATGCGGTAATCCTGCTGGAAGCTCGCCTCGACCCTCTGGAATGACGCCGCCGAGCGGAGGTTGCGCAACGCGATCTTGAGCGAGGTCGGCGACACCTTCTCCAGACTTGCCAACGCCGAACGGGCGCCATCGGCGTCGCAGGCGCGCAATCGCGCGATGATCTCCTCGACGTCATTGGTGCTGTAGCAGTCGTCGATCCATGGCCGGGCCGCAGCCATCCGGCCGAGCGGCGGGATGGCGGACATTTCCTTGAGCCTCGCCTGCACATTGGCGGCGGTGCGGCAGTCGGCGAGCGCCGCGGGAAGCTCTGCAAGATGCGCTACCGGAACGTGGATATCGGCAAGGCCGCAATAGATCGCGTCGGCGGCTCCCAAGCGGTCGCCGGTCAGTTCCAGGTGAGTGCCGACGTATCCTGGCGCGCGCGCCAGCGGAAAGGAGATGCCGACGTCGGGAAAATATCCAATCCCGACCTCCGGCATGGCGATCGCCGAGCGCTCGGTCACGATACGATGGGCGGCGTGCGCGGAGAGGCCGACTCCGCCCCCCATCACCACCCCGTCCATGACTGCAATCACCGGCTTGGGGTAGCGCGCGACCAATACGTCGAGATGATATTCGGATGACCAGAATCGCGCGGGCAGGTCGCTTTTGGATTTCGCCGCGTCGTAGAGGGCGCGAATGTCGCCGCCGGCACACAGCCCGCGCTCCCCGGCGCCGTCGATTAGCACCGCGCCGACCTTGGGATCGCCGGCCCAGGCGCGCAGCAACGCCGTCATTGTGACCGCCATGTCGAGCGTGAGCGCGTTCAGCGCCTTGGGCCGGTTCAGCGTCAGCCGGCGCAGCGCGCGCTCCTCGCGAACCAGAACGTCGCCGTCCTGAAGCAGAGTTGCACTCATCGTCCGACGAGACTTCTCGCCACGATGAGGCGCATGATCTCGTTCGTGCCCTCGAGGATCTGATGCACGCGCAGATCGCGCACGATCTTCTCGATGCCGAACTCCGCCAGATAGCCGTAGCCGCCATGCAGCTGCAGCGCCTGGTTGGCGATCTCGAAGCAGGTGTCGGTGACAAAGCGCTTGGCCATCGCGCAAAGCTCGGTGGCGTTCGCCTCCTTGGCGTCGAGCGCCGCCGCCGCCCGCCACAAGAAGGTGCGCGAGGCCTCGAGCCCCGTCGCCATGTCCGCGAGGCGGAACTGCAGGGCCTGGAATTCATCGAGGCGTTTGCCGAAGGCGCGGCGCTCCTTCATGTAGGCCAGGGCCTTCTCCAGCGCGGACTGCGCGCCGCCGAGCGAGCAGGCGGCGATATTGAGCCGCCCGCCATCGAGTCCGGCCATCGCGATCTTGAAGCCGATCCCCTCCGCGCCAAGCCGGTTGGCGACGGGCACGCGCACGTCCTCGAACACCACCGCGCGGGTCGGCTGGGCGTTCCAGCCCATCTTGCGCTCGTTGGCGCCGAGCGAGATGCCGGCGCTGTCGCCGGGGACGATGAAGGTCGAGATCCCAGCCGCCCCGGAGCCGCCGGTTCGCGCCATCACCACGTAAAGGTCGCCGGCACCGGCGCCCGAGATGAACTGCTTCTGGCCGTTGAGCACGTAGTCGCCGCCAGCGCGCACCGCCCGCGTCGTCAGCGCCGCAGCGTCCGAACCGGCGCTCGGCTCGGTCAGGCAGTAGCTGGCCAGAAGCTCCATGGTGCAGAGCCGGGGCAGCCATTGGCGGCGCTGCGCCTCCGATCCATAGGCGTCGATCATCCAGGCCGACATGTTGTGGATCGACATGTAGGCGGCGACGGTCGGGCAACCGGTGGCGAGCGCCTCGAAGATCAGGGCGGCGTCCAGGCGCGAAAGCGCCGATCCGCCCACGTCCTCGGCGATGTACACCCCGCCCATCCCCAGCGCGGCGGCCTTGCGCATTTCGGCGACCGGAAAATGCTTGGCCTCGTCCCACTCGATGGCATGCGGCGCAAACACCTCGGCGGCGAACGCGTGGGCCATGTCGCGCAGGGCGATTTGGTCTTCACCGAGCGAGAATTGCGGTATGACGCCTGTGGATGGGTCGAGCATGGGGCGTAGCCCGGCCTGGCGGCCCGTTGGGGTCATGGGCTTGGGAGTACTGAAGGATTCCCGAGCCAAAATGCGCTTGAGGCGTCGAATAGCATTGTCGTTTTCGCGCAGCAATGCGAGAATTCGCGCGGTTCCGGGGGTGACTTAACCGTACGACAATGATCATCGCCTGGGTGGATTTGCCGTATTTCCGCAGGCATCCGGCCAAGGCATCTTGGCGGCGTTTTCACGGCTAGACAGGTGACGTGCCGGCGCTTTGCGAACGGCGCGCTTCCGGCGGAGGGACCTCGTGGCGTCAATCGATCCCGGCTTGGACACGCTGCCTAAGCTTCTCATTCACAATGCCGCCTCGATCGGCGCGCGGCCGGCGATGCGCCAGAAGGACCTCGGCGTCTGGCAGGCTTGGACGTGGCAGCAGGTTCTGGAGGAAGTTCGCGCCTTCTCTGTCGGGCTCGCCGAACTCGGTCTCAAGCGCGGCGACAAGTTCACCATCATCGGCAGCAATCGCCCCCGGCTCTATTGGGCGATCTGCGCCGGTCAGGCGCTCGGCGCCGTTCCGGTGCCGGTCTATGCCGACGCCGTGGCCGACGAGATGGCCTACGTGCTGGCGCACGCCGAGGTGATGCTTGCCGTCGTCGAAGACCAGGAGCAGGTCGACAAGGTCATCGCCATCTCCGACCGGCTGTCGCAGCTTGGCCGGGTCATTTACGACGAGCCGCGCGGACTGAAGGACTACGACCACGGCCGGTTGATCGCGTTTACGGACGTGCAGGACATCGGCCGCAAGAAACTCGCCAGCGACCCCGAGTGCCTGCGCCAATGGGAAGCCGGAATTGCTGCGGGCAAGGGCAGCGATCTCAGCATCATCCTTTACACGTCGGGAACGACCGGCCGCTCCAAGGGCGTGATGCTCACCTACGAGAACACCATCATCTCCGCGCGCAATGCCAATGCCTTCGACCGCCTCGGGCAGGAGGAGGAAGTGATCGCCTATCTGCCTTTGGCGTGGGTTGGCGATTACTTCTTTTCGTACGTCCAAGCCTACGCAGCCGGCTACTGCGTCAACTGTCCGGAAACGCCTGATACGGTCGTGCAGGATCGGCGCGAGATCGGCACGACCTACGCGTTCGCGCCGCCCCGCGTCTACGAGAACGTTCTGACGCTGACCACGGTGCGGATGGCGGATGCCGGTCCGCTCAAGCGCAGGATGTTCGACTTTTTCCTCGGGGTCGCCGGGCGCTGGGGCGAAAAGATTCTCGACGGCGAGAAGGTGCCGCTCGGCGCCCGCCTGCTCTACGGCCTTGGCAATCTGCTCGTTTACGGTCCGCTGATGAACCAGTTCGGCCTCTCGCGCATCCGCGTCGCCTATACGGCGGGCGAGGCGATCGGCCCGGAAATGTTTCGCTTCTGGCGCGGGATGGGGTTGAACCTGAAGCAGCTCTACGGGCAGACCGAGGCTTCGATCTACATCACCGCGCAGTCGGACGGCGAGATCTTCTCCGATACGGTCGGCAAGGCGTCGCCCGACGTCGAGGTCAAGATCTCCGACAGCGGAGAGGTACTGTTCCGCTCGCCCGGCGTGTTCGCCGGATACTACAAGGATCCGGTCAAGACCGCGGAGGTGCTCACGCCTGACGGATGGGTGCATACCGGCGACGCCGGCTTCTTCGACCCGAAGAGCGGGCAATTGAAAATCATCGACCGCGCCAAGGACGTCGGCCACCTCAAGGACGGCACCGTGTTCGCGCCGAAATACATCGAGAACAAGCTCAAGTTCTATCCCAACATCCGCGAGGCCGTGGCCATCGGCGCCGGGCGCGATTTCGTCTGCGCCATGATCAACATCGACCTTACGGCGGTGGGGAGCTGGGCCGAGCGCAACAACGTCGTCTACGGCTCTTATCAGGAGCTTGCGGGCAATCCGCGCGTCTACGAGATGATCGCCCGGCACGTCGAAGAGGTGAACCGGTCGCTGTCGGAAGAAGAGGTAATGGCCGGCGCGCAGATCCGCCGCTTCCTCATCCTGCACAAGGAGCTCGATGCGGACGACGGCGAGCTGACGCGCACGCAGAAGCTCCGCCGCGGCCACATCACCGAACGATACGCGCCGCTGATTGAGGCCTTCTATGATGGATCGGCGGCGCCGGACATCTCGACCGAGGTGACGTTCGAGGACGGCCACAAAGGCGTCATTGCCGCACGTGTGGCGATCCGCGACATGCGGACCTTTCCGGTACCCGCCGCCAGGATGGAGCGCGCGGCATGAGAGCGCCGTCCTCGCGCGATGCGGCGCTCGGCGAGGTGCTGCTCGCGGTCGAGGACGTTTCACTCTCGTTCGGCGGCGTGCGCGCCCTGACCGGCGTCTCGTTCGACATCCGCAAGGGCGAGATCCGCGCCATCATCGGCCCCAACGGCGCCGGCAAGACGTCGATGCTCAATGTGATCAACGGCTTCTACCAGCCGCAATCCGGCCGCATCACCTTCAAGGGCGAGGTGCGCACCAGCATGCGGCCATATGCCGCGGCGCACGGCGGCATCGCCCGCACCTTCCAGAACCTCGCGCTGTTTCGCGGCATGACCACGCTCGACAACATTATGGCCGGGCGCACTCTGAAGATGCACCGTGGCTTCTTCTGGCAGCTCCTGCGTTACGGCCCCGCGCTCAACGAGGAAGTCGAGCATCGCAAGCGGGTCGAAGAGATCATCGACTTTCTCGAGATCGCGGCCATCCGCAAGATTCCCGTGGGGCGTCTTCCGTATGGCCTGCAGAAGCGGGTGGAGCTCGGCCGCGCTCTGGCCATGGAGCCCGACCTGTTGCTGCTCGACGAGCCCATGGCCGGCATGAACCTCGAAGAAAAGGAGGACATGTCGCGCTTCATCATCGACGTGAACCAGCAATACGGCACGACCATCGCGCTGATCGAGCACGACATCGGCGTGGTCATGGACCTTTCCGACCGCGTGGTCGTGCTCGACTACGGGCAGAAGATCGCCGACGCGACGCCGGAAGAGATCAAGAGCGACAAGAACGTCATCCGCGCCTATCTGGGCGAGCCGCACGGGACGAGCGTATGAGGATCGCCCGGACATCGGCGGCGCGCGGCCGGATCGCTTGCGTGCGCGCGACGAGATAAGCCGCGCATGGATCTTCTCTACAAGATCTTCATCGATCCGTTCGTGCAGATGGGCACGGCGCCGGACCTGCTGGTGCAGACCTTGTGGGACGGCCTCGTTTCCGGCGTCCTCTATTCGCTGATCGCGCTCGGCTTCGTCCTGATCTTCAAGGCGTCCGGCGTGTTCAACTTCGCGCAGGGAATCATGGTGGTGTTCGCTGCGCTCACGCTGGTCGGCCTCCACCAGCACGGCGTGCCGGCCTTTCTCGCGCTCGGGCTCACCGTCGTGGTCATGTTCCTGCTGGCGCTCGGCGTCGAGCGGCTGATTCTGCGGCCGCTGGTCAACCAGTCGGACATCATATTGTTCATGGCAACGTTCGGTCTGACCTATCTGCTTATCGGGCTCGGGCAGTTGGTATTCGGCGGCGATCCGAAGGTGATGATCGCGGAGGAGCTTTATCTTCCGCGCGGCGCCATCGAGTTCAAAGGCCTCGGCGGCTTTGTTTCGCTGCAGAAGATCGACATCGCCGCCGCCATCATCGCCTCGATCATGGTGGCGGTGCTCGCGGTCTTCTTCCAGCGGACCCGGATCGGCCGGGCGTTGCGCGCCGTCGCCGACAGCCACCAGGCGGCGCTGTCGGTCGGCATCTCGCTCGAGCAGATCTGGGTCATCGTCTGGTTCACCGCCGGCGTCGTGGCGCTGACGACCGGCATCATGTGGGGCGCGCGCTCGGAGGTGTCCTTCTCGCTGCAGATCATCGCGCTCAAGGCGCTGCCGGTGCTGATCCTCGGCGGCTTCACCTCGATCCCCGGCGCCATCATCGGCGGGCTGATCATCGGCATCGGTGAGAAGCTCGGCGAATTCTACTGGGGTCCGCTGCTCGGCGGCGGTATCGAGAGCTGGCTCGCCTACGTGATCGCGCTCGGCTTCCTGGTGGTCCGGCCGCAGGGGCTGTTCGGCGAAAAGATCATCGAGCGGATCTGACCATGCTCTATCGCGAGGTCGGCCAGTACAAGACCAACTACGCCGCCGACATGGCGGTGTTCCCGATCCTGCAGGACCGGATCGGCATAGCGGTCATCCTGCTCGTCGCCTTCGTCGTCATTCCCCTGATCGGCCACGACTTCCTGCTCAACACCGTCCTCATCCCGTTTCTCATCTTCTCGCTCGCCGCCATCGGGCTCAATCTGCTCACCGGCTATGCCGGTCTGCTTTCGCTCGGCACCGGTGCGTTCATGGGAGTCGGCGCCTACGCCTGCCTGAAGCTGACGACGATCTTCCCGCATGTGAACATCGTCATCTGGATTCTCGCCTCAGGGCTGTTCTCCGCGGCCGTCGGCGCGCTGTTCGGCCTGCCGTCGCTGCGCATCAAGGGCTTCTATCTCGCGGTGGCGACGCTCGCCGCGCAGTTCTTTCTGGAGTGGTGCTTCATCCGCGTCCCCTGGCTGTTCAACTACAGCGTCTCGGGTGCGATCGAGGTGCCGCTGCGGAAGCTCGCCGGCGTGCCGATTACCGGGCCCACCGCCACGTCGCTGACGCGCTATCTGGTCGTGCTGAGCATTGTCGTGGTGATGACTTGGTTCGCGTCGAACCTCGTGCACGGCCGTATCGGCCGCATGTGGATGTCGGTTCGCGACATGGACCTCGCCGCCGAGCTGGTCGGCATCAGGTTGCTGCGCACCAAGCTCCTCGCCTTCGCCGTTTCCTCGTTCTATTGCGGCGTCGCCGGCGCCATGATGGTGTTCCTTTGGTACGGCGGCGCCGAAGCGGAC
>Ga0210399_10002590_pt1 | contig 14069 bp, 22 predicted proteins | sample IncBWC14MmetaG_FD_150865 | JGI IMG/M metagenome (GOLD analysis project Ga0210399, IMG submission 150865) | Forest soil microbial communities from Barre Woods Harvard Forest LTER site, Petersham, Massachusetts, United States - Inc-BW-C-14-M | ecosystem: Environmental > Terrestrial > Soil >... | reverse complement strand
TCACACCTCGACAGGGCGCACACATATTATTGAGGATGGACGGAAAGGTCTTCGGGCTAGACGGCCCGATCATAACGGTGGTGCAACCCACCCAGTCGATCACGGGAAAGCACGCGACCCGAGGTTACGCAGCGAATTCTGTATCCCGGCGTTCCCTTGCCCAGCCCAAGGTGCGTGCGGTCTTCGTGATTGTCCCTACCGAAAACTCGATCTCAGTAAAAAAGAGGGTGAGGTAAAAGTAGCTGCTGAAAGTACGGTAATCCAGGCTGTGCATCGCCAAAATTCTGTCCGGCTCTGAAATCAACAGCTTGCACACTTTCCTCAGCCGCGCGGTATCTGCTATGACTGGTGCTTCATGTGTCGCTACGTCGGATTTGGGTTGGGCCTGCTCCCCCGCTGCTTTCGATCGCATCGAAGCCTGCTCCTGGAAAATCTCGCTCTCCGGCAACAGTTGGCTGTGCTGAAGCGCAAGCATCCCCGACCCCCGATGGGAGCGGTTGACAAAATCTTCTGGGTATTCGCCCGTCGTTTCTGGGGTGCCTGGAAGCAGTCTCTCGTGCTCGTGAACCCTGAGACGGTCGTTCGCTGGCATCGCGCTGGGTTTCGACTGTACTGGAGTTGGATCTCGAAGGCGAGAAAACCGGTCGGTAGGAAGAAACTGTCGATGGAAGTGCGGGAGCTGATCTTCCGGTTGGTGGCGGAGAACCCAACCTGGGGCGCGCCTCGCATTCACGGTGAACTGCTCATGCTGGGCTTCGATGCCGAGAGAACCATCTCCCGCTGGATGAAGCGGGTTCCGAGAGATCCCCAGCCAACCCAGCGCTGGCGCGCATTTCTTGCGAATCACCGGGAAGCGATTGCGGCCATGGACTTCTTCACCGTGCCCACGATCACCTTTGGCGTGCTCTACTGCTTCTTCGTCATCCGTCACGATCGCCGCCGTATCCTGCATTTCAACATCACCAAGCATCCGACAAGCGGTTGGATCATCCAGCAGTTGCGGGAGGCGTTTCCGTTTGGGGCGGCTCCCCGATTTCTAATCCATGACCGGGATGCAAAATACGGGACGGAGGTCCCGGCAGCGATTCGATCCCTGAAGATAAACGCCGTGCGGACCTCGTTCGAAAGTCCCTGGCAGAATGGAGTCGCCGAGCGCTGGGTGGGGAGCTGTCGCCGCGAGCTGCTCGACCATGTCATTGCTCTGAACGAGCGGCATCTGAAGCGGCTCCTTTCCGAGTACGTCTCCTACCATCACGAGGATCGCACGCATCTTGGTCTCCGCAAGGAAACCCCTAGCCGCAGAATCCGTTCCGCGGCGACCGGTCCGGTGATCTGCCATGCGCGATTGGGCGGTTTGCACCATCGCTACGACCGCGCGGCCTGAGATCCGCCGATTCCCACTGGCTTACACCTCTTGAGACGAGTGTGACATCTTCACCCAGTAATAAGGAGCCCTCGCTCCGAGTCAGCATCTGCGCCCTCGGACTCAACCCATCTCGTGTTGGAAAACTCTCTTCAGGATCGCCTTCGAGCTGCACCTTGGATTTTGGCGAGCTACAACCATAAAAGCACGGCTGAAGCCCTTCCTGCAGTAGCATTTCGTTCCGGGTGGAACGAATCGTCTGAGCAAAGCCGGGCAATCATCAGCGAGCCAAGACGTTTCCCCGTTCAGAACCTGCCCGCAAGTTAATTTCGCCGGGGAAGCGTTACCGCGGTGGCGTAGCTTTCTACCGCAAACCGACATCGCCATAGCACTTTGGTGCCATTGTCGTGATTCATCCCGCGCCTTTACATTGGCCAGCCGCCGACGTTGTTCCAGATCGGAGATCCCAAGAAAGATAGGAGACTCGCTCTTCCCCCATGGAACATTTTCGAGCTGGTGATAAGGCAGCGTTCTCAGGTATCTACAAAGCCGTCCATGACAAAGATCACATACCACCCCACTACGTAACCGCGATCTACGGCGAAATCTTTCCGAGCTGAATTAAATGCACAAACCGGGTCCGGTTTGAAATCGCTCTGTCTGCCGTTCACGTATACGCGCACACGCAGTTCAGGCGCACAGATGATCAACGATAAAGAGAAGAGAGGGCGCAGCTAGGCAGCTGCACAACCTCTCTCCCGTGTTGGCCCGACTAGCCGCCATCGTTCGGTCAGACGGCCCAAAGTCGACACACGCGCCTACTTCTGTAACGACGCGTATTCCCGCGCATCGCGTTCACGCTCGAAATATGCGTCGGCGCCCGACCCAAGCTCCTCTCGCTTGGCTGCGACCCCTTCAGCGATCGCTGGGCCAAGGTTCTCTGGATCTTCGACGAAATACGGCTGATCGGATGCGGAACGGGTAACCGCGATCCGGCGACGGTATTTGACGGCGTATGCATCCTGCATCTGATACACGACTTCTTTGTCCGACGTAGCGAACGTCGGAACCGGCTTAGCCAGGCTAGCTTCCCACTCAAGCTTTTCCTTCTTCACTCGCGATCAGTGTATGGTGATCAAGAGCGGGTGATGTGACTCCCAGTCTGGCATCCTCCAACAAGTGGCGGAGCCATTCAGGCGCATGGTAATTGCTACCATCGCGAGAAACTTGTGAGGCTGCCTGGCACATCGACAACTGATACGAAGGAATACCCACTGCGCGGACCGAATGCAATCAGACCCGGGTTCGAGAGGATGTTCTCCGAGTTTGCTAAACCAGGTGTGAGCTTCGCCCGAAAGCAGCGACTAATCGAAGGTGACTACGCGTATATCGTTTGGACCTCGGAAACCGCGGACAATTCGTACGAACTCGGCAGCGATACCTTCGTTATTCAGAACGGATGCATTCGAATGTGAGCCTTTACAAAAAAGGTAAAACCAAAGCGCTGACAATGAAAAGAATTGACTGGCAGGGACGAAAAGGTGTTTTCTAGGGATCTTCAGACGAGTAGGAGGTTTTTGTGGTTTGTACAGGAGCCTCACTGCGCCTTTTATGCGCAAAAGTGTTGATATGCGGGGTAGTCACGTGTCACGCGCAAACGTATTCGCCTTCTGCTTCGGGCTCCTCAGGTCAAACCATTCCTGGGGCAAACGGAGGAAATCCGTTTGCTGGTAGCGTGCCGACAAGACTCGTTGCCGGACGTATGCCGCTCTCCCTGCAAGATGCCGTTAATCTGGGTCTGAAGCACAATCTCGGGGTGCTCCTTTCGCGCTCTGACACTCGCGCTGCCCGCGGGCTGCGCTGGCAGGAACTGAGCGCCTTGCTGCCGCACGTCACGGCGGCTCCTTACGTGGCGGAGTCGAAGGTCAACCTCGCTCAGGTCGGATTGGGTAACGCTGCCGCAAATGTTTTCCACATTTCTCCGGCGGTCGGTCCCTTTTCTTATTTCGACGCACGAGCGAGCGTAACTCAAACCTTGTTCGATTGGAAGTCCATCAGCTCCGCTCGCGCGGCCAGCGCGAGTGTCAAGTCTGCTGACTACACACTGCTGGATGCAAGCGACCTTGTGATTCTGGCGGTTGGGTACGTTTACTTTCAGGCAGTTGCTGACGAAGCTCGCATTGCAACGGATGAAGCTCAGGTCGAGACGGCACAGACACTCTTTGATCAGGCAACGGACCAGGTCAACGTCGGCACGGCAGCTGACATTGATGCACTCCGCAGCAAAGTTGAACTTCAGACGCGACTGCAACAGTTGATCGAGGCAAAAAACGACTTTGCAATTCAGAAAATCACCGTGGCACGAGCGATCGGGCTGGCGCCCAGCCAGGACTTTGATCTCACCGACAAATCGCCATATCTGCCACTGGAAAACATAACGATTGACGATGCTCTCAAAGGTGCATTCGCCTCACGTTCTGACTACCTTGCCGCAACGGCGGACGTGCGCGCAGCCGAATTGTCGCGAAAAGCAGCAGTCGCGGGTTATTTCCCATCGCTTTCGTTCGGTGGCGATTACGGAACCGGAGGCGCTCATCCCTCCGACGCGACGCGGGTGTACGACGTGCGCGGAACGCTTTCGATTCCGATCTTCACCGGCAACAGCGTTCATGGTGATATTCAGCAAGCCGATGCGCGGCTCGAACAGGCTCGCGAGCGGCTCGACAACTTGCGAGCGCAAATCGAGGCCGATGTGCGCACCGCGTTGCTCAACCTGCAATCATCTACGGAGCAGGTGAAGGTCGCGCGCAGCAACATCGATTTGGCCGATCAAACCTTGACGCAATCGCGGGACCGCTTCACCGCCGGCGTTACCGACACAGTAGAGGTCGTCCAATCGCAGGAGACTGTAGCCAGCGCGCACGAACAATACATTTCCAGCTTGTACAAGTACAATTTCGCGAAAATTTCGCTCATTCGTGCCTTGGGTGCTGGCGAACAGGGCGTTAAGCAATACTTCCCAGGAAAATAAACATGGCGGACGAAAACGCATCTCCCTCGCAACCTGACACTGGGGCTTCGGTGTATTCAGAGCCTCCGCCGGAGAAAAAATATTCACCTGCAGATCGCCGTAAGCGTCGCAGAAATCTCGTCATTCTGATCGCCGGCGTGGTGGTCGTCGTCGCAGGCCTGCTCGTGTGGCGTTACTTGAGCAGCTATGAATCGACAGACGACGCCCAAGCAGATGTGCATCTCTATCCGGTCAGCGCGCGTGTTTCGGGTTATGTGATCCGTGTCAACGTCAATGACAATCAATGGGTCAACAAAGGTGACGTCCTGGTCGAGATTGATCCGACCGACTATCAGGTTGCGCTGGCACAGGCGCAGGCAAACTTGGCCAACGCGGAAGCGACAGCGCGATCTCTCAACATCACCGTGCCCATTACCTCCGTAAACACCGTGAGCCAGCTGCAGTTCACAGCTTCGGGGATCGAGGATGCGCGCGCCGCCGTCAGCGCAGCTGAAAAGCAACTGGTTGCCGCGCATCAACAGGTGGAAGCTGCACAAGCGAACGATGTAAAGGCCCAAGACGATCTGCGCCGATACAAATTACTAGTCGATAGGCACGAAGTGTCAGCGCAGATCTATGATCAGGCGGTTGCCTCGGCTAGATCCAGCACGGCCAACGTCGCGGCCGCCCAAGCGAGTGAGTCCGCCGCACAGCAGTTCGTGCAACAGGCCCAGAGCCGCGTGGCGCAAGCCGCTGCCAATCACGCGTACGCACAAACAGGTCCGCAACAAGTGTCATCGACCAAAGCACGAGTGCAGGCCGCAATCGCCGACGTTCAGCAAAAGCGGGCGCTGGTGCAGCAGGCGGAATTGAACCTGCAATATACCAAGATCATTGGTCCCGTCGCCGGCTCGATAAACAAAACTGTGGTGGTCGGGTTGAACGTCGAATCGGGACAGCAACTACTCACGGTTGTGCCTCTCGATGAAGTCTGGGTCACAGCCAATTTCAAAGAAACGCAACTGAAGCACATGCAGGTCGGACAGAAAGCTGACATTCACGTGGATTCAAGCGGCCGGACTCTGCACGGCCATGTTGACAGTATCGCCGGCGCGACTGGGCCGCTGTTCAGTTTGCTTCCACCCGAGAATGCGACCGGAAACTACGTAAAGATTGTGCAGCGAGTGCCGGTAAAAATTGTCCTCGAGCCTGGCGAAAATCGGGACCGAAGGCTTCGCCCAGGCATGAATGTCGTTCCAGACGTATACCTGAGATGACTACCGCTGCGCTCACACTCGACCAAGACATCTGGCGGCCACGGTACAACCCCTGGCTGGTCGCCGTCGTCGTCGCGCTTGCCGCGTTCATGGAAGTTCTCGACACGAGCATTGCCAACGTCGCGCTTCCGTACATGGCCGGAAATTTGGGCGCGAGCAATGACCAGAGCACCTGGGTTTTGACGTCCTATTTGGTCTCTAACGCCATCATTCTTCCCATGACGGGCTGGCTTGCCGGAGCATTCGGACGCAAACGATTCTTCATGGGCTGCCTCGCTATCTTTACAGTTAGTTCACTACTGTGCGGCTTGGCGCCGAGTCTCGGCTTTCTTCTTCTTTTTCGAGTCATGCAAGGCGCGGGCGGCGGCGGGTTGCAGCCGATGGCACAAGCCATTCTCGCCGACACTTTTCCGCCAGAGAAACGTGGGCTTGCATTCGCGGCATATGGGATCACCGCCATTATGGCGCCGACCATTGGCCCGACTCTGGGCGGATGGATCACATTTAACTATTCCTGGCGCTGGATTTTCTTCATCAACCTTCCGGTGGGCGTGATCACGTGGTTCCTTGTGCGGCGCTTTGTGGAGGATCCTCCTTACTTACAGCGGCTCAAGCGGGCCGGCGTCAAGCTCGATTACGTGGGCATCGCGCTTCTGACCGTTGGCGTTGGCGCTTTGCAGATTCTGCTGGATAAAGGTCAGGAGGACGATTGGTTCGGATCGCGCTTTATCACGAGTCTTGCCGTGATTTCAGCCGTCTGTCTGATCTCCTTAGTCGTCTGGGAATGGTTCGAGAAGGCGCCAATTATCGATGTCCGGATGTTCAAGAACATCAACTTCGCAGGTGCGAGTCTGATGTTGTTCATGCTTGGCGTCCTGCTGTTCAGTAGTCTCGTCCTGATGCCTCAGTTTCTGCAAACACTTTTGGGTTACACCTCAGAACTTGCTGGTTTCGCTCTTTCTGCCGGAGGGCTTGTCTTACTGTTAGAAACGCCAATAGTGGGTCAACTGACCACAAAAGTTCAAGCTCGCCGGTTGATTGCTTTCGGTTGGCTGGCCCTGGCGCTGGCGATGTTCTATTCCACCAAGAGAATCGATTTACAGATGAGTTTTAATGCAGCCGTGTGGCTGCGCGTTGCCCAGGTCATCGGCCTCGGCTTCCTTTTTGTACCGATTACCCTCGTCGCATACATCGGGATAGCGCCGGAGAAGAACAACTCGGTAGCCGGTATCGCGAACTTCATGCGCAACATGGGAAGCAGCGTGGGAACGTCGCTGGTGACAACCGTGATCGCCCGCCGCTCGCAATTTCATCAATTGAGGCTGGTGGAGAAAGCGAGGATTGATAATCCCAATTTTGCGCACGCAGCGCGAGGATTGAGCCGGCACTTTGCCAATGGCGGACTTGGAAAACACGAAGCCATCTCGACCGCCTACGCGCGGATTTATCAATCGGTGCAAGCGCAGGCCGCGAGCCTGGCATACATCGACACCTTCATGGTCCTTGCCGCAGCAGCAGGTATCATGTTCTTTTTGAGCTTTATGTTGAAGAGGAATGATCCGGCTAGCGGTGGCGTGCACGTAGCTGAATAACCGAAGAAGCATCATGCAATTGAAATCCATCTCGTGTCCGATCGATTTTTCGGAATTCTCCGCCGCAGCCTACCAACACGCACTGTCGCTGGCTGAGCACTCATTTGCTCAAAAAGAGAACATGGAAGTGATCGTCATGGGAACACACGGCCGACAGGGATTTGACCATCTGGTGCAGGGTTCGACTGCCGACCGGATCATGCGCAAGGCGGCATGCCCCGTGCTGGTAGTACCCAATACTTCTCGGAAAGCCCTGGGCACTGGACCCGACGGGCGCCATCGTTTGAGCCGAATCCTGTACTACACGGATTTTTCGAATAACTCTGAGCGAGCGCGTGCGTGGGTACGCGATTTCGTTGGCCGCGGAGTATAGCGCAGAACTGACTTTTTTGTACGTGGCCGACAACGCCCCCCGAACTGGCGAGGGCGGGAGGCGATCATTGCCGAGCGTTCACAAGAACTCGATAAACTGGTTTCAGAGACGGAACGCCAGAATCTTAATGTGAGGTCGGCAGTATGGTTGGGAAAACCTTACGAGGAGATTGTTCGACACGCAACTGAAGTGCAAGCAGGCCTCATAATTATGACGGCGCGTGGAGGCGACGCTGTTGACCGCGCTGTTTTCGGCTCTACTACCTATCGAGTGATCCAGTTCGGGCCCTGCCCGGTGCTCGCGATCCACACGTAAGCAACTCGCGGAGGAAAGTTGGATTTCATGGTCAACATCATTACCATTGAACGCGAGTACGGGTGCGGCGGCGGCGAAATCGCTCAGTTGGTAGCGAACCGGCTCGGCTGGAAGCTGTGGGACCAGCGGTTGACTGAAGAAATCGCGAGACTCGCCAATTGCCCTAAGGCCGTGGTTGAAGCTCGCGAAGAACGCAACGACCCATTATATTATAGACTTTTTAAGTCTTTTCTTCGCGGGAGCTATGAGGGCAGCATCAACGCGCCCAAGCTTAACCTCGTTGATAGCGAGACTATTCTCAGGACTACGAGACGTGTTGTCGAACACGCTGCCGAACGCGGAAACTGCGTCATTGTGGGCAGGGGTTCACAACAATTTCTTAAGAATCGATCAGATACTTTGCGTGTGTTTCTCTATGCCCCAAGAGAAGACAAAATGCGCCGGCTATTAGCGCGCGGCAAAAGCGAGAAGGAAGCCGAAGAGCTCGTTGATAGCGTCGATCGCGAACGTGCCGACTTTATCCAAAAGTATTTCAGTGCCGAATGGCCGGATCGTGCGATTTACCACACGATGATGAATACCGTAATCGGCGACGAAGCTGTCGTTCACATGATTCTGGATTTTAAGGAAGCCTACCAAGCGAGAGCCACCGCATGACATCTCTTCAGGAATTCCGGTGTGAAATCTGTGGGCGAATCACCAATAACCCAAATCACTGGTTCGTCATTCATTGCGGCGATGCGGAACTCACTGTGCTCAAGTGGGATTCGGAGGCAGCAAATGCTGCCGGAGCTCGCCATTTCTGCGGAGAAGCCCATGCTCAGGTCTACATTAGCCGATGGTTCGAGTCGATTTGCTCGCCGCCGAAGCCGGACTTCACGAGACCTGTGTCTGTGAAGTCCTAATCGAATTCGCCGACGCGGAGCGGGGAGTGCGCATATCGTTGGTACGTTTGTCACCATCCGTCCACGGTGACGGCGATCATGACTTCGTTTCGACTCTCATGAACAATCGCACGAGAAAAGTTGTTGCGGCGTATGTAGGCGACGGAGTCAATCGCTGGAACGCTGTGCACCGACTGGATGCTGCTCATCTTTTTAGGCTTGCATTTGAAAAGGCTACTCCGGGGACTAGGTTTCACGGGGTTGTTGAAGAGGGAATTGCGTTCCGAAATATTGCTGAAGTCATCGGACAACGCCTGAACCTCCGGAAGACCTTTTCATTAAGAGAAGGGAAGCAGATTACGTTTGGCGCGGAAGCATTCAATCTTTTGAATCATCCCAACTTCGCTGTCCCAAGTAACACGCAGAGTCCTCTGACGCGAGGGGGAAATGGGGATGCTGTATTTAAGGATGGAGCGGGCGACTTTGCCAATAATCCCGGCCGGATATTCACGACCATCGGCACCGCGCGCCAGATTCAACTTGCCGCACGATTTGTCTTCTAAGCCCAAGTAATCCTGGTGTGGAGGCTTCGTGGCTAATTTTCCCAAAATCTCTGCTGCACTCAAGAAACGAGCGGCGCAAATCGAACTGCTCCTCATGGACGTGGACGGCACCATGACAGATGGCGGCGTCACTCTGCTTTCCCAAACCGAAGAGATCGCCCTCGAAATCAAGACCTTTGACGCGCACGATGGTCAGGGCCTTACACTCGCACACACTGCGGGGCTTCGCACCGGCTGCATTACCGGACGCCAAAGCTCGGCACTCCTTCGGCGCGCCCACGAGATGAACTTGGAGTTTATTTATATGAAACAAGCGTTGAAGATGCCGGCCTACGAAGAAATTGTTCGGAAGGCGGCTGTATCCGATTCTGTTGTCGCCTATGTGGGCGATGATCTCCCGGATCTTCCCGTGATGCGCCGCGTTGGTCTCGCGGTGGCGGTCGGCAATGCGGTTCGAGAGGTCAAAGAGACAGCGCATTACACAACCAAAGCCCTGGCCGGCCATGGTGCAATCCGCGAAACCGTTGAACTCATTCTGAAATCGAAAGGTATCTGGGATTCGCTAATCGACAAAGCGCGCGCCTGACAAAGTTTAAGCTGAGAAATCTGCGAGAGTGGCGGGACTGGAACCCGCTCCCTCCTGTGGGGGCAGCGCAGAAGTCAGCGCAAATCCGTGTTGAACCCACGGGACCTAAAGGTTGCCATTCGAAGGTTTACAGACGATCCAGACTGGCAGCGATGAGCAAGGGGACTTGCGAAGAAGCTGAAAATTGAAAATGATTTTCCAAAAAAGTCAAACTCGGCGAGATACGTTGTTTATTCTCGTTGGCATTGGAGTTTTTCACCCGCGTTCGAGGCGGCCCGTAATCCGTCGATAAACCATTCTACGTCAATGGCTTAGCAGGCTGCTGAAAAACTACTCCTAATCCACAGGCCAGTATGGTACGAGAAGGCATGCGCGGAGACGATCAGCAGCAGAATCACCTCTTCAGTTATTTGTCGCCGGAGGAGCGGGTGCGGAAGGATCATCCGCTGCGCGCCATCCGAACGATGGTGGCGGAGCGCAAGTACCACTGGGCACTAGGTCGCCGTCCGGATGATCATCCGGGATTAAGCGATCTGGGCTTCTAAGGGCCAAACACTTTATGACTACGAAACGATGTGCCTGGGTCAGCACCGATAATCCGCTCATGCTCCAGTATCACGATCGCGAATGGGGTGTGCCAGTCCACGATGATCGAAAGCACTTTGAGTTCCTTGTCCTCGAAGCGGCGCAGGCCGGGCTCAGTTGGTCGATCGTGCTCAAAAAGCGGGAAGGGTATCGCCGTGCCTTCAGCGAGTTCGATCCTGAGAAAGTGGCGCGATACACCGAGAACCGAGTCCAGAAGCTCACATCGAAGCCGGCAATTATTCGGAACCGGATGAAAATCGAAGCTGCGGTGCGCAACGCGCGAGCGCTTCTCGCAATTCAGGAAGAGTTCGGAAGTTTTGACACCTATTGCTGGCGGTTCGTCGATGGACAACCCAAAGTCAACCGTTGGAAGGCAATGCGGGAGATTCCGGCTACATCAAGCGAATCGGACGCGTTTAGCAAGGATCTCAAACATCGGGGATTTAGTTTCGTTGGTTCGACCGTCGTTTATGCGCACATGCAGGCGGTTGGCATGGTGAACGATCACCTCGTCGACTGTTTTCGATATCGAGAGATCGGGCGGCTGGGTTCTGTCATCGAGCGCGCCGACACGCCGGCACGGCAGCGCAGTATTGCGAAGGCCAAGCGCAGGACATCAAACGAAATAGGAGGGTGAAGTGCACGTATCTGCTCGTAAGGATGGCTCCCAAAAACAGTCGGAGCGTACACGAACGCGGATCCCACAGATTGCGATCGTTGGGGCAGGCTTTGTTGGGTCGACCACCGCGTACGCCTCGTTGAACTCTGGAATGGCGGCTGAGATTGTCTTGATTGACCGGGACCGGCGCCGTGCTGAAGGTCACGTTCAGGACTTGCGGGACGCTGAAGTGTTTTCCAACGCCACCCGTGTCTTTGCGGGCGAGTTCGGCGACTGCTGCTCCGCCGACGTTACGATTAGTTGACGGAATTGGATGTTCTCGACCGCAAAGCTGGCGTCTTTCAGCTGGATCTGGCGCTGAGCCCGCTCAAGCCCGGTTATTATACTTGTCAGGTCAACGTGATTGACGACGCAGGCGGGCATTTCCTGTTTCCGCGGCTCGTCCTGCTGATCCGGCCGGAGAGTCCTGTTGCTTCTCATTGACCCAATGCGGCGCTTGATTCACACACTCTTAACATTCATCTAGACACACGCAAGATGCGCCCACGTGGCGATCGCTAGGTCACCGAGTTCCGGATGGACCGTTCTCGTCAGACCTCTGGGACCGACACTGTTATTTTTGCTTACCTGGCAGGATCGACGGTCCCCGATCCCGAATCGCATCCATGATTGCCTCGCGGACCAGGGCTTGACGAGTCAGCGTGCCATCTTTCGTTCCGGATTTAACCTCAATGTCGAAGTAGCCGTTATCGTCACAGTGACGGTCACAGCCGGGTACAGGGCATTCGTAACCGCTCGTGGAGCACCGGATCATCTGTAGGTTCGGGTGCCTGTAGCAGGCTGGACGTGACGCCATCGACTGCCTCCCGGCAAGAGATTGTTCTGGAGACTTCCAGGGCAACGGTATTGGTTATCCACCGTCCCTCGGGCAAAGCCCGCGCAGCAGAGGGGTATTAGGGGCTGCGATTCGGCAGCCACCCCTCAAGTGGAAGACGCTAGAGGCACATCATACGCCTTTTCCCTGGGGAATGAAGAACTATAAGGCAGATTGCTTCTGGTACTGCGTGATGTAAAATTTCGCAATCGCTCGGGCTACTTGGAACCGGTAGTGTACGGGAAAACGGCGGACCTGACCCGATCTCTCAGTCGCCGGAGGTGAAGCTATGCGAAAAATGAGTATCGCGCTTCTGTTGGCATGCTTCTTGCTGACTGGCGTGGCATGGACTCAGACAGAGTCTGCACCACCAGCGACGGAGGTCAAGATCGGCGACATCGCTCCTGATTTCACATTGGTGGACCAGAACGGAAAGCCGCGCTCGCTGCATGATTACAAAGGTAAAGAGAACGTGGTTTTGGCCTTCTATGTCTGGGCTTTCTCGTCCGATTGAACGCAGGAGATGCGGAACTTCCAGCAGACCCTCGCCAAGCTGGAAGCAGCAGACACCCAAGTCTTGGGTGTGAGCATGGACAACCCGTTTGCCAACAAAGTGTTTGCCGACCAGAACGGTGTGACCTTTCCCTTGCTCAGTGACATCGGCGGAAAGGTCATCCGGCAGTACGGCATCTACAAGGAATACGACCAATTCCATCCCAAGATTCCCGCTGCGCGCCGCGCCACCTACCTGATTGACACGAACGGGAAAGTCGTCGAGATGCAGGTGGACGCAGACGCCGTTGACCCTACGAAGACCGTCAGGGCATGTGAGCGGCGGAAACTCACGAGATAAGACTGCACTGCCCCAAGAAAATGACGTTGGGCGTGATCTCCAGACCTGTCCTTACCGAAAATTCGATCGCGCTGAAAAAGGGTGAGCGGCACCTCGAGAGGGAACGAATTCCTCGGTCTCAGAAAACACTTGTCGAATCGCCGCGTTGTGAACGAGCCGCCGTATCGGCGTCCGGAGCAGAGGATCACCGCCGTGGGGGTCTGTGTATATATTAACGAGGAAGCGATGGCTCAAGCTGCCCGTCGTTCGTATCGGTGGTGAAGTCCTCCCACCTGCGGCAGTTCAATGACTCGGCCCATTTCCGGAGGGTGGACGGCCCGCGTTAGGGGATCTTTGTCCAGCGACAAATGAGTTCGCGATCGTTCGTAATATTCGAAATAGGACTTTAGTGTGCGGTGCAGGCCACGCTCGTTGAAGACGATGAAATGGTCCAGACATTCCCTTCGGATCGAGCCAATGAGGAAAACGGTCTCTGATTTGCTCGATGTGCTCGACCGAATGGTCGTTTGGCAGAATTTTGTGTCCCGCGTGTGGTGAAGAAACGGTTGAGAAGCTCGCGATCTACACGGCGAACCAATTCGATCACGTTCGCGTCGAGGCTTGCGAGACCTGCGACTATTAAATCAAGACAGTGGACCTCACCAAGAATGGCCTCGCTGTACCCGTCGTCGACGAACTGGCCACGATCCCACTCAACCTCTGGGCTCAAGAGCACCAATACGTAAAGTTGCAGGCAAACTTGCTCGGACTTTAGCTCTGCTACGCCACCAAGCTAGATTGCCAGAATCGCTGGCTGAAACCCCACAGTTTGGGACACGAAGCCACGCGATCGAACCAACTTTCACCGTCCGTATCTCTTCAGCGCGGCCTGGCGCAGTCGTCCAACGTTTCACCGCACGGGAGCCGACGGCGTTCTACCCTTAATGAACTGGCTCTTGCCGAAGAGGTCCGCGATTCCGTCCATCAGATCGATGTCTCTCACCAACATTAAATGAAAGAGTCCTTTTAGGGCGAATCCCGAATTCGCCAGTCTAAGTATCGCGTTCGGGCGGAGCGAGGCACTCCTCGGTGGAGCGTCGGCTTTCCTCCCTGGAGGGCGTTGGGCCGAAAGTTGCCACACTATCAGCCAACTCTGCGCGAACGGCGATCCAAGGAGCGCACTTTGCCGACGTCAG
>Ga0210399_10002587_pt1 | contig 14079 bp, 14 predicted proteins | sample IncBWC14MmetaG_FD_150865 | JGI IMG/M metagenome (GOLD analysis project Ga0210399, IMG submission 150865) | Forest soil microbial communities from Barre Woods Harvard Forest LTER site, Petersham, Massachusetts, United States - Inc-BW-C-14-M | ecosystem: Environmental > Terrestrial > Soil >... | reverse complement strand
CGTGAGCCTGATAACAGAGTGCCGAGAAGCTGGGATACTCGCAAAGGTAGCAGCCACAAAGAGCTTGTCGGCAACTATCCGGGCAAGGGCGATCACGGCGAGGCCGGGCGGCGGTACAAAGGAAAGCACGACGGCGCCGGCGACTTTCGGCACAAGGCGGGAGACTCCCGAGTTGCCCGGCTGGATAACCGCAAGCACGGATCCGGATCCGCAGCGTCTCTGCGCCACGGGCCGACCCAGGCGAACTCTCACCGGATGCATGAGGCTACAGCCAAAGCCCGGGCCCAAGGTGGGGATCACGACAACCCGTTTGTCGGGTACGAAACGATCGGGTGGGAGATGACTTGCAAATGTCCCTACGCGGCGCCGGTGCCGGCAACGGTTTTAGACCCCTTCTGCGGTAGTGGGACCACTGGATTAGTCGCGCGGGATCTTGGGCGACACGCCATTTTGATCGACCTCAAAGAGAGTTATTGCGATTTGGCGAGAGAGCGCCTAAGCCAATGAGCCACGCATCCCCCGCCCCATCCATCGAGCTTCTCCTCTGGAAGGATGAAGATTGGCCGCTACTCTGGGTTTGGATGCAGCCCTACTGGAGTCGCGTCGCAAACGACTTCTCACCCGACACTATTCAGGATTTCGTTTCAATGAAGCGGTCGCAGAATTGGCACAGGCTTGCAGTCTACCGCAACAACGAACTCGGCGGCATCCTGGAGGCGGAGCATGTTTCCCCGGTTGTCGCGCAGGTTCACGTTACGTTCAAGAAATCGTTTTGGGGTTGGCAGACCACTCTGCCGGCGATGCGGCTTGGGATGGAATATCTCTGGCGACAAGGCTACTCGAAGATTCGCGCGCAGGTTTACCCGGACAACCGCGCAATCATCCGGGTGATAAAAACTCTTGGAGGAAGGCTAGAAGCAGTGCTAAACTCCGAAACGAAAAGAGACGGTAAATTGACCGATCTGCACCAATATTGCATTCTCAAGGGCGAAGACAACGGGATGTTTATCCGTTAGGAGTTTAAGGAGCAGAATGCCTATAGACAAATTTGAAATCGGTGATCGCGTTCGAGTTGTAACCACCGACACGCCTTTCTTTGGATGGACTGGGGAAGTCACGTCCATACCCGGCGAGATAGGGCCGGGTGGCGGCGTCTATTATCAAGTGACAATGGATGTCTTTCGAGTACAGATGGAGATGCTGGCCTCTGGCGCTCAGTCAAGCCCCCTGCTCTTCCGGGAGCAGCAACTCGCCCATTCCAAGTAGGAGGATTTATGCCAAGCGCATTCGGAACCAAGACGACTCAATCGGGCTCGCAGTCGGGGACGCAAACCAGCAACCTCGACCCAATGCAGTCGAAGCTCAACAAAAATCTCTTCCAGCAGATTCTGGCTCAGATTCAACAGGGTCCGCAGGTAAACCAGGGCGATCGGAACGCCGCGCGCGGCCAGGTGAATCAAATCTACGGCCAGAATCAGAACGCGATCGAGGGAAACCTTGCCGCTCGGGGATTCTCCGGTGGGAAGCTTGGAGAGGGGATCGCCTCGAACGAGTTGCAACGCGCTGGCGCACTCTCATCAACGGAATCATCCTTGCGCGACCAGGCGATGAACCGTTTTCAACAGATGATTCAGAATGCATTCCAATTCGATCAGCCGCGAAGCTTCTCGAGCTCGAGTACGTATTCCGGGACCGGCACGCAGCAGCCGGGGCTTGGGAGTTTGTTTGGTGACATAGCTGGATTGGGGTTGGCGTTTGCTTAATATGAGTCGCCCACCTTTTAACCCGCATCTCTCCATTAGCTCGCCGTTCCCGCGCGAGGAGCTTCCGGCTCTCTTTTGCTGGATGGATCGGATTCGAGATACTGCGGTTGGGGATGAGGTGCCGAGGGATTTGAATGAGTTTGTGGAGGTGTATAGCCGGCGGATGGAATTCACCGACACTCATACATGGGCTGTATTCAAGGACGGCGCGCTCGGGGGCCACCTCGAATCTCTGCCCATCGGCAAAATGAATCCGTACGATGAGTTTGTGATCGAAGAAGCGCTCCAGTATATCGCGCAGGCAGCCGTCGTGTTCAAGCGCGATTTATGGGGCCTCAAAAACACAGTCCCCGCGTTGAACCTCGGCTTGAAATCAATCTTCGACACTGGAACCGAAACCGTTTTCTTCCCCTCGTTCGCGGATAACCGAGCACTGATTGAGCTGTTCAAGGCCGTGGGTTGCTCGTCGCTCGGGCGAACGTTGCCACGGATGCGAAAAGGCGTGCCAGTGCCTATCGAGCTTTGGGCGATTACGGCGACGGAGTGGGAGACGCGGAACGGCGAGTTTCTGCGGGAAGATTTCCACCCAGCGGAGGTTGTGGCTGTATGATTTCGAGCCCAAAGCAGAATAACAACGGCAAGCTTCACGTGGTAGAACTCGTCACGGTCTCCCCGTTACACGTTCGGATAGACCAGGTGAGCAGTCTTAAGCGAGCGATGGTTGCAGCTCAAGACATTCGCTCTGAAGGCAAGGACGTTTGGATTGAATCGACTGGAGTCGAATTTAGCGCTGTTAATAAGCGGTAGCGACTATGGGAACCTACGGACTCGGCCAGGGCCTCGCGCAAGGCATCCAGCTTCGATCAATGATCGAGGACCTGCACTGGCGTCGCCAGCAACGCAAGCTCCAATCCGAAGCGATGATCCAGGCGCTGGAGGATCGGAAGCGAAAGGCCGCGTTTGAGGACTTCTCCCTGCATCAGACCCTGAGCTCTATGGGCGCCATCCCGGAAGCTGTCGGCAACGAACTGAAGACCAAACTTGAAGGTGAATTCGGTTCTAACTGGACTAGCGAAAAGCCTGTCACTCAAACGCCCATTGGTGGCTATTTTATGCCCACCGCAAGCGAGACCCATCAGCGAGAAGAAGAAGCGGCCGGCCGCAAAGCGGGGACGGCGCAGAAAGAGAAATATGCCGAATCCTACGGCGCGGAGTCGGGTAAGCTTGCCGCTGAAAGCGAGGACTTAGATAAAACCGGACTATCGGTCACGTACCCGGCCTATGGAGATCAACCCGAATTTACTACTAAGGTTCCACGGAGAGGCAGGCCCGGCCAGCCTGGCTACGCTGAAGTAATCAAAGACATCCGGGCAATCAAGGCGGGCAAGATTATCAATCATCGCTATGAGACGGATCACCAGACGGGAAAGACGTATCTGCTCGGAGAAGATGCTGACACGGGCGAACCCATCAGAAAAGAGATGCCCGGCCAGATCACCCCGCAGCCAGCGAGATCAGAGAGAGAGGAAAAAGAACTGCTCCCATCCGATTCACAGGTGCAAGGTTGGATAGAAAAGCACAAGAAGAAAGCCTACGAGGAAGGGCTAAACGAAAGGGAGCGGGGCATTCTCGAAGGCACGATCAAGTATGATCCTAACGACCCCAACCAAGCGCCAAGTGACATAGAACACGAAAGGCGAGCCGCGCAGGCCAAGCGTCGGGAGATTGACAAAGAACTCCGTGCAAGGGGTACGGAAGAAATCAAATCCGAAATCCGCAAGAAGTACGTCCAGGGCCAAAGGGGCAAGGGCGCGAAAACTGCTGCTGCAACTAATGGCTCTACGGGCGAGACCGATTACGGTTCAGTGAAGGCTGTACCCGCCTCCAAGCTCAATGAATTTCTCACGCATCCCGACGTTAAGAAACGCGGCATCAAAGACGTGAACGCGCTACGCAAGGATTTGGCTAAGCACGGGTACTCGATTGATGAGGCGCAATGAATGGAACGCACCTTGAAACCTCCGACCCTTACGCCTCCGTCGTTGCCGATGTCCTCGGCGGCGGCGATACCCAACCCGCCTCTTTAGGGGACGACCCCGGAGCGACTCTCGACCGAGAGGCCGCCAAGTTTGGTCTAAAACGAAACGCCGAAAAACGGAACGTCGCGAGAGACAAGCGGCGCAATTCTTACCACCTGTACAGCGGGGAGTCTGGAGCACGGGACTACAATGGCCCCCCGGATAAGCTCAAGGCATTTACCCTGCACTTACGGGATACTTATGGCCCGGAGCTCTCTGAGTTGTTCCACGACCCGGTTGGCGGATGGAAGCATGGGGAGTCGATAGGCGCGATAGGCGGGCACCGGACTCATACGCATGTCGCTTGGGGGGATCGTGGCCGCTCTGATCCCTATAAGACTGTTATTAGCGATATTCTTGCAAAAAATGGACAAGATTCCGGACAAAAATCTGCCGATCCGTACGCAAGTGTTGTAATAGATGCACTTGGAGCACAAACCGGTCAGGACAAATCAGAGACCGGTAAGCCGAAGCCTCCCGCCTATCGCCCAGAATTGGCCTCTGATCGGCTTTCTCCCCAGATTGGGGGGTTACCGGAGGGCGTCGCGAGCGTTTCCGGCCTCCCGCAGGGCAGCGTAGCGCCACCAGGACCCCCCGTAGCGACTCCGCAGGGCGGTGAAGATGTATTTTCGACGCTGGTTCAGATGCTGGGGCTTGGCCACGGGCAGGAAGGGGAGATTCAGCCGCAAGCTCTGGCTGATCCAGGTCCGTTTGTACCGCCTCAGCTAGAGCGTCCACCCGACAAGCCACAGGTTGCCGCAGGATTCGAGGGCGCCGGGCTCGCTCCAGGGCAGCAGGCACCGCCACAGACCGCGAGTGAGCGGCGGGCGGCACAGCGGCCAGCGAAAGCCGCCCAGCCTTCCGAGTCTGTCTCGATCGCACTCGGCAAAGGAAAATACGGCACACTACCCACCGAAGAGGAACTCGGACAGAAGGTCGCTAAGCAACTCGGATTCACCCCAGAAGAGTATGCCGACTTCCAAAAGGAACGCGGCCACGGATTGTACCGCGGCTCGAAGGAAGATATTCAAAACCTCGTCAAGCTCCAGGATGCCAAGGGCCAGGCATTGATTCCCGAAGCGGACGCCGGCTCGATCGCGTCGGCAAAGAGTTGGCTGGAGGATCGACGCAAGGCGAAGGCGGATGAGGCTCCGATTCCCGAACTGAGCAGCGAAGGCTCGCCAACGTCCCTCAAAGATCTGCGCGAGCTAGGCGACGACGAAAAAGGGATGGTCCTCGCGAACCTCGCGGCCCAGAGGGATATCAAGCCAGAGGAATACGAGGCGTTGCAGCCTAAGATGGGCGCGGCGTCGATGGAGGAACGTTTCAGCATCAAGGCCGGTAAGGGTCTAATCGACGTCGGCTCCGGTTTACAGCAGGCGCTGGGGAACGTGGTAACCGCTGTCGGCCAGGGCTCCGATTGGCTCGGAAATCTAGGGCACGCGGACCATAAGGGACTGCTCAACAAGCTCGGCCAGCTCCTGCAGCAGGCGGGCGGCGCCACGGTTAAGGACGCTCGCGAGATCGACCGACAATACGGACTGCCGAAGGGAACCGCAAAAGATTTGCTCCAAACCGCCGGCCGAGTCGTGCCTGCGCTGTTCACACCAGGTGGCTCCGTTGGCTTTGGCATCGAGGCGGGGGTTGAAGCCAAAGGCGAGGGGCATTCGATTGTTGGGTCCGCAGTGCGCGGAGCGTTGGCGGGAGTTGGCGCGAGACTGCTTGCCGAAGTTCCTGGAGTCGCCACAAAAGCCGTTCAGGCAATCATCGATCGATTCACCGAAGGCGAGCTCACTGCACTGACTCTGAGCGAGCGCGGCGCCATCGATATGGCGGAGCAGGCCGGGGAGATCACGGCAGAAGAGGCGAGTTTACTTCGCTCTATTAACCCGAAGATGGAGCGGCCATCGACAATCATCAAACCGGGCGCGACGGAAAGGGAGATCACTAAGGCTCCTAAAGGGCTTGGGAAGGCCGAAGGGGAATTACCAGCCGACGCGCAGCAGCCGACGCAAGCGGAGATTGACGCCAAATCGCTAGGCCAGGGGAAGCAGAAGTTTAGGACGATTGACGAAGCTGAGCTGGGCGAGGTCGGGCCAAAGAGTCTTGGTAGCGGCCCGCAAACGCCACAGGCATTTCAGGAGGTTCAGGACTTAAGGCGGTTTGCTCAGGAGCTGGTTGAAGCGCAGAAAGCCAGCCAAACAGCGCCCGGACTGAGAACAATCCAGATGGTTGATGCTACCGGAGGGACAGTCACCCGGACGGTTCAAGCTACGCCCCTGGAATCTGACCTTGATTTCTGGGATGAAGTTATCGCCGCAAACGCGCGGCGAACTCGGACGCCTGGCGATCTGCTCCAGGAAGTAGGAGCGGCCGCCGAACGCCGCGGGTTGGTCAAGGAAATCGCCGAAGCGACGGGCGAGACGCCGCCGAAGCTCAGCACGGTGGTCGGCAAGCTTCAGGAGCTGTTCCAGGGCGCGGCTGAAAAGCTTGGGATAACGCAACCGGCGAAGGTTTCGGATTTCACCCGCGCAGCGGTGAGGCTGATTCGATCTGAAAGAACGCCGAAGGAGGAAAGGAACGATGCCGCTAAAGAAAGGCAAGTCGCAAAAAGTAGTGAGCCAGAATATAAGCGAACTCCACCAAGGCCCGCAGTATCAGCGGACAAGGGAGAAGTGCGGGAAGCAGAAGGCGAACGACCAAGCCGTAGCGATCGCGCTGGAGGAGAAACGGCGGTCAAGCCGCAAGAGGCGGTAACTAAAACCTGGGAAGAGCGAATTAAATCGGGTGAGACTCCGAAGCAAATCATTGAGTCTGGTATTAGCTCCGATGTAAAACCGGTACTGCTCGGCGCGAAGCCGCTCGGCTCGATCCACGCCGCAGAGTCACCTGGTGGCCTCACCGAGCTTGAGGGCGAACTAGATGGCGTTCGAAAGGCCGCCAAGCTTGAAGGAAAACAGGTCTACATTGATCGATTTGATGATGTGGACGCTGGCGGAAAAAGTCTCGGAGTCTACGTCTACGACCGCGACCAAGTTCAAGGAATACTCGTCAAGCACGGAGTCAAACTCGTACCGCATGAATTCGTCCGCCAGATAGCTAAAGAAGAAATCACCGGCGAGCCAATCCGCTCAGCAATGAATGAGGCTTTCGGGCAGCGAGTAACACCGACACCCGCGAAACACGTCACGGAGGGCGCAATCGTCTCCGAGACTCCCGCGCGCGTTCAGGGAGTCCAGGGCGCCATATCCCGGATCCAAGGTGAGAGGCGCAAGGCTGAGGCCGAGGCGGCAACGGACAAGCTCACCGGGTTGCAATCCCAATCGCAGTGGCTGGCGGCAAAACCTCGCATCGAAGCCGAACCCTCGCTCCATATTGGCAGACTGGATGTGAACGGGCTCAAGGCGACGAATGATCGCTTCGGCCATGAAGCTGGCGACCGTCTTATATCCGATACCGCGAAGATAATCGCCGAAGAAGCTGCTAACGCAGGCATCCCGGCGCGCCTTGTCTTTCGTAGTGGGCGGGGAGATGAATTCTCAATTGCCGGGGCGAAGCCTGCCGTCGAGAAAGCCGTCCAGGCTATCAAGCAACGGGTGGGCCTTGAGGTCAATCTCCCGGATGGAACGAAGGGGAGCATAGCGGCGGGCGTCGGTGGCCGCGAAAACGTCGCCGATAGATTGATGTACAGGGATAAGGGGTCGGGGAAGAAGGCCGAAGAACGAACCGCCAAGCGTGCGCGGATTACCGAGCGGATCGCCCAACGCAAAGCTGCTCAGCAGACACAGATCAAATCCGCGACTGGCAATCGGGGCACGTTTGATCCGACAAGCCCGAATATCCTCCAAGAAATAAAACCGCAGCAGCAAGGTTGGCTATGGGATGCGATTAGGGACGAGTTTAATCTACCGAAGCCCACAGCCCAGGCTAAAGAGCCGTGGCAAATGACGCAGGGTGAATACTTCAACACGCGTCCAGTGGGCGACGTAGATGCCGACATTGAAAGCGTTGACCCAGAGGCCGCAAAGTGGTATCAGGAGCACCCAAGAGGAACTAAGGCTGAAGTCCGAAGCAAGAGCATCCACGAAAAGCTTGTCAGGCGGGCGCTTTCGGAAGGGAAACCGGTGCCGGCCGAAGCCCTCGTGGACTACCCTCAGTTGGGTCAGGCAGCCCGGCCTGTAACCAAAAAGCAAATCGGCTCCTGGAAATCCGCGAATCAACCCGCCGTGGATGCGCTGACCGATATTGTCAAATCCCTCGGCGCAACAAACCCCGCAACCCGAGTCAATCAAATCGTCTCCGACCTGCTCGCGAAAAACCCCACTGCTAAGCCTCCTCCCGAGCCAGAGCTGCTTCGCCTGGCTACCGCTACGTTTCAGGAGCCGCCGGGGACGAAGAGCGCGAGCTATAAGCCCGCCCCGGGAATAATCTCCCCCGAGTGGCTTGCAGCGCTGGAAGCGGCTCTCGACAGCATGGGTGAAGCCGAGAGGCTCGCGGCGGCGAAGAGGCTGGATCAGCAAGGCGAATTGATGGCCCGCGAGGGAGAGCGGATTGCGAAGAATTGCGCGGAGACGGGCGGGCGCTATACAATTCGCTGAGTTTAATCGAGCTGGTCTTTCACGTTCTGCCAGAGCGAAGCTGGCACGTCCCACAATCCCAAACGTCCGGTGCAGAAAATCGGCCTTGGTATCGCGATAAGGTCGCTGAGTATCCATCCATGCGGGCCAAAGAACCATTGCTCTTGTTCTGGGCCTAAGCAGTCAAAGAAGCGACTCTGGTCCCAACTCTCGATAGAACCCTCGACGGTGCAGCGGGCGAACAGAACGCTCTGCTGGCTCGCTCTTTTGTCCGGTACGGGCACCCCAAGCACCTTAGAGATAAATTCGCGCCCATTCTCGTCCCAGGACTTTGCCGCGTGGAGAAGGATTTGCCGACCAATGATCTTATCGGGCGGTCTCCAGGTCCGATTCTCTATACGCTTGCGCAAACGTTCAGGGCCATTCAGGAACGCAAAGGGCCAAGGCCGAGTTAGTGAAAGAGCTTTCATAACCAAAATTATAACCTGCCGGTCTATTACCCCTTTGGGGAGTTCCCAACGCAAGGCGTCTGCGGTACACTCTCCGCGATGGAAAGACCCACCGGAATAATCCGAACCCTCCCTTCTCTCTACGGCGACGCGTCCGTAGGCGCAAAGAGGTATAAGAAATCCGTCCGTTGGCTCGAAAAGGGGATGTGCGAAGCGATCTACATCGCACTTCCGGCGGTCCCAAAACACCAAGTGCTATATCTCTACCTGCTCGTTGACGGGCATATCGACGTGCGCCTGAATATCGCTGGGTACGAGCCTGGAGACGCGCGCGAGTGTTGGGATAAGACGATCCGGCAGCCGAAGATTTGGGTAGTTTGCACTGGGCCGGTGAGTCGCCCACCTGAGCCGATGCCGCGTAGGGGATTTCAGGGATTTCGCTATACGGGAGACCTTTGGTAATGGACAACGCAAAATTACGAGGCGAACTTGATAAACTCGCCACCCGCGCGCTTGAGCTGCACCGGGACGCGAAAGAGATGGAAGCAGCAGACTGCCCGGCGGCAAGCTTGATGCAACTGGGCAACTCCAAGGGGATTCTTGAAGCCGTCGCTAAGATAGGCTTGCTATTCGACCCTCCGCTTGAAGTTGTTAGCCAGGGACCGCGATATGTGGTGAGGGAGAAGCGGGCGCGGGAGGCGGAAAGCTTCTTCACGGAGGCGCAGGTATGACCTATGCCGTAATCATCGTTGATCAGTATACGCGGCGAGATGCTTCCCCTGCCGTTATCGCTCACTACCTCGGCGCGCCTAAATCAGGAGTTCTTGTTCGCGGCACGCCACGTCAAGGAGCAACCGTATTCCTTACTCGCGCCAGTGCGGTTCGCGCCATAAAGCGGACGATGCGCTACAGCGAGCGCGGCAATCTGGGCTGGGTCAATAACTATCAGATAATTCCCTTGGCTTTATTGGACCTAAACCGCGAATGAATCACGACGGCGCAATCTTCGCTCTGCTCATCTTTGGCGGATTCTTCGCCTCGATGCTGGCGCTATATCAGCTAATCGGATGCATCCAGCGTAGGGGCGCATTAGACAGGGAGTTCGCGCAGTTTTGCCGCGACTCCCACGAGGAGTTTGAAGAATGGAGGGCAGCTAGACATGGAAATCCACATCACGACGATTCCACACTCTGAGCACAGGCCGGAGGCCGGGCCGACCGTAGGCGATTGGCAGTGGTCGAAGAATGAGGACGGCGAGGACGTGTTGACAATGCGCGTCTCTCAAACGGGAGACTGGCGACAGGATATGCTTATTGCGTATCACGAATTTTTCGAAGCCTTGGCCTGCAAGCAAAACGGGGTTGACGAAAAGGCCGTCGATGCGTTTGACTCGGCTTGGACAGAGCACGATGGGATGGACGAACCTGGAGACGATCCTCAAGCGCCTTATTACTCCGAGCATCAGGGGGCAATGGTCGCCGAAAGGCACCTGGCGAACTATCTGGGCGTGAATTGGATCAAGTACGAACAGGCTATCGAGTCTCTATTTCCACTGGGGGAACCTAATGGCGACAGCGAAACGTAAACCAGCCAAGAAATCCGCAGACGACTACACTCGGATGAATCGGGCCATCGACAAGGCAAAGGCTCAGACACCCGAAAACATAATGAAGTACGACACGTTTGAGGGCCGTCTCGCTGATGAGATGGGCAGTGAATTCGGCAAGCGGTACGACTCGGAAAGCGGCTTCATCAAGAATCCAGACCGCAGCGTCAGAGTGCCGCGCAAGTCTCCTACTAAGCGAAAGAAGTAATGCCAGAGAATTTGAAAACCAAGGCTTGCTTGGTAATCGACAACGGGCTATTCGTCTGCGTTGCCGAAATGCTCGCCCGCGAATTCGGCGCTACCTACTATTACTCGCCATGGGAATGCTCCTTTCCCTACTCCAACGAAATGCTTATCGGCAAAGGGCTCCCTGGGATCACCCGGGTTGATAACTTCTGGGATAAGCTGGACGAAATCGATTTGGTTGTCTTTCCGGACATCTACATGGGCGGGTTGCAGTATCACCTTGCAAAACCCACGGAGCGCGGTGGGCACGGAATGAGAGTTTGGGGAAGTAGACATGCCGAAGAGCTGGAGATGTACCGGAAGGAATCCAAGCGGGTGATGAAAGACGCCGGGCTTGATATTGGGCCGTGGAAAGAAGTGGTGGGTATTCCTGCGCTACGTGAGTACCTCAAGTATAACGAAAATGTGTATGTCAAGATTTCAACCACGCGGGCGGACTCCGAGACGTTCAAGTCCGAGAACTACAGGATGATCGAGCCACGGCTCGACAAGCTTGAGCATCGCCTCGGCAAGAAGAAAGATTTCATGCGCTTCATCGTGGAAGAGGAAATCAAAGCGGCGGTGGTCAATCTCGGATATGACGGCTACACGGTTGACGGGAAATTCCCGGATCAGGCAATGACGGGTGTAGAGGTTAAAGATAAAGCCTACCTGGGGCGCTCGATGCCCTATAGCGAGCTGCCCAGGCAGATTCAGGAGACGAACGCCAAGATCGCGGCGATTCTGGAAAAGTTCGAATGCAGGAATTTTTTCACTCTTGAAATGGCCGTGGATAAGAAAGACACCCCATATATCATAGACCCCTGCGCGCGGTGGGCGTCTCCGCCTGGCGAACTGTGCACGATGATGTATGCGAATATGCCTCAGGTGATGTGGGCTGGCGGAAACGGGGAGTTAATGAATCCTACGATGGCGGCGAAGTGGGGCGCGGAGGTTCTGATTCATTCGGATTGGGCGACATCGAATTGGCAGCCGATATGGTTCCCTTCGAAGATCGCCGATCAGGTTAAGTTACGCAACCACGCCCTGATTGACAAAAAGCTTTATGTGATACCGCAACTCGCGGCCGAGCCCGCGCCGATCGGGGCGGTTGTCGGCGGTGGCGATAGTCCGGAAGAGGCGATTGATTCAGTCAAAGAAGCCTGTAAGCAAATCAAAGGCTACGGGGTAGAAATCCCCGTTGAAGCGTTTGACGACGCGATGAAAGAGATTGAGAAGCTGAAAGGCTCGGGGATTGAGCTATAAGCCTGCCTGCGTTATGATTGCGGCGTTATGCCGCTGTGTCCTGGCGTTAAGAATGAAGAGAACCGAGCCGCTTTCAACGCCCTGCTAACCAGGCTGGGCGGAAAGCCTCTCTCCGAAACCGACCGACTCAACAAAGAAGACTACCTCGCTTCTCTAACCAAACCTCAAGCCAAAGCCTACTACGCGGCGCACGCCCTGCTTGATATGCATACGGGCAGTTACGAGAACATCAGCGCGCATCTCGACGCCCAGGAGCGAATCAAATCTAAGCTTCAATCCCGCGCGGGGGAACGTGGCGCGGTATCTCCTGCTCTATTGGGCTCCCAGCAAGCCGCAGACGCATTGAAGAATGCGGCCGATACGATTCGCTCGGCCCATGACGATATGCGGCGCGTGTTCAATCCTGGCGCGCGCGGCGGGATCTCTCGACCTACCGCGCTGATGGTTCGCCAGAGGGCGGCCGAGATGCAACGCTCCATCGACCAGGTTGAGCGTGCTACTCGCGATCTCCGCAAAGCGTTTTCCAGGATGCAGCCACAAGACAGATGGGATTTCATCGACGCTGAGGAGCGCGGGAATCCGCAGGCTAACGCCGAACTGGACGCCGCGGCGCAACTATTCCGCGAGGTGATGGACGACGACAGGGACCAGGTGCGCGCGCTCGGAACCGGAAAACTTGAGACGTTCAATGACACCTATATGCCCCGCTACTGGGAGAAGAAAAAGACTCCCAGCGGTCCCAGCTTGGCGGGTCGAACGAAAGCTCCGCTGGAAGGCCGTAAGGCGTTTCTCAAGAGGCGGTCTTACGAATATTTTCAAGACGGACTCGACGCCGGCGAGACTCCGCTATCAGATAACCCGGTTGATTTCTTATTGTGGAAGCACGCCGAGATGCAGAAATACATCAAGGCGCACGAGAACCTTAACGAGCTAAAGACGTTCGGGATGGCTGCGTTTCACCGATCGCCAGGAGTGGCGCCGGAAGGCTGGGTCACTCCAGATGACAATCTGTTTGCGGTTTGGGGACGATCTGAGGCCGGCGAGATGGTTATGCGCGGGCACTACTATATGCCGGAAGAGGGAGCGAAGATTTTCAACAATTATCTTTCTCGAGGCCTCGGCGACAAGAAATGGTTCCGTTCCTATCGCGGAATCTCGAACGTCCTGAATCAATTTCAACTCGGCATCTCCTTCTTCCACGGCGGATTTGTCTCGCTGGACGCCGTTATCTCGAATAACGCACTTGCGCTATATCAGGCGACGCGGGGCAATATCGGGACCGCGATTAAGACGGCGGTTCAAAGCCCGCTGGCTCCGCTGGTCTATCTGCAGCTCGGGCGGAAGATGCGCCAGGAGTGGAATCATCCGGGTAGTCATCCTGAGCTTGCACCTATAGTTGACGCCTGGACTGCCGGCGGCGGGCGGGCGAATATCGATAAGTTTTACCAGACGAATACAACCCGGAAGATGATGGACGCTTTTCGCTCCGGAACCCTGCCCGGTTTGATTGGCGGCGCTCTCCGGATCCCCTTCGCGGCCGTTGAGCAGGCCGCTAGGCCACTGATGGAATGGTACGTACCCAACATCAAATCGGTCGCGATCGGGAAGATGGCAGAATACGAGCTCGAGCGGATCCGGAAACGGATTGCCAGAGGCGAGGATGTCGGGCTTGATGAAGAACGGGAAGCGATGGCGAAGGTTGTAGATTCGGTCGATAACAGAATGGGCCAGATGATTTACGACAACCTGTTTTGGAACAAGATGGCGAAGGACCTGGGAATGGCGTCTATTCGCTCGCTGGGCTGGAACCTGGGGGATCTCCGGGAGTTTGGCGGCGGTGCCGTCGACATCTTAACTCAGGCAGGTAGGGGCGGCGCTATGGTTATCCGCGGCGGAATGCGGATCGGTGGCGCGGGTCCTCCTTCTGGCGGTGGCGGTGGTGGCGGAGGAACGGGAACGGCGGGGCCCGGGGGATCTGGAGCGGGCCGAATCTGGTCTATCAAGAATCCAGAGGTAACCCACCGGATGGCCTATATGATTGCGCTCCCGGTCACCGTGGGCATCCTGGGCGGGATAACGACCTGGATCATGACAGGGAACAAGCCCGATGAGCTT
>Ga0210399_10002584_pt1 | contig 14090 bp, 10 predicted proteins | sample IncBWC14MmetaG_FD_150865 | JGI IMG/M metagenome (GOLD analysis project Ga0210399, IMG submission 150865) | Forest soil microbial communities from Barre Woods Harvard Forest LTER site, Petersham, Massachusetts, United States - Inc-BW-C-14-M | ecosystem: Environmental > Terrestrial > Soil >... | reverse complement strand
AAAGCAATATTCGGCGACGTGGATCTGCGCGTCCGACGACCATAGCAACGCTCTGGCGCTGGCGGCCGCCGTGACCGCCGCCTCGTAGTCGCCAGACATGAACCGGGCGTGAAGCTTGAGCACCCAATACCAGCAGACCATCGTCGCCATTCGATCCGGGGTCAATTGCGCCTCGAATGTCGCCTCATCGAACTGCGCGTCGCTGAAGCTCGAGAAGTGGGCGGTCCGTCCGCGCATGTTCTGGATGAAACGCTGCTGGCTGACGATGATGTCCGCGGCGTCGCGGAAATTGAGTTTGCGAGCGAAGGCGAACGCCGCTTCCGTCTCCTGCCAGACCTCATCGAGGTGGTCGCCGCGGACGAGGAGGGTCTCTACCCTGTAGTTGTGACTGTAGCAGGCGAAGGTGTAGTCACCCGTGTCGAGCGCAGCCTGAAATGCCGCAGCAGTGAGATCGACTGCCGTCGTGATGTTCTGGCTCCAGAAAGCGAGCAGGCTCTTTGCGAGCTGGCTCTTGGCCTTATGGGCAAGAAATCCGTGCTTTTGGGCGAGCCGCACCGCCAGTTCGCCGAAACGGTAACCTTCGCCATAACGATGAAACACCGGGCCTAGCAAAACACCGAACCATGCGAAGCCGAACGTCGTGGCTGACGTCGTTCCGAATTTCAGGCTCAGATTGACCAGACAGCAGGTGTTGAGACGAACCAGATTGAGATCGGTGACGTGCGCGGGCGCCGAAAGATCCGAGAGGATTGCCACGGCCGCGAGCATGTCCCCGTTGCTCATGAGCGGCAGGTCGATCAAGCTCTCGATCGAGCGCCCTCCCAGATTGTGCCAGACCTCCTCGTATGAGGTCTTGACCTGGGCATCGCTCGGATGGGCAGGCATCTCGATCCCGAACAGCCGAAGACATATGAGGGCGGCTTCGACGGCGCGCGGGTATTCCGATTTCATGACATGGAGAACGATCCTCAAGCGATAGATGGCCGCGCGATCGGCTTTGGATGCCGCACGCCCGAGCAGCTCCGCGATGAGTTGCTCGGCGATTTCGGGATTGCCGCTCAGGAACTCGCATTCGGCCCGTTCGAGGTGCAGGCCGAAGGTGAGCTCGTTGTCTTTCCCCCAACCGGCGGACCCCAGCAGCGCAATCCCGGCCTTCAGATAGTTGCGGGCCGAGGCGTAGGCGGTCGACGACTTGGCGCGCCGTCCGGCCCGCAGGTTGAGCGCCGCGATGCGCAGCCGCTCGTCGAGTTCGGTGAAGAGATGGGCGTCATCGGCACACTCTGCCGTCTGCTGATCCTGCCCACCGCCGGAAACGATTGCGACGCCATGATTGAGCTGGTTGACGATGTCGAACAGCTGATCGGAGATTTCATCCTTTGTCAGGCGAGCGAGGAGTATCCGTCCGATCCGGACATGGGCCGCGGCCCGCCGGCCGCCCTCGATCAACGAATAGGCGGCCTCTTGAATACGGTCGTGCAGGAATTTGTACGAACCGTCCACGCTCATGATGAGGTCGGCCCGCCTCGCATCCAGCAGCGCTTTTTCCAGTTTTTCACGCGGCCCGTCATAGGCGATCTGCAAAGTTTTGCTGTGAGCCAGGCTGCCCATGCAGGCAAGCAGCTTGAGCAGGTCCAGGGTGCCATCGGGTAACCGCCGCAGCCTGGCAACCATCAAATCGACCACATTGTCCGAGTGCGGCTTGGCGCGGATGCGGTCGACATTCCAGTGCCAGGACGTCCCGTGGGCGTCGTGCTGGATGAGCCGCTCCTCGGCCAGCTCCGTCAGCAGTTGGATGACGAAGAACGGATTGCCGAGCGTTCTGTTGTAGATCAGTTGTAGCAGCCCTGCCGCCTGGGCCGGCTCGCAGTGCAAGGTATCCGCCAGCAGCCTGCGCAGATCCTCTGGAGTGAGAGGTGCAAGAGGTATGTCACCAACGGTCGCTCCGGCATGGCGGATCGCTTCGAGCTTGCGCATCAGTGGATGCGCGCGGCCGACCTCGTTGCTGCGATAAGCTCCGATCAGCAGCAGATTGTGCATGTTGCCCTGGGTCAGCAGATTCTCGAGCACGTCGAGCGTCGCCGCATCGACCCATTGCAGATCGTCGAAAAACAAGACGAGGGGATGTTCCGCCCGCGCGAATACACTTAAGAAACGGCCGAGCAGGACCTGAAACCGTTGCCTGACTTCCTGCGGCGGCAGAGCGGCAATCCTTGGCTGGTCTCCGACGATGAGTTTCAGTTCCGGGACGAGATCGACCATCACCTGCCCATTCAGGCCCAGTGCCTCGCCAAAAGCGTCACGCCAGACACCCAGTTCGGCATCGGGTCGACCCAGCAGCGGCCGCACCAGATTCTTGAAGGCTTTCGCCAACGTGGAATAAGGGATGTCGCGCTCGTACTGGTCAAACTTGCCGGCGGCAAACAACGCGCGCGACGACGCGAGCGCTTTTTGCAGCTCATTCACGACGGCCGACTTGCCAACACCCGAATAGCCCGACACGAGCACCAGTTCGGCGCGACCGCCGTCCGCGATCCGGTCAAAGGAGGCAATCAGCGCCGAGACCTCCTTCGCCCGGCCATACAGCTTTTCGGGAATCACCAGCCGATCCGGCGTGTCCTGTTTGCCGAGCTGGAAATCGTCGATGCGACCTCGCGCCTGCCATTCCATGAGGCAATGCCGAAGATCGCTCTCAACCCCATTCGCGGTCTGATAACGCTCCTCGGCATTCTTGGCGAGAAGCTTCACGACAATCGACGAGACAGGCTCAGGGATGGTCTGGAGCCGCTCGCTCGGAGGGGTCGGCGCTTGCGCAACGTGGCAATGAATCCATTCGATCGCGTCGGCGGCCGAAAACGGAAGGGAGCCGGTCAGCATCCGATAGAACGTGACGCCGAGTGCATAGAGGTCGCTCCGCGAGTCGATCGAGCGATTCATCCGCCCGGTCTGCTCGGGTGCCATGTAGGCCAAAGTCCCGGCTATGATCTCCGGAGGATTCGGTGATTGGCGCTCACGGAGCAGGCGAGAGGCCATGCCGAATCCGGACAACCGTACGTCTCCGGTCAGTTCGTCCACCAGGATGTTGGCGGGATTGATGTCCTTATGAACCAGGCCCTGTCGATGCACCTTGGCAAGGACGCTCGAGATGCTGATGGCAAGGGGCAGGAATCGGCCGATCGCTATTGGAGCGCCAAGCAGCTCTTCGAGCGGACGACCTCCGGGATCTTCGAGCACCAGCATCACGTGGCCATGCTCGCGCAACAGCTGCAACGGCCGCGCCGCCCATGCGCTGCTCAACTGGTCCTTCAATGCGTATTCGTGTGCGAACCTTTCGAGCACCAGCGGTGTGGGGTGCTCGGAGCGAGGCAGCACGGCCAGCACGGCGGGCTCGTCCGCGCGATTCCGTTGATTTCTGTAAAAGACGCGTTCGTCGTCCTCCCAAGCGACACGGAGGTCGAAATCCATCATCGCGCCGAACCAAGACGACGAGCTCAATGGACCGCTCCAATTGGCCCCGATACTTCAGCGAGCATTTTCGGCAGCTCGCATCTTGCTGTCGCGCCTCTCTTAACACGCGAGGCAGGGCCCACCAATTCTGCAATCGATTTCATACGGGTGTCGGAACGGCATCTCCACAACGCCTCGTGAACTGAAAGCGCCGGCCGGCTTTATCCATGCGCACTCCGATCGAAGGTCCGGATACGGAGCTAGATACCGACATCGGCACCGCATTTGCCTCCAAACGGAACGCGCCGGCGGTGCATGCGCGGGCGCAGCATGCTAAGAGTCCTGGCTGACGCTGAGCAAAGCGGAAGCCGCAATGGAATCCGATATCAAGCTCGCCTTCGATATCCTGGCCTTCACCTCAGTGATGGTGCTCATCGTGCTTGGTCTCGGCGTAATTGCCGGCATGATGGGCATTTTCAATTTCGCCCATGGCGAGTTCGTTCTCCTCGGCGCCTACACGCTCTACCTGTTTCACGAGCGCGCGCTGCCCCTGTGGTTGGGGATCATCGCAGCGCCGCTGGTGCTTGCACTCGTCGGACTGGTGCTCGAGCGCGCGGTGATTCGTCGCTTCTACCCCAATCCGATCATGGCGATGCTGGGGACCTTTGCGACCGGACTGATCATCCGCGAGATCATTCGCGGGCTCCTTGGCGGCCACTACAAAGCCATCCCTGAACCGGCATCCGGGGTCATCTCGGTCGGCGGCGTCGATTTCTCGGTGTGGCGCACGGCCATTATTGCCACGACGATCATTGTCGTGCTGGCGAGCTGGTTCTTTCTTGCCCGGACCATGATGGGTCTGCGCATCCGCGGCGCCCTCGAGAACCCGATGCTGGCGCGTGCCTGCGGCATCTCCACGGCGCGGCTTTATACAGCCACCTTCGCGTTTGGCTCGGCGCTGGCCGGACTCGCGGGCGCCCTGATCGTCCCGCTCTACGGACTTTCTGCCGACATCGGTATCCGCTTCCTCGTCCAGGCGTTCCTGTCCGTCATGCTGGGTGGCGTCGGCAGCTTCGAGGGCCCGGTGCTGGGCGCCTCCTTGGTCGGCAGTATGGCGGCCGGGCTGCCCTGGCTGGTGTATCCGGTGTTGGCCGACCCGCTGGTGTTCATCATTGCACTCGCCATCGTGAAATTCAGGCCGGAAGGCCTTATCGGCAAGGGGAGACTTTAGCCATGTTCAAGCAGTCTTCACACGTGCGCCACTCACAGACCATCGATCGCCGCCAGCTACTGCGTGGCAGCGCGGCGCTGACCGCAGCCGGCTGGATCGGTGGGCTTGCCGGCGGCTTCCTGCTTCGCCCCGAATGGGCCCATGCGGACGGCCCGATCAAAATGGGAATTGCGACCGACATTACCGGACCGATCGCGCCCGGCGGCAACGCCAATTGGCAGGTGGCACAATACGCGGTCGAACAGATCAACCAGGGCGGCGGGATTCTCGGCCGCCCGATCGAGCTGTATCTCGAAGATACCGCCTCCGACCCGAAGATCGCCGTCGGCAATGTCCGCAAGCTCATTCAGGAGTACAAGGTCGACGTCGTGCTCGGCGGTATTACCAGCGCGATGCGTCAGGCGATCAAGGACCCGATCGTCAACCGTGGTCGCACCCTCTATATCTACCCGCAGCTGTATGAAGGCCAGGAATGCACCAAATACCTGTTCTGCACCGGCCCAACCCCCGCCCAGCAATGCGATGAGCTGATCCCATATCTCATCAAGAAGCTCGGCAAGAAGCGCTTCGCGATGCCGTCTGCCAATTATGTGTGGCCGCAGCTGCTCAACAAATATGCCCACAAGGTGATCGAGGCGAACGGCGGAGAGGTGGTGTTTGAGGAATACTATCCGCTCGATCAGCTCGAATATTCCGCGACGATCAGTAAGATCCGCGATGGCAAGGTCGACTGCGTGTTCAACACCGTCATACCGCCCGGCCTGCAGCCGTTCTGCAAACAGCTCCACGAATCCGGCTTTCAGAAGAACGGCGGAATCCTGACCTGCGTCTATTTCGATGAGAACCTGCTCAACTACGTGCCGGCCCAGGAGATGGAAGGCCTCTATACGTGCCTCGACTACTTCCAGGCGCTTGACGATCCTTTCGACAAGGAGCTGCAGGCCGGATATGCGAAGAAATTTCCCGATACGAAGTTTCCATTTACTGCCGGCAGCGCCGCCACAGGCATGTATCGGGGTATTAAATTCTATGAGGCCGCCGTCAAGGCAACCGGCGGCAAGCTGGGGCGCGAGGAGGTGTCAGCCGCAATGGACACGGGCAAGCTGGAGAACGGGCCCGGCGGGCCAGCCGAGATGGTGTCGGGCAAAATGCATTGCAAGATGAACATGTATGTGGCGGTCTGTCGGCTCGAGGGCGACAGGACCAAATACGAAGTGATCAGCAAGGCCGCTCTGGTTGACCCGAAGGAATGCTGAGCGCGCATCATTCAAACCGAGCGGTAACGGCCGCGCCCTGAGCAATTGCGCGACGCGGTAACCCGATGTCTGGAAGGCAAGGGCCTGGTGTCCGCACAGCAAAGCGTCGCATCCGACAGAGCGTCGTCGAAACGGAGCGGTATGCATCGCCCGCTCCGTGTGCTGCCCCTCATCGAGCTTGCCGTTCTCGCGATCATGCTGGTGGCGCCGCTTGCGCTGAACCGCCGTCCGGAGTTGATTACGCTGATCACCAACATTGTCATCCTCTCATTGCTCGCGATCAGCTTCGACCTGTGCTGGGGCTTCTCCGGAATCATGACCTTCGGCCAGGCGTTGTTCTTCGGCGTGCCCGGCTACGTGATCGCCCTTGTCGGCCGCGATCTCGGGGTAAGCCAGATCTGGCTCACCCTGCCGCTTGCCATGATCGTCGGGCTCCTGTTTGGCTTCGTTGTCGCCCTGTTCCTGCTGCTCGGGCGCCGCCCAACCCCGATCTTCATCGCGCTCGGCACGCTCACGGGCTCCTATGCGGCCGAGCGTCTCGTCTCGGGGTGGCAGTATGTCGGCGCCGGCAATGGCCTTTCCGCGATCAAGCTGCTGCAGATCGGATCCTATGAGTTCGTGGAAGGTACGGAATTCTATTCGCTCGCCTGTATCAGCTTGCTCGTGGTTTATCTGGGGGCCCGCGCCCTGGTGCGCTCACAGCTCGGCCTCGTGCTCGCCGGCATGCGCCAGAACGAGGAACGGCTCGATTTCTTCGGCTATCGCGTTCAGGTCTTCAAGGTGCTGGTGTTCTCGCTGGCAGGCATGATCTCGGGCCTCGCCGGTGCGCTCTATAGCTATCACCAGGGTTTCATCGGCCCGGGCAATATGGGACCTGGCCTCTCGACCCAGGCGGTGATCTATTGCCTGTTCGGAGGCTCTGGCACCCTGATCGGACCGGTGATCGGCACCGCGGTGATCGAAATCCTCACCTATGTGCTGGCCGACATCGAGAGCATCAGGCAATTCTGGCCGGTGTTTCTCGGTCTCCTTCTGCTCGGGACCATTATGTTCCAGCCAAGCGGCATTCTCGGCATCGCCGTCAGCACCCGGGAGCGGATCGGCTCGTACGGTTTACGCCGCAAAGGCGCGCGGCAGCAGGGCTGACCCGGATGGCACTGCTGGAGGTCACTTCTCTCACCAAGACGTTCGGTCAGCTCCGCGCTCTCGACGGAATCGATTTTGCAGTGCGCGCCGGCACCTTCCATGGCCTCATCGGGCCCAATGGTTCGGGCAAGAGCACGCTGCTCAAGACGATCGCCGGCGCGCACACTCCGACCAGCGGCACCATCCGTTTCGACGGGGCAGACATGACGGCGGCCCTTCCGTTCGAACGCGCGCGGGCCGGATTGAGTCTCAAGTTCCAGATCACCTCGGTATTCCCTGAACTGTCGACCTACGACAACGTGCTGCTTGCGCTTCAGTCGCGAGACGGCCTGCCGTCGCTGCTGGGCTCGCGGACGCGCCGCACGCTCGACGGCGAGGCGATGGCGGCGCTCGATCGCTTTCGGCTTGCCGACAGAGCCAATGATCTCGCAGGCGAACTCAGCCATGGTCAGCAACAGTGGCTCGAGATCAGCCTGGCACTGACGAGCCGGCCGAAGCTGCTGCTGCTTGATGAGCCGACCGCAGGGATGAGCCCGGAAGAGCGCCGCGTCACCGGAGAGCTGCTCCGTCCGATCAGATCACACTGCACGCTGGTCATCGTCGAACACGACATCGACTTCATCAAGAACCTGTGCGATCATCTGACGGTGCTCGACCAGGGCCGGGTGTTGGACGAGGGGAGCGTCGAGCAGATCGAGCGTTCGATCAAGGTCCGGGAGGTCTACACCAGCCGTGTCTGACGGACCAAGCCTGCTCGACGTGCAGCATCTCAATGCCGGCTATGGCCGCAGCCAGGTCCTGTTCGACCTGACCATGCTGGCGCCGCCGCGCGGCGCGGTGGCCATTCTCGGCCGCAACGGGGCGGGCAAGAGCACGCTGCTCAAGACGATCGCCGGCGAGATCAGGCCCATGAGCGGCATCATCCGTTTCGACCAGCAACAGACGATGGAGGAGCCAAGCGAGCGCCGCGTTCGCCGAGGTCTCGGCTTTGTGCCGCAGGAGCACGGGATTTTCGATCGCTTGACGGTGCGCGAAAACCTGCTGCTGGGCGCCATCAACCAGAAAGACAAGTCGGGTATCGATCGGGTGCTTGCGATTTTTCCCAAGCTCGCCCAGCGGCTCGCCCAGACCGCCGCCACGCTGTCGGGCGGCGAGCGGAAAATGCTCGCGATCGGGCGCGCGCTGGTTGGATGGCCGACGCTGCTCATGCTGGACGAGCCCACCGAAGGGGTGTGGGTCGGCGTGATCGACGAAATCGCCGAGCGGCTCGTGGAGCTCGCCAAATCCATCAGCCTCGTTCTGGTCGAGCAGCACATCGAGCTCGCGCTGTCCGTCGCCCAGTATGCCTATGTCATGGACCGCGGTTCGATCGCACTCGAAGGCCCGTCGGGGCGGGTCCGTGCCGATGCAAATCTGCTGCGCTATCTCTCGCCGTGAAGCGAGGCGGCACAGCCGCGGTTATTCCGATCGTGCAAACAGGGGAGGATCCCATGGCGGTTCAAGTCCCAACACCCGACCAGCTCCGCGCCGTCGCCGATGAAGTGGGCTTGTCGCTGACCGGCGACGATGTCCAGTCCTTCATCAATCTGATGCGCCCGAGCGTCGCCGCTTACAATGTGGTCGACGCGATGCCCGACAACCTGCCCATCGTGAAATATCCGCGCACGCCCGGCTATCGTCCCCTTGGCGAGGAGAACAAGCACAATGCCTGGTACGTCAAAACGGTGGTCGAAGGGGCGCCGACCGGAAAGCTGAAGGGCAAGCGCGTGGTGCTCAAGGACAACATCATGCTCGCTGGCGTGCCGATGATGAACGGCGCCTCCACCCTCGAAGGCTATGTCCCCGATATCGACGCCACGGTGGTGCAACGGATCCTCGACGCCGGGGGCACCATCGTTGGCAAGGCGCATTGCGAGTCCTTTTGCCTCTCCGGCGGCAGCCACACCTGCGCGGCCGGACCGGTGCACAATCCGCACAAGATGGGCTACTCGGCCGGTGGCTCGTCATCGGGCAGCGCCGCACTGGTCGCGCTCGGCGAGGTCGATATGGCGCTCGGCGGTGACCAGGGCGGATCGATCCGCATGCCTTCGTCGTTCTGCGGAACCTACGGCATGAAGCCGACACACGGACTGGTTCCCTATACGGGTATCATGCCGATCGAGATCTATGTGGACCATACCGGGCCGATCACCTCGACCGTCGCCGACAACGCACTGCTTCTGGAAGTGCTGGCCGGTCCGGACGGCTATGATCCGCGGCAATACGACGTGAAGGTTCACCCCTACACCAAGGCTGCCGATGCAAGCATCAAGGGCATGAAGATCGCGGTGGTGAGGGAAGGATTCGCGCAGCCGAACGCGGAGCCTGACGTCGACGAGAAAGTCCGTGCCGCGCTCGGCCGGTTGGAAGGCCTGGGCGCCGAGGCCCGCGAGGTCTCGATCCCGATGCATTTGATGGCAGGTGCCATCTGGATGCCGATCGGGGTCGAAGGCCTCACCCAAACTATGATGTGGGGTGACGGCTACGGAGTGAGCCGGCCCGACCTCTACGTGACGAGCCTGATGGATTTTCATCGCGGCTGGCGAGCGCGCGCCAACGAACTATCCGAGACGACCAAGCTCTTCACCATGTTTGGCACGTATATCCGCAAATACCATGGCAGCCGCTATTACGGCAAAGCGATGAACATCTGCCGCCGGCTGACCGCGGCTTACGATGCCGTGCTCGCCGAATACGACCTGCTGGCCATGCCGACCACGCCCATCAAGGCGACCGAGTTGCCGGCGCCCGATGCAAGCCGCGAAGTCTATGTCGGCCGGGCGCTTGATATGATTGCCAATACCGCACCGTTCGACATCAGCCATCATCCGGCGATGGCCATCCCTTGCGGCATGGCTGGTGGCCTGCCGGTCTCACTGATGCTGGTCGGCCGCCATTTCGACGAGCCAGCAATCTATCGCGCGGCGTTCGCGTTCGAGCGGACAGGAGACTGGAAGACGATGTGAGGCAGGTGGAGAGGACGCTGATCCTATGCAGTTCCTCCGGGGACCAAGTAGCCCCAGTCCCGTTCGCCCCGGGCTTCGAATCTTGGAATGCGGCATATCAGTTGGGCCTGCGTTGAGGAAAATTATGATTGTTCACGAGGAACTTCTGTTCTGGCTTGGACTTGTCGGGCCAGCACCACGCTCCAAAGGATTAGAAAAATGCATCTCTCGGCTGAGAGCCTGTTGGTCATTCTCATTGTCGGTATCGCTGCAGGCTGGCTGGCCGGACAGATCGTTCGAGGAGCTGGTTTTGGGCTTGTGGGCGATCTGATCGTGGGCGTACTGGGTGCTTTCGTAGCAAGCTTGTTGTTTCCGCGGCTTGGACTGCACCTTGGCAGGGGAATCGTGTCGGCAATCATCGATTCCGCCATCGGCGCAATTCTACTGCTGCTGATCGTGAGACTTTTCGCAGGCCGAGGCCGGTTCGTCCGCCACAGATATTGAGGCTTGAAAGCGGGCGCAGGGACCGGGTGGCGAACCCGGGGCCCTGCGATTTGCATGTGAGCCAGGCGATGGTCGCAGTTGGCCCAACGTAGACATACGATGCTTCGCGATACGCATGGAGGCCATTGAGTGAGCCTGCGCTCTTCGCCGGTGGTGCCTCGGCGGTGTTGGCATCGTCCTGGGGAAGGTCGGTATCGAACTCGGCCTTCTGCGCCACCTCAGGCTCCGGCTTGGCGCCCCCCCTGCCGTTGGCATCCGACTTCCCATCGCCCACGCGCGTCCTTCGCTTCTCCAGAACATGGCAGCGGCCGTTGTTCATCAATTAGAAACTATGAAAAATGATCTGAAAATTGCGAATGAACCGGGCGGCGGCCTAAGAGTCAAACTAGCGGAGGCCACCACCATGACCGACGCCGAATCCTTCCAAGAGCAACAGGTCCGCATTGACCGATACCGGGTTTTAGAGCGCGAAGTGACTGATCCGCTGGCCGCGCGCCTGCTGCACGACATCGTATTGGAGCTTGAGGCGGCTGCTGCGAGGCGGCCGACCCCGCATCAGCGTCTCCCCTCCGGCTCCAACGAAACGTAGAGCGGCCGGAAGTGCCAGCGCATGTCCCGGCGAAGTGGGTTCCGGCGGTGCGAATGACCATGGGGAGCCCTCGCCAACGCAACAAGGTGCCCGAGCGCCAATACATGCCGGCTCCTGGCCCCTGAGGCCATCCGCAGCGTCGGGTCTTCTGGATGTGGGGCCTCGGTGATCCGGGAACCCGCCGCCTTACCAGTCGTTGTTCCCTCTCAAAGGGGAAGCACGAATGCGATGGAGCGGCCTCCAGTCGCTATTGTGGGCAGGAATCGCACTTCTATTGATGATCACGGTTGCGGACGCTGATGGCGAGCAGGCCACGCGTCCGTCCGAATTCCTGCTGCTCGTCCAGATCGCCCTCCTAATTGCCGTAGGCCGCGGGCTTGGCGAGGTGATGCAACGCATTGGCCAGCCGTCCGTGGTGGGCGAACTTCTTTGCGGTCTGTTGCTTGGCCCTTCCCTGTTCGGCTGGGTATGGCCCGAGGCGCAACACGCGATCTTCCCGTCTTCGCCTGACCAAAAAGCCCTGCTCGACGGCATCGCCCAGTTCGGCATCCTGTTGCTGTTGTTGCTGACGGGTATGGCGACCGATCTCGGACTGGTACGCAAGGTCGGCAAGGCCGCCATAACGATTTCTGTCGCGGGGATCATCGTTCCCTTCATCTGCGGCTTCGCGCTCGGCGAATTCCTGCCACAAGACCTCTTGCCACATCCGGAAGCGCGTCTCGTCGCGTCGCTGTTTCTCGGCACCGCACTGTCAATCTCCTCCGTGAAGATCGTGGCCGTCGTCGTGCGCGAGATGAACTTCATGCGGCGCAACGTCGGCCAGATCATTGTCGCCAGCGCCATCATCGACGACACAATCGGCTGGATCATCATCGCCATCATCTTCAGTATCGCCGCGCACGGCTCGCTCGACGTGTACTCTGTCGCCCAGGCGCTGTTCGGCACCTTTGCCTTCCTTGCCATCAGCTTCACCATTGGGCAAAGGCTGGTCTTCCGCCTGATCCGCTGGGCAAACGACCACCTCGTCAGTTCGGCGGCCGTTGTCACGGTGATCCTGCTCCTGATGAGCGTCATGGCCATGATCACGCATCTCATCGGCGTACACACGGTTCTCGGTGCCTTCGTCGCCGGCGTGCTGGTTGGAGAGTCGCCGATCCTGACGCGACAGATCGACGAACGGCTGCGCGGGCTGATCAGCAGTCTGTTCATGCCGGTGTTCTTCGGGCTGGCCGGACTCAGCGCCGATCTGACCGTGTTGAAGGATCCCAATCTCCTGATGTTGACGGCGGTTCTGGTGCTGATCGCCAGCATCGGAAAATTCGGCGGCGCCTTCGCGGGTGGCACGCTGGGCGGCCTGACACGGCGTGAGTGCTACGCATTGGCCAGTGGCATGAATGCGCGAGGGTCGACTGAGGTCATCATCGCGACGATCGGCCTGTCCATGGGCGTGCTTAGCCGGAACTTATTTTCGATGATCATCACCATGGCGATCCTGACGACGATGGCGATGCCGCCGATGCTACGTGCTGCACTGGCGCGGCTTCCGCTGAACAAGGAAGAGAAGGAAAGGTTGGAAAGGGAGGAATTCGAGCAGAACGGTTTTGTCGCCAATCTGGAACGGCTGCTGCTCGTGGCCGACGAAAGCCTCAATGCAAAGTTCGCGTCCTATATTGCCGGCCTACTTGCCGGCTGGCGCGGGCTGCCGATCACTGTGCTTCACGTCGATGCCGAGGCGCAGCGCCGGGACAAGAAGAGCGACGAAGGGAGCCTCGAGGCGGTCGTTAAGAACGCGGCGAAATCGATCGCCGAAGCCGATGAGGACAGTCCTGGCAATATCGAGATCACGAAACGCGTACGCACGGAAAGGCCAGCCGAAGCAATCGAGAACGAGGCAAAAAAGGGCTTCGACCTTCTCGTCGTGGGCATGGACAAGACGCTCGATGCCACCGGCGGCTTCGACGGGAAAATCGAAGACATCGCCGCGGGCTTTCGGAATCCGATGGCCATCGCCGTGGCGAAGGGCCCTCACCTCAAGCGGTCAGCGGGGTCCGGCTTCAGGATCCTCGTACCGGTTTCAGGCAGCGCCGTTTCGCGACGCGGCGCGGAAGTCGCCATCGCTCTGGCCCATGTGAGCCCGGATCCACTCCGGGTGGTCTATGTGTCAACCACGCGGGACAAGGGCTCGCGACGCGGCCGCAGCAGCATTTCACTGGGCAGAGAGGAAGCGATACTCAAAGACACCACAGAGGCGGCGGCGCGCTACAATGTCGACGTTAGCACCGTGCTTCGCGCACACACCGCGCCGGAGCAGGCCATTCTGCAGGAAATCCGCTCAAGCAAGGCCGATCTCGTGGTGCTTGGCGTCGACCGCATCGCGGGAGAAAAGCTCGACTTCGGCAGCGTGGCACACGCTATCCTAAGTAAATCCGACGCGTCAGTCCTTCTCATCGCCGACGGAGATCCTGCCCCCAAAGGCTAACATCGCTCTTCCTCGTCTCGAAGCAGATATGCGCCCTGAGGCCTCATATCTGGCGTCGTCGTTCGCATGTCGCCTCTTGGCCAAAACCGGCCCTGAGCAATCGCAGCAAAACAGCAACCTACTCGATCACCTCGTCGGCGCGGCCGAGTAGCGGGAGCGGAAAGGTGAGACCAAGCGTCTTGGCGATCTTGAGGTTGATGACCAGCTCAACTTTCGCTCAGTCCTTACCTGAACGCTCAAAGTCTCCTCGACGCCAAAGCCACAACAACCCGTTGTCAGCGATGTCCTATTGCCACATGAGCTTCGATTGGTGCAGCGAGGCCATCGCCAACGCGGTAGGCGGCAAGTGCATCTCTTACGTCGGTGGTAATCTTTGCTTGTGCCTCCTTCTCTAAGCCAGCAACTGCTGCTGCGACAGGGGTTGCTGAAATATAGCCCGGCACATATTCAGCCATTG
>Ga0210399_10002582_pt1 | contig 14092 bp, 15 predicted proteins | sample IncBWC14MmetaG_FD_150865 | JGI IMG/M metagenome (GOLD analysis project Ga0210399, IMG submission 150865) | Forest soil microbial communities from Barre Woods Harvard Forest LTER site, Petersham, Massachusetts, United States - Inc-BW-C-14-M | ecosystem: Environmental > Terrestrial > Soil >... | reverse complement strand
CTCGCCGGCCGTTGTTCCGCTCGATTTCGCACACGACGCTTGATGCAGCTTCCTCATTGGTGACAAAATTCACTGCCACCGCATAACCGTGGCGAGCCGCGAGTCGCGCGACCGCGGCACCAATGCCCCTTCCTCCGCCGGTAACGATCAGAGTTCCCGATGTGGCGCTCATGGCCGTCCTGGTTTCACCTTTTGTTCTTGGGTTGCTTACTAGCTATTCCAACGAGTTCGCCTCTAACGGCCAGAGCCAGGCGGCGCCGCGCACTCCGCTGGCGTCTCCGTGCTTGGCAGGAAGAATCGGCGTGTCGGCTTCCCTGCCAAAAACGTATTCCTCGAGGCGAGCCGGAACATTTTTGTAGAGACGCGGAATCTGCGAAGCGCCTCCACCTATTACGATTACATCTGGATCGAGTAAGTTGATGATTTGCGCCAGGCCGCGCGTAAGTCGGTCTTCGAATCGATCGAGGGCGGCAAGCGCGGCCGCCTCTGCGGCGTTGCTTCGCGCAATGATTTCGGGACCTTTGAGAGCGACGCCTGTCGCGCGGTGGTAATCCGCTTCCAGGCCGGTTCCGGAAATCCAGGTTTCGATGCAGCCATTCCGCCCGCAATAACAGGCGAAGCCGGGATACTCTTCCGGACGCATCCACGGCAAAGTGTTGTGCCCCCATTCGCCCGCGACTCCATTCGAACCGGCGTGCAGTCGGCCGTCCACGGCAATTCCGCCGCCGCAGCCGGTGCCCAAAATCACCGCGAAGACGACGTGCTTCCCGGTCCCGGCGCCATCGGTGGCCTCCGAAACGGCGAGGCAATTCGCGTCGTTTGCGCAGCGTACTTCGCGTGACAGAGAGCGGCCGAGGTCCTTGTCGAACGGCTTTCCGTTCAGCCAGGTGGAATTGGCGTTCTTCACAAAACCAGTCCTCGTGGAAATTGTTCCTGGGATTCCCATTCCCACGGTAGCGCTGCGGCCCAGTTTTTTTTCGATTTCTTGCACGGCTTCCGAAACGGCTCGCACGGTGGCATCGTAGTCGAAGCGCGGTGTGGCGATGCGATGGCGGTGCAGCTCCTTGCCGTCGCGCTCGAGCGCGACGAATTCAATCTTGCTCCCGCCGAGGTCGACGCCAATTCGAAAGTGTTCTTGCTTAGCTTGAGTAGCAGGCATCGCCTGGGCCTCCTATTAAGCGCGAACGTAGTCTATCGCGCCAGGCGCAATTTCGGATGGGCAAGTGTTTGAGATTCTCGATCGTGGGTCAGTCTCCGAATGCCGGGCATCCATCCAGAATTGGGACACTCGAATGATGTCGATGATATGGCTTATACTCCGCCTATGCGACGAATCATCCCGATCGTTTCCCTTGCATTGATCCTCGTGCTGGCTGCCGCCGGCAGTGTGTTCGCCCAAGCCAATCCCGAGTGGACGGAACCTTTCCCACCATTTCGCATCGCAGGCAACTTGTACTACGTTGGGAGCAAGGGGCTGGCGAATTATCTAGTCACGACGCCGCAAGGGAACATCCTTATCAACAGCGATCTGGAAGCCAATGTGCCACTGATTGAAGCGAGTATCGAGAAACTGGGATTCAAGTTCATGGACACAAAGATTCTACTCATCAGCCACGCGCACTGGGATCACGATGCCGGGAGCGCGAGGATTAAAGAGATGACCGGCGCGATGTACATGGTGATGGATGCGGACGTTGGGGTGGTCGAATCTGGCGGCAAGACGGATTTTGCTTACGGCAACGACCCCGCTCTTCTATACCGGCCTACCAAGGTGGATCGCATATTGCACGATGGCGATGAGGTGAAACTTGGCGGCACGGTGCTCGTCGCGCACGTCACTCCAGGGCATACCAAAGGCTGCACCACGTGGACGATGCAGGTCACGGATCGCGGCAAGACGTACAACGTGGTAATTCTCGGGAGCCCCAATGTGAACCCCGGTTACAAACTCGTGGACAACAAGGCGTACCCGGAAATCGCCGAAGACTACGAGCGCATGTGGCGCGTTCTGAAATCATTGCCATGCGACATTTTCCTCGGCGCCCATGGGAGCTACTTCGGACTCGAAGAAAAGTACCCTCTAATAAAAGGGGAAGGTGCGAATCCTTTCGCCGATCCAAGCGGCTACAAGAAATACATTGCCCAAAAGGAACAGGATTTCCGCACCGAATTGGCAAGACAAAAACTCGCCACCAAGTGAAAGAGGAGCGAAAGAGAAAGCCGGGCTCTCGCCTCCGATTAGCGCCGAAGTACGATCACATAGCAGATAAAACCAAGACCTGCCAGCAGCATGTCAGGGCTCCAAAAAGGAAGTTTTCTGTTGTCGATCTGGCGGCCTCTCGTTCGACGAGTAAGTAGAGCCAGGGAAATTGTCCTGGGGAGGCGGGCATGGGAAGGCAACACACACATTCTTCGAGGTTTAAGTCCATCGGTAGCGCCGTGGTGGGGCTCGGAATTCTTGTTGTGCTCGGGAACTTAGGTTGGTCGGCTGTGTTGAGCAACAGCTTCTGCCGAACGGCAGGGGATGTAATCGGAATGTGGCCTTGCGTCATCTTGGCAGGCTGCCGGGCAATGCAGGCATATCTGTTTCAGCAACGCGGGCTTTTGGGGTGGCTCGTCGAGATGTTGCTATCCCTGTGGCCCTTGCTGCCCGGTGCAGGTGGGGCGATCTAGGCTCAGAGCACTTCGATGGATAGTGTGAAAGCTCTGCCAGCCCTTAACAAGAACTTCCGAGCAAACGATACTGAGCCTGTCGATCTAGCCGTTCTTCGTTCGACGTGTTAGTAGAGACTGGGTTCAGCCGGACGCACCGGAGCCAGCTCCTAGCCAGAAACCGAACCACAAGGAGATACTAATATGCGAGTCATGGTTCTAATCAAATCAGACAAGAATTCGGAGACCGGGATTCCGCTCACTAAAGAGACCAAGGAAACCTTTGCCGCCATGGGCAAGTTCAACGAGGAGCTGGTGAAGGCCGGCGTGATACTCGCGGGCGAGGGGCTGCAACCTAGCTCGAAGGGCAAGCGAGTCAGATTTTCGGGAAAGGAACGCACGGTGATCGACGGACCCTTTCCCGAGACCAAGGAACTCATCGGCGGATTCTGGCTGTGGCAAGTGAAGTCCATGGACGAAGCCGTGGAATGGCTCAAACGTGCCCCGTTCGATGGGGGCGCGGAGGTCGAGATCCGCCAGGTATACGAGGCATCGGACTTCCCTGCGGAAGTCTTTCCTCCCGAAGCCGCCGCGCGCGAACAGGAGTTGCGCGACGAGTTGCAAAGGAAAGCCGCGAAACGCTAGCTGTGCACGCTTTGGGCTGAAAAAAGATTGTTTAAGTTGTCGATTTCACTGTTCGTCGTTCGACGTGTTAGTAGAGCGGGACTTCACAACCGTTCAGGAGGGCCCGGCAAAGATACCGCCGGGGTCTGCAATTCCAAAATGAGGAGAATACAGCATGAAATTCCTGAGCATTTATAAGACGGCAGAAAGAAACGCTCCCCCTTCGCAAGAAGAGATGGCCAAGATGGGAAAACTGGTCGAGGAAGGCATGAAGGGTGGCTGGTTGCTGGGCACGGAGGGGTGCCTACCCAGCGCTCTGGGTGCGCGGGTGCGCAACTCAAGCGGGAACTTGACGGTGACAGACGGGCCTTTTACCGAGGCGAAGGAACTCGTCGGCGGGTTCGCCATCCTGCGAGCAAACTCCAAGGCGGAGGCCATCCAATTGGCGAAAGATTTCCTGCAGGTCGTTGGCGAGGGTGAGTGCGAGCTTCGGCAGCTCTATGAAGCGGATACTTGCTTGGGCGCGACAGCCTAGTCTGGATTTCTCACCGCGAGAATACTTGAACACATGCAGTTGAGATCCTGGGGGTTCGAGTTCGTCGAACCCGCAGTGTGAGGGCTGTTTTTGTAGGACGTGGAAAAACTCGGTTTCTAAGACCAAGAACAAGGAGAAAAGAAGATGCGATTCATGATGATGGTCAAGCACTCTGAAAACCAGGGGCCACCGCCCAAGGGATTCATGGATGTGATGGCAAAGCTTGGTGAGGACGCGGTCAAAGCCGGCACGATGGTCATAAGCGGCGGGCTTGCCTCGACTGCCGCGAGTACACGCGTCCGGCTTTCCAAAGGACAAATAAACGCTATCGATGGGCCTTTCACCGAGGCCAAGGAAGTCGTCGGCGGGTTTGCGATTCTGGAGTACAAATCAAAGAAAGAGGCGCTGGAAGGGGCCTTGGCGTTCATGGAACTTCACAAGAAACACTGGCCCGGATGGGAAGGCGAGACCGAGGTTCGCCAGCTGATGGGCCCCGAAGACTTCGCTCCCAAACCGTAGAAGTCTTACGCGCCGAACGATGGCCACGAGCGTGTAGACCGGCGCCCGACTTGCGCGGGCGAATTGAAGATGGTGTGATGGGTAGCCGTGACATCCACGAATACACATCACGCCATCGAAGCGGTCTGGAGGATTGAGTCTGCCAGGATTATCGCCGGGCTCACGCGGATGGTGCGCGATATCAGCCTGGCCGAAGAACTAGCGCAGGACGCTCTGGTTGCGGCGCTCGAGCAATGGCCGGAGTCCGGCATCCCCGACAATCCAGGCGCTTGGCTGATGGCCGCCGCGAAACATCGCGCGATTGATATGTTCCGGCGAAACAAACGGCTGGAGCGCAAGCACGAGGAGCTTGGCCGGGAACTCCAGTCCCAGCAGGAGATGGCCGTGCCGGATTTCGAAAACGCTCTGGATGATGATATCGGCGACGATCTCCTGCGGCTGGTGTTCATCTCCTGCCATCCGGTTCTTTCGACGGAAGCGCGGGTTGCGCTGACCCTGCGTTTGCTTGGAGGACTGACGACGGAAGAGATCGCGCGGGCATTTCTCGTGCCGGAGCCGACCGTGGCGCAGAGGATTGTGCGGGCCAAGCGGACGCTTGCGGAAGAAAAAATTCCGTTCGAGGTTCCGCGTGGCGACGAACTCGCGGCACGGCTTTCGTCGGTGCTCGAAGTGATCTACCTGGTGTTCAATGAAGGCTACTCGGCGACGGCGGGCGACGACTGGATGCGGCCGGCACTATGCGAGGAGGCGCTACGGCTCGGGCGTATCCTTGCGGAACTTGCAACGCAGGAGCCGGAGGTGCACAGCCTGGTGGCATTGATGGAGATTCAAGCGTCACGAGCGAAAGCGCGCGTGAGCGAGTCGGGAGAGCCTATCCTGCTGCTGGAGCAAAACCGTGGACAATGGGACCAACTGCTGATCCGCCGCGGTCTAGCGGCGCTCGATCGAGCGGAAAGGCTTGGCGGTGTGCATGGTCCGTACGCACTGCAGGCGGCGATCGCCGTTTGTCACGCGCGAGCGATTACCGCGGAGGAAACGGACTGGGGGCGCATTGTGGCGCTCTATGAAGCGCTGGCGCAGATTACGTCATCGCCGGTTGTGGAATTAAATCGCGCGGTGGCGGTGGCGATGGCGTTTGGTCCTGCGGCTGGACTGGAACTCGTGGATAAGCTGAGTGCTGAACCAGCTTTGAGGAGCTACCACCTGTTGCCGAGCGTGCGCGGCGAACTATTGAGAAAGCTCGGCCGATTCGACGAGGCTCGCACGGAAATCGAGCGCGCGGCTTCGCTCACGCAAAACGCGCGCGAACGCGAGCTGCTGTTGAATCGCGCGCGGGCCTGCCCGATGGTTCAAGAAGGCGGGAGTTAGGGTGGCGAAAGCGACGAATCCCGCGCCGACTATTCCGCTGACATTTATTGCGATGAGCAGCGTTATTCGTCGCCGCGGACCTGGCACCACTCGAGGCGTTCGAATTCGGCCATTTTTTCGGCGCCGCGCTCCTGATACCAGCGGCTCCAGGCGAGCGCATCGGCAGGAAGATTTACGTCAGTGATTTCCTGAAGAGCGAGGAAGGTCCAGGTTCGCATTTGGCCCGTGGTGCGCGGGTTCAGGGCGAGATCGATGAGTTGAGGCACCATCCGCATACGCTGTTTTCGGGTGAAAATGCCGCAATCGGAAATGTTGCAGCCCGCGCGGTCGCGAACGCTAGTTGAGGGATCTTCGGTAAAGGAAGTAAACAGTTCGTCGAGAACTTCATCTTTACCCAGGAAGCGCAACCCTTCGACGGCCCACTGGCGCACAAAGGCGTCCGAATCGTTGCGCGCGTAATTCCATAAGACTTCATGGATGCGTTCGTAGTCGACACCGCGCCCGGCGAGCATCCCGAGATAGTAGACTGCCCATGCTCTGTGCTGCGGGTCGGTGCGGGCCCTCTCAATCAGCAGATTGGCCGCTTGGTGGTTTTTTTGCCAGCCTTCCAAAGCAAGATTGATGTCCACGTTTGCGTACCGCACGCGAAGATCCTTGGAAAACTCAGAGCGCCGCTCCAACTGCTTCATGCGATCGGTCATTCGGATCTGGCCGACCCAGCCGTCTTGCAGATGGTCGAAGACTTTCAGCGCGCGGGTGTCGTGGCCAATAGCGCGTTCCAGCAATTCTTCAGCTTGCTCCTGCGCGGGAAGTGCACCCAAGCGTTCCACGTCCGCATCCGTCAAGGGCTCGGAGAAGACGCGGCGCGCTACGGGCTTGACAGATGCCGCGGCCGTGGTGCGCGAGTTTTTCGCGCGCGAAGTGAACGAGGTCATTCGCCACGTCATAAAACCAATCATCCCGGCTACCATTGCAAAAAAGATGGCGATCGATGCCGCGGAAGAAGTGGGCCGCCTCGACGAAGTGAACACTTGGCCAGCCGACTGACCTGGAAGTTGCGCGGTCACACCGAACGGCAAATCCACTTCGACATGCGTATCTAGTTTCAGCCCTGCCAGCGTTTCGATTTGCGCGACCACCCAGCGCGCTTCCTGGCGGCTGTCGATTTCATCGGCGAGCGTGATTTTGCGCCCATCTTTCAGGCGCATTCGAATCGCGTGCAGTGCGTTCCCGGAACTGGTGCCTTGCTGCGCGCTGACGACGGGTAGTATGGAGGCCACCTCGGACGCCAGAATCCGCCGGGTGCGGCCAAGGCCGAAAATACCCGTGCGCGAAGAGATTTCCCCGCTGCGAACGGTGATTCGGGCGCTTCCGAGCATTACGTGAAGCGTGCCAACGACCAAAAGCAAGCCGCAGAATCCAAAAGCGATGAGAAAAAAAACCGGCGCGTTCTTCTGGTACATCAAGAAAACCACCGCGGTCCAAATCACGGTGACCAGCAGAAGAAGCAAAGCGCGGCTGGGATTCCGGAGTGGGGGAAAATAAAATTCAGTGCCGCCGGAATCCATTCCGACGACGACTTTGGTGCGCGCGGGCTGTGCTACCTCGCCGGAATCATCGCTGCGCGGTGCCGCGAAACCGGAAACATTGGCGCTGGAAGAAGCAGACACACCAGAATCGCGGACTGTCTCAGCGGAGGAAGCGCCGCGAAAGACCGGGATTTCGAAATCGTCTTTGTAATCCACTCCAGGCACGTCCGCCTGCGCGTGGAGCAGCCAGAGAATTTGGTCGCTGGGATTGTCGTGATTGGTGATCGCACTGTCCGCAGGAATCGAAAAATCGACGGGGATGGCGCGCCCGAGAGGTCCGGGTGCCAGCGCGCCGGCAGGAACGTTCTGGTCCGCCTGCCAGAGAATAATTTGATTGGTGGTGCTGTTTTCGCCGGAGCCGCTGACGATTTTGCGCACGCAAGAGAGCCGTAAGTCGATACCGTGCTCCGCGCGAGTATCGAACTGCAAATGAATTTTTCCGCGCACACGCTCGCCGGTGGAAAAAGGCAGCGTATCGAACTCGAAGTAGGTGTCGCCGAAACGGCGCCGGCGAATTGTGGCGCGCGCCGCGTTGACAATGAGAATCGCGCCAATCAAGTTGAAACTAAGCAAGAGGAACACGATCGGGTTCCGGTTGCGCGCGAACTGCTGAGCCATGCCGAATAGAAACGGCAGCGTTACCAGATTGCAAAGGACCGCGACCACCCAGAGAGCGACGGCGCTCTTCTTGTTCAGGCTTTCGGCGCGGCGCGCAGCCCAATCCGTTCGCCATAGCCAGGGAGAAAGCGGACTGGCTTCTTCGCGCGCGGACTGCTGTTTCAACAGTCCATAGCCGCGGACAGCCGCGTAAATGAGTGCGCCGCCAATGAACGCAAAGATGGAGCCAAACAGGATGGCGGCGACCGTTTGAAACGGAGTGTGGTTTCCGCTGTCGACCAGTTGCTTGTAAATGAAACCGAGACCGGCCCCGAGAAAGGGCAGCCCAAAGAGGGTCAGGAAAACGGCAGCGCCCTTGGATGGCCGAGTCATTCCTCGATTCTAGAAGTATTCGAGGAGACAAAGTAGAAGCCCGAGGCCGAATTGCCTTTGCGGTTATACCTGAACAAAAGGACAGGTCTGATTCTTCCGGCGGCAAGATCGCCCATCGAGGCAGGAACCGCCTTCACTGAGAATTCCGATGGCGGACCCGCCGCGGAGCGAACTTAAGCAGCGACCAATTTCGGCCCCAGTTTGCGCCGGGGCCTACTGGGCTTTTCGAGCAGCTCGCGTTCGGCGCGAGTCCAGTCCTCAAGCGGACTGCCGGGCGCGCCGCCGCGCTCTAAATAGATATGGTAGGCGCGCAGCGCGATCTCCTCCGTGGTTGGATGGACTCCGGCCGCTCGCGATTTTCTCACCGTTGGCGAGGGACTTTTCCTCGTCTTGGGCATACTGTTCTCCTCTGAACTGCAGTTTCCATTCTACCTTTCAGAGAAAGCTGCGGCTGAAAAAAACATACGAGGGCCAATCGAAAGATTCAATAGATAGAATCGATCAAACGGGGTTACTGGCTCGAAGGCCTTGCGGGAATCGGTATCTGGCAAAAATTTGAAGCCGGAAGATTAGTAGCCGTCGGTTTCGGCCAGGATGGCGCGGGTGTGGCGGTTCCAAAGAGTGATTTTTGTACCAGGATACTGGGCCGCGAGCATTGGGAGACGCCGCTGAGCGATGTCCAAGTCCTTGAAGCTCTCCAGTTCGAGGTGCTGGCCGTCAGCGTCCATGATCAAAATATCGTACTGGGCGTCCAGCGCGAGGCAAACCTTTCCTGCCATGATGCACTTCCTCCTACAGTGTAGTGCGTAAGGACGCCAAATCGTTTCATTTGCTGGAAGCCGCCAATGTTCCCCCAGCGGGCAAGCCCTTTGACTCCGGGAACGGGGATCAGCTAGCGGTGAGGCTTTTCGATTTTCCAAGGGCAGGGACGGCGCCAAGTTGTTGCATCATGCCGAGAGCGTCCCAATTGCTGTAGGAATCCATGATTTTTCCATTGGCGATGTGGTGGATGGTCATGCCGTCAACGGATACTCTCTTGTTCGTGGCGGGAACTCCCATGAATTCACCTCTGTGGGTGCCGGTCACGGTCCAGCAGGCAACTACTTTGTCGTCCTCGGCAATCAGATCCTCGATCATCCAGTGCAGATCGGAATAGCCTGCGAGGAACAGCATCAACTGGCGTTTGTAGGCTTCTGGGCCCACGGCGACGACGGAACCGGCAATATTGGGAGCCTGGAGAGCGTGGCTGGGAGAGATGATTTCGTTGATGACCTCGAACTTGCGGTGGTTCCAGACTTCTTCGTAAAGGCGCCGAATGAGGGCTTTGTTCTCGGCTGACATGGATTTTTCCTCCCTCCGAAGGAGTCTCTTCGCCTTGATCGGAGAAGGGTCATGCCTCACGTAACGGCCGCCAGAGGAATTGGAAGGGTGAGGCTGGTCAGAGCCTACTCCCTAGGTTTGTGGTTTGCAATGCCTAGCCCTGCAGCGAAGGAGGGATCCAGGCATGTTTTTGAATGGTTTCAGATCGGGCTGTTGTTACTTCTTGCAGCTATCGCCGACCATCTTGAGTTTTGTCACAGTGAGATGGCCATGTTCGGTTGCATCCTTGTCCATGCCATGCTCTTTCATTTCATCTTTGACTTTCTCTTTTGCCTCGTGCATGTCGGCATTGCGCACTTTACCGGTCACGGTTACGGTATGACCAGAGTGATGCGCAAGCTTGACGGTCGTGCTGTGGATCTCCCAGGTGGCGCCATTTGGGGTGGTCAGCTTGTACTCGTTAGCGCTATCGCCCTTCGTCAAACAGCCAGTCAAGGTGCGGACTTCGTCGTCTTTGTCACTCGTTAAAGCGAGCGCGGGAACCAGCAGCAGTGTAGATACGGCGACCATACTCAACAGCAACTTAATCTTCATAAAGTTCTCTCCTTATTGATTCAGAAGTGCGGAAAGAAATCCGCTCCTCTGTTTCGCGAATTTTGCTTCAACGTTCTGGACCCAAACTCTACGGGATATACCTGATACAAATGCCAAATTCAGTCAGGCGACCTTGAGATTCCACGAGCGAGGCCCCTGGCGACCGCCTATGCGATCCTTGAACTGCCCCTCAGAAAATGCATGACGAGAAGCACGATGCCGACGATGAGCAAGAGGTGGATTAAACCGGCGCTGACGTGAAAAGCGAGAAACCCAAGCAACCAGAGAATAATCAAGACTGCTGCGATTAATCCAAGCATCTGTCCATCTCCCTTGTGACTGAGCTGGACGATCAGCCTAGTTCCTGTAGCGGAAAGCGCTGATCCCCCGGCATAACGAATTCCCGCGCGGAGTGAGTGTAGGGGGTTCCGTAGTGGCAAGTCTGTCCGATTCAAGACACCGTTATGCGCCCCGGACCACGACCGGGGAATTTGCGGGATTGAGTTGATCGGCCAGGCGAGGAAATCGGCGGTGGCAAGCGAGGACGGGGCGGTGATGTTTTGCCAAACAAAAAGGGCCGTCGCCAGTGACGGACGGCCCGGAGGCACTTGTGCGGTAAGTGTGCGGGCTGGTGCTATCCGAAATCGGCGGTAAAAGTTATTTGTGAGATGTCTGAATGCGGAGCTAGCCGCGCAAGATGTTGATGAAAAAGAGGACGACAATCATCAGGATGGCGACCCAAATAGCTACTCTCCGAAGTGAGCCGACGCGAGCCACGCGCCAGTCGAGAGAAAATTTCCTGCCACCGGGAAAATTGGAGTTGCAGTACCGGCAAGCCTGCGCCTGAAGCGGGCAGACGCCCCCACACTCCGGGCAGGACTTGGAATAGAGCCTCTCCGACATCACCCAGAAATAGCACGTGCGGCAAAAATCTTCCAATAGTACGGAGGTGGCAGATGCGCCGGTTCGTTCACTGCAACGGTGAGCATTTGGCTTGAAGACCGCCGCGGATCGAGGGAAGAGTTCGCTAAGTTTTTCCTGGCGAAATGCAAAGACATTGCACAAGTCCGGGGCAAAACCATAGTCAAACACAAATTGCCGGCATGCTCCAATTGAAGCGGTAATAATCAGAGTTTATCATCTCGAGAGTTCCGGTGGCGCTAGGGTACTGATCCGATTTGGGGCCTATCTTGCTCTCACTCGACGGCCGCGGCTCCCGCGCATGAAAGATCTGAGTCCTGAGAACAAGGAGGACACAAGGCCGAAGAACAAGATGTCTTGAACGCGCGTGACTGAGATTATTTTCCCGTCCGCTAATGAAGGAAGACCGACTATTCGAAGCGAAAGGGCGACGCACAAGCTGAAGAAACCGAGAGCTCGAAGTATTTCTGCTGAGAGATTGAAGCTGGACCTCCGTCGACTCGGGTCCCCACCGCGGAGCAAGGTGCACTGATTCACCTGTGGTTGTCTCTTGATCGTGCCACGTGCAATAGCTGATTTCTGTCTTGCGCCCATAGAAAGTTCCCAAGCGATCGAAATGGGCCTGCGGCGATTGTATTTGGTGCGTGTCTAATTAGATTTCTCTAATCGATGAGGATATCAGAGCACGAGGGATTCCAACGACGGGGTATGAAATGCGAACGGATTCCCACATTGGGACCCGACCTAAGTCGAGTATCTGCGCCAACAATCCCGGGATCGAGTTAGGATTCGTATATTCTTCGCCTTAGGGATGGACTCGGCGCTTGAGGAATCTGTTCCAATTTGAAACTGTTCATTGCCATAAGACCAAATTGGGAATAATTCGAACTCGCCAAGAAAGCGGGCATTTCTGGGGTATGGCCAACTAGTGAGGAGAGGACAAGGGCCATATCGCAAAAGATGTAGAGGATGAATCAGCAATCCTAACGCAGGCGTAACAACGCGAAAGCACACAAGTCCAAAGCAATCGACTTCTGTTTGTCCTTCTCAGGCGGCCATCCGCAGATGTCAATGTGCCTCGGATGCGGTGTTGGGTCAGGCTCAATCTTCAATCCTGTGTCGAAAACAGTGCTTGCAGTGATGTCGGCACGGGCTGATGGGGATCCTCTAACTCCGGCGGCCACGTTGTCGCCGATCCACCACACTTCTGGCTCGCTGAGTTGATCAATCCAAAAAGCTGAAGTCCTGAGATCGGGTGGTGGCAAAAAGGCTGAAGGTTTTGGCCTGTTTTGGCTTCTATTGAAATCGCCGCTTCGAAAAATAAAGCGTGAGAGGGTCGTGTATTGCCCAGTAGAATTGGCCAAGGCTTTTTCCTTAGCTAGTTGCTTTTTCAATACCGCGGAGAACTTCAGGCGGACAAACTTCAGAAAGCTGTTCAATCCCATATACCTTGCTTTTGTTGCCGAATCTTCCGGCATACGCAATTCGACCGTGCTTATTGACGCTCACTGAAAACATTTTGCCCGCTAGGCCAAACCAGTCAAACGATATTTCTCCATCAGGGTCAGATATGACTTCGGGAATAGGCATCGAGCGCGGCAGTGAGCAAGCGAATTGGACCGCAGCAATAGCTGTATCCAGGTCGACTGCGACTTCGTTGTCCGCAGGGTGGCCTTCCCACCCATGAATTGCCCATAGCTGCTCAATCTCGAAGATCAGCCAATCTGTACTAGGCGCTATCTTGGGGACTTCTTTCCTTGCCGCGCCACTGGCTGGTTCGAGTAGCCCCCCGGGGCTGTCCACTACAGCAGAGTGAGCAATCATCGATATAACCCCAAAGCCTTCTCCGTTAGAGAGGAAAAGAATACCAGATTTTTGATTTCGCGGAGCTGTTCCAATCTTGACCAAATCTCTGTCGAGCTTCCCTGGGCCTTGCACTGGGCGTTGATTTCGAGATCGAGAAGAACTGGAGCGTTCGCCTGCGTCGGTGGCTCAGATGCCTGTGTAACAATGGCAGTAGCTTCAGCATCCGAAAATGGGACTACCACTCGATGGAAAAAATTGAGTAACGATTGGGGTAGCTTACTCGGAATTCGGGGACCAGCGGCCAGATAGTCGTCGAAGTCGGCCCCAAGAGGTACTCCAATTACATTAATGTAACGTACCGCAACTCGGTCGACAACGACTGGTCCCGCCATACTCAAGTATTGATTCCACACCGCACTGGCAGAGTACCTGATGTCATCCCAGTCGGTGTAACCCTGGAGCACGCTAAAAGTCATTGCGCTTCTACGCAGTTGCACAACTCTCGCTCCATCTCCAGACTGGTATCGGTATCCATCTGCCTCATCACTCGTGACCGAAGCCTGCGCTGGTGAATCTGCGTTTAGCTGGAATGAGAATCTACCTTTTTTGATAGGAAGGTTTTTTTCGAAACCAGCAAGAAGTATGTCTTTCATGCGATTGACAAATGTGGCCGGCAGTTCCTCAGCCAGCTGAATATGGATTGCGGCCTCACGCAGTGGAGGACGCGTCAGATGAATGTAGGTAGTCACAAGTGAATTTCGTCAGGCAACGGAAACGACAACGAAAGTCTATCAAATAGAACCCTGAAGCAGAAGCTAGAGCGATAGTCTGTGGCCATAAAAAAAGGGCCGCCCGCCAGTGGCGGACGGCCCGGAGGCACTCACAAATTTTGTCTTGCTCTTTGACCCTTCGCTGAAAAACGCTCAGGATAAACTCGACACGATCTGCCAGAATCTGCCCGAAACTGCCGTGACCCCAGCCGAAGCCGAAGAAGGGCAGCGAGAGTAACTCGAAGCGTGCATCCCCGCAGCTCGTGAGAGCCTGGGCATGCAATGCGTGGCATGATCCGCACACCATAGCGGATTGAGCCACGACTACTTTAGAAAGGAGGTGATCCAGCCGCAGGTTCTCCTACGGCTACCTTGTTACGACTTCACCCCAATCATGGGTCATA
>Ga0210399_10002580_pt1 | contig 14098 bp, 10 predicted proteins | sample IncBWC14MmetaG_FD_150865 | JGI IMG/M metagenome (GOLD analysis project Ga0210399, IMG submission 150865) | Forest soil microbial communities from Barre Woods Harvard Forest LTER site, Petersham, Massachusetts, United States - Inc-BW-C-14-M | ecosystem: Environmental > Terrestrial > Soil >... | reverse complement strand
CGAGTATCGAGAGCCTGACCTCAGTTTTATTACCAATACCGCCAAGGCAATCGCACCGCATCTCCGTGCCGGTCAACTGGTCGTCCTAGAGAGCACGACCTATCCCGGCACCACGGAGGAAGTGCTTATTCCAATCTTGGAGGAAGGCAATGGCTTCGGTTTGCAGGCAGCCCGCAGCACAACGGCTGACGGAGCCGATCATTTCTTTGTCGCCTTTTCTCCGGAGCGAGAAGACCCAGGCAATGACAGCGTCGCGCGCCGTGACATCCCGAAAGTCGTAGGAGGCTTGAATTCCCATGCCTCAGAGCTGGCCGGGGCCCTATACGGATCAATCTTTAACCGAGTTGTGCCGGTGTCTTCACCCGCCGTCGCCGAGATGACGAAATTGCTGGAGAACATCTACCGGTGTGTGAACATCGCGTTGGTCAATGAACTAAAGCTTCTGTCATTGCGGATGGGATTGGATATTTGGGAAGTCATCAATGCCGCGTCCACGAAGCCGTTCGGTTTTCAGCCTTTTTACCCTGGCCCAGGTTTGGGCGGACACTGCATTCCGGTCGATCCTTATTATCTGTCGTGGAAGGCGAAGGAGTGGGATTTCCAGACACGCTTCATCGAACTCGCTGGAGAGATCAACAGCGCCATGCCCTATCACGTGGTCTCATCCGTCAGCAGGGCACTGAGTGGACAACGGAAAGCTCTTAACGGCGCTAAGGTGCTGGTGCTCGGGGTGGCCTACAAGAAAGACATCGATGACCTGCGCGAGTCGCCGGCGCTGACCATTATTGAGTTGCTACAGAAGGATGGCGCCGAAGTCAGCTACAACGATCCCTACTTTCCGCATATCGGCAAAGGGCGCCATTACGATCTGCAGATGAAATGCGTCCCCGTGAACGACGTCGCCAAGTATGACTGTGTGCTGATCGTCACAGATCATTCGGATTACGATTACGCGTGGATCGCGCAGCACGCACCCTTGGTGGTGGATACCCGCAACGCGATGAGAGGCATTCAGAGCGATAACATTGTCCGCTGCTAGACATTCGGTGGTCGGTGCGTTCGGCACAAATTTGCTTCGGTAGTGACGCGGCATTTCTGGTTGCTCCATGTGTGTGTCCGTTAGAAACCATCCGACTGAGCGGATGCCCTCATCGTTTGAGAATGATCTTGAAAATGATTTTCCTCCAGAAAACCGGCGCAGCTGTTCTTCTGGTATTGATTACGCTCACCATTCAGTGTGGGGGCGCCGCTGCGCTCATCATTTGGATAAGAAGTATTCCAAGAGAGATTCAGGAGGTGCGGGTGTTTCGCTGCGCGGCACTCGTCATGCAAACTACGGTAGCCGTCATCATTCTGCACGGAATCGTCATTTTGCTGTGGGCGAGTTGCTACCGATGGCTTTGCCTGCCGTCTTGGGAATCCTCGTTTTACTTCTCAGCGAGCAGCTATGCGACAGTTGGATATGGAGATGTGGTGCTTCCGTCGAAGTGGCGCCTGCTCGGCCCGCTCGAAAGCATGGTTGGCATGCTGATGTCGGGAGTTTCCATTGGACTTCTCTTCGCGGCGGTCACTCACCTGGTTGACGGCCGGTCACGATTCCGTTCACCACTTCCCCCCGACCCCATGAATCGAGGTTAGATCCGTATGGGACCAAGGCGAGCTGTCGTATTTAAAGCCACGGCTTCAATCCATCGTCGTCAAATTAACGAGGGCCCTGAGCGACCATGCTCCGATTGGCGGACTGAAGATGGTTGCGAGATCTAGCTGGTTGGCGGCTCGCCCTCCGGAACGGAGAAACATTTACAAGATCTATTCCGAAAGCTTCAAAGACAATCCCATCTGAAAGGGGATCATTCGCGAGGTTCAGGAGATCGTTAGAGTAGCGGAATCACACAGACCTGCGCGGGCATTCATAACTCCTGATCCCGCAACAAATTGTCGAAGGCGTTTGCATCCAGATGGTCTAGAGAGCGCACCACAATATCAGCCGGCAAGTGCTTACCATTCTGGCTCACGCCGATGCTTTTCATCCCAGCGGCGCGTGCGGCTTCGACGCCGTGCAGTGCGTCTTCTACAACGATGCAGTGCTCGGGTGCGACACCCAATTTGCTGGCGGCGACAAGGAATACTTCCGGGTCAGGCTTTCCTCGCTCTACATCTTCAGCGGACACGATTGCTTCAAAACACTCCCTCGCGTGCAAGACATCAAGGATCGTTTCTACATTAGCGCGGGGAGCCGCCGATGCAATCGCTTGAATCCAGCCTTGTCGGCGCAGCAGGTTTACCCACACCAAGGTGCCCGGGAGCGGCGCAATGCCGTGCTCGCGCACAAGTTGCCGATAAAGCGTTTCTTTCGAGCTGCCGATGCACTGAATCAATTCGGGACTAGCCTTTTCGCCGAGCCACTGGCGCAGGATAGAGTCGTTCCGTTGTCCGAAGGTGGCCAGGAATTGTTCGTGGGTGACCGGGAAACCCTCGCGGGACATAGCGTCGCGCCAAGCCTGCCAATGGTACTCGGCAGAGTCAACGAGGGTCCCATCCATGTCCCAGAGTACTGCTCGAGTTGCAGCTTGTTCAAATCCCATACGGATTTCGGTTACGATCTTCGCTGACCATTTGCGATGCAAGTCCGCTAATTATTCCCACGACGCCCGTTGTTTAATGTTCCACGGAGAGTTCGCTTGTGATAGGAACAGCTGGAATGCTATCAAGAACAGTCGGATCCGTGCGAATCGCGCTGACTTTGGCAAGGCGACGACGGTGCCGTTCCGCCCCGCTGAACTTCGCCGCAAGGAAGCTTTTTACGCAGTTCCAGGCAACGGCAACACCTGTCGTCAAACCGCCGAGGCAAAGGATGTTCATATCGTCATCCTCCACGCCTTGGCGCGCTGAAGAGTCATCGTGACAGACTGCCGCGCGCACGCCTTCAATCTTATTGGCAGCGATGGACGCCCCTATGCCACTGCCACAGACCAGGACACCTCGTTCCACGACTCCGTCTGTGACGGCGCGAGCAAGCGGGATAGCAAAGTCGCGATAGTCATCGTCCCGGTCATATTGCAAATTGCCGAAGTCCACAACTTGGTGATCTTCTGTTTCATTTCGTATCCGCCATGATCAGCGGCTATACCGACTTTCATCTGGTCACCTCTAATTTTGCTGCGCTGCGCGCTCCCGCATTGACCTTTCGCAGGTTGCACTCATTGGGCCAAACGGGAAGCGCGGCATTTTTGGGGATGACCAGCATTGTCGCGCACGATGCGCCACCGCGCTGCCCACATTGGGGCACTGCCCTGTGGCAAGGGGCGCCGATTCAACGTTCACTCCTCGAACACAATCAAGATTAAAGCTTTAAACCTCCCTCACGATTGGCGATTCACCTGCTCTTCTCAATCTCCAGGTAGGTAAATCGACTGAAAAATGGGGAGAGTGATGTGGGAGCCGTTAACTCAATTATTGAATGTGCGCTGATGGGGATCCAGCAGACGCACAAAACGAAGAAGGCACCGATGTGGAGAAGAATCTTCAAGCGGGCGTGCAAGGGCGGTACTGCGCCCAGACCACGGTCTCTCATTCAGGGCACTCTCCGGTTCTTCGCAGCTCTGCTAGGTTTTGGTCTACTCGGCTACTTGGTCTTTCGAAGCGGCCCGGGGGCCGTTTGGAAACAACTGCAGGCAGTCGGTTGGGGATTCTCTCTCGTCATTCTCTTGGGAGGACTCTCACAATTGGCCAAGACATACGCCTGGAGACGAGCGTTTACCTGCGACATCAGCGGTCTTTCCTGGTTTCGTAGCTTCGTCGCGCAATTGATATCGGACGGGATCGGACAATTTGGTATCGCTGGAAAGGTCGTTGGCGAGGGCACGCGCATATCGTTGCTACGTCGCGCAGTACCCCTCTCGAATATATTGTCGGCCGGTGCGATCGACGGAGCACTACATATCTTCACCGCAGTGCTTGTCACTGTTTCCGGAGTCTCAGCCACCTTACTGCTTGCCCCGCTTTCTGCCACGTGGCGAGTCTATGCAGTTCTCCTAGTGACTGTGCTCATATCAGCGGTCATCCTAGCTGTTGTGTCGGTTAGAAACCGTTGGCAGTTGTTGGGGCGTGCCACGCGCGCGATTGGACGATTGCCTCGCCTTAACGGGTGGGTCAGCAGCAAACAGCCAATCATTGACTCGGCAGAGGACAACCTCCTGAACTTCCGTGATCAAGCTCCCGCCGCCTTCTGGGCAACATTGACCTTCAATCTTGTATGGCACGCGCTGGCAATCCTGGAGGTTTACATCATTCTGCGGTTTATGGGCGCAAGAGTAGCAATGAGCGGTGCTTTTATCGTGGAGGCGCTGACCAAAGTGATCAACCTCGTGGGCGCCCTCAACCCAGGCAACGTTGGGACCTATGAAGCTGGAAATATGCTGATTGCCAAAATCTTTGGCGTGACAGGCACTGCTGGATTGACATTGGCACTGTGCCGACGTGCGCGCACCGTCTTCTGGGCCGGAGTTGGTGCCATGTGCATGATCGCTATGAAGAGGGCGGAGGTGCCGGGGACGATAGCGGCGAATCTGGATCCGACAGTACAGCCCTCCCATGGCGAATAGGGCTGCGCGAATACTCTATGCATAGGAACAAACCATCTTCGAATCGGCGCAGGCGTGACCAGATGAGGTCCGCGTGCCCGTTACCGGGCAGGGTATTGTCGTCCGGCACCAGGTTTATTGCACAACTACACGATAAGAAATGATTTGGTTCTGAGATGAGTTCGGTAACTGGCGTGCCTACATAATCTGGTGCACTACTTCCGGTCTTTTCGAAGAGCCGTCCACAAAATTGTCCGAGCGCACAGTGCCGCTGCGCCGGGGGATGACACGAAGCAAGCGGCCCGAGGAGTTCAGTCAATGATAAAGAATTGTGCGTTACTGATGATTACGTTCGCGACGCTCGCATTTTGCCCCCTTGGCCGTGCTCAAGATCAGGAGCCCAGTCTGGACTCTACGATCGCGCTGGTGAGGGCGAATATGCAGGCCGACCGGAATACCCTCATCACAACAGGAATGAATTTCAGCGACAAAGACGGTGCGGCATTCTGGCCGATCTATCGCGAATACGAGTACGAACGATCGAGGATAGATGATCGTCGCGTTGCCGTGATCAAAGAGTACAGGCAAGAGTATCCGCATGTGAACGACGCAGAGGCGAAGGCCATGGCAACACGGATGTTGGACTGTGATTCGCAGCTGACAGAGTTAAAGAAGAAGTATTACAAGAAGCTCAACAAGGTGCTTCCGGCGTTGACGGTGACCAAATTCTTTCAATTGGAGCGCCGGGTCGATTTGATGATGGATATGCAGGTCGAAGCGTCATTACCCCCGCTCACCCAGGCAGAGTATGCCGTGCAAGGGGATAGCGCGCCACAACCTCCGCCGGTGATCGCGGCAGAACCGCCTCAGCAATGAGGCGGGCTGCTCTTCGACCGCGATTCTCACACAGGGAGCACTCAATGTTCAGAATCATGAAGCGGCCCGTGATTGTTGGGGCAATGCTAATGTCCGCCGTCATGGTAGTGGCGCAAACACAGGCCCAGAGAAAAACGCTCATGGTGCAAGGCTACCAAGGCCAGGCGACAGTCATTCGAAACCAGGGACGTATGTTTGTGGACGTGCAGGACCTGGCGCGAATCACGAAGGGCTCTCTGAGCTTTGAGGAGGACCGAATCATTCTGAGACTCGCTACGAGCGACTCTTCGGAGCCGGCCGGCGGCCCCGGCACGAAGTCGGGATTCTCACCCGCATTCATGAGGACCGCGATAGAGGCGATGGCCTCGATAAGAGAATGGGGCGGGATGCTGCAGGTGATCGTTGAAAATGGATATCCCGTGGGGAAGGCCACGGCAGGAAACACGATTCGCGCGTACCAGGGTCGAGCCGCCGACAGCGTCGCATTGGCCCAAGCCGCTGCATCGACGGATGATGACCACCGTGGGCTCGAGTTGTTGAGGAATGAGTTCGACAATGTGCAGGGCTGGGCTGAGAGCTTTGTTGATGCTCGAAATTCGTTGAGTGCGGCCAACCTGTCGACATCAGAAAACCCAATCAAGGATGATCAGGACGCCCAGAAGATCATCCGTTGCGGCCAATTCCTGGTTCAGATGTTCGCTGGCGGTACTTTTCAGGATAATGCGGCCTGTCACTAACTTATTAACACGTGGAAAACACACTTCCCCAATCCATTGCGGTCAGCGACTTCGTGTCTGACGCAGCGTCCGTCTCGGCAACGTCACCGCAAAAACGTCGCACGTGGGCACACATAGAGGGGCTTCCATTGCCGCTGGGGGTTACCTGGATCGAGGAAGACCAGGCCTTCAATTTTGCTGTGTGTGCTGAGCACGCCGAGAGTGTGAAGCTGTTTCTCTATTCCGCTACCGATTTCACAAATCCAGTTTTGATGTTTCAGTTTGATCCTATCCGCAATAAGTCAGGGCGGATCTGGCACTGCAGGATCTCGCTCGATCAAATGTGCGAGGCCCGCTATTACGGTTACTCGGTTTCAGGGCCGGCCGTCGCTGGTCTCCACGGTTTCGATCAGGAAAAGGTTCTTCTCGATCCGTATGCGAAACGAGTTTTCTTCCCACCGGAGTTTGATCGCAAGCGCGCGATGGGTTCAGGCCCCAATCACGCACAGGCACCGCTTGGGGTTTTGCCTGAACAGCATAATGCATTTGATTGGGCAGGAGATATTTCACCTCGGCCCGAATCGGACGCGATCATTTACGAACTTCACGTCAAAGGATTTACGCGCCGTCCCAATTCCGGTGTGCATCCATCCCAAGCCGGAACCTACACCGGGTTGATCGAAAAGATTCAATATCTGAAGGACCTTGGGGTCACCGTCGTCGAACTGATGCCCGTATTTCAGCGCGATCCTCACGAAGACGATTATTGGGGCTACATGCCTTTGAACTTCTTCGCGCCTCACGCGCAATATGCATCGTGTGATGAGGACGAGCAGCATCTTGAGTTCAAGAAAATGGTCAAGGCTTTTCACAAAGCCGGAATCGCCGTTGTGCTCGACGTTGTTTACAACCACACCTGCGAGGGCGATCATGTGGGCCCTACTTACAGCTTCAAGGGTTTCGACCCTTCGGGTTATTACATGCTGTCATCCGACCCACGCAGCCCCTACGCTAACTACTCGGGCACTGGCAATACATTCAATTTCAGCCAGGCGCACGTGCGCAAAATCGTCATGGACAGCCTTCGGCATTGGAAGAACGAAATGCACATCGATGGTTTCCGCTTCGATCTGGCATCGGTGTTTAGCCGTAATGCCGATGGATTACTGAACTGGGGAGATGCTCCCATATTCAGCGAAATCGCCGCCGATCCGGAGTTGGGTCGATTGGCTTTGATCGCAGAACCGTGGGACGTCGGAGGATATCAACTGGGACGCGGGTTTCCCGGCACGACCTGGCTGCAATGGAACGCCTGCTATCGTGACGATATCCGGCGTTTCATCAGGGGTGATGCGGGGATGGTTCCGGATTTGATGCGTCGCATCTATGGCAGTGACGATCTATTTCCGGACAGCCGCGAGCATTCCTATCATGCCTTTCAAACTGTGAACTACATCGATTGCCACGACGGGTTCACGCTGTATGATCTTGTCTCCTACAACCAGAAGAACAACTGGAAGAACGGCCATGGCAATCAGGACGGCATGGACGCGAATTACAGTTGGAACTGCGGACATGAAGGAGAAACGGGTGCGCCGGCGGATGTTCTCGGTCTGCGCCGTAAACAGGTGAAAAACTTCTTTTGCCTGCTGATGCTCTCAAACGGCATCCCGATGTTCCGCGCCGGCGACGAGTTCCTGAACACCCAGTTCGGGAACAATAATCCCTACAACCAGGACAACGAAATCAGCTGGCTGGATTGGAGTCAGCTCAAGGCGAATCAGGACATCTTCCGGTTTTTCAAGGGTATGATTGCGTTTCGGAAGTCGCACCCTTCTTTATGCCGCAGTCGGTTCTGGCGCGATGACGTTTCCTGGTACGGCGTTGGAACAACGGTGGATGTCTCGCCCGATTCGCATAGTCTGGCTTTTTGTCTGCATGGCGCTTCCCAAGACGACGACGATATCTACGTGATGATCAATGCATATTGGCGAGAGCTGCAGTTCCAGATCCAAGAGGGCGCACCTGAAGATTGGCGGAGGATCGTTGACACCGACTTGCAAAGTCCCCAGGATTTCGCGGAATCGGGCCTGCCCCTGCAGCAATTGACCTATCCAGTAGCGCCACGATCCCTCGTTGTCTTGCTTCGAACAAATCGACGCGGTTCTGCTTCGCAAGGACGCAATCTCTGACGCGAGGCCGCTAACGGTGCTACATTAGGTCGCTAGCGGGCGACCCATGATCCCATCTTCAGTTCCTGCTCGGCGATCCTGATGTGAAGCCACGCGAGGTCGCGAATGAAACCTGCGCTGAGGCTTAGCATAATTGGCACGGTCATCCTACTGTTAGGGTCGGTCCCACTTCTTTCGCTGGACCCTTCACTAGATGTCAGTCAATACGCGCACACGGCATGGACGGCGCGGGACGGATTCTCCGTCGGCGCCATCTTCGCGATGGCCCAAACCCCCGATGGGTATCTCTGGCTCGGCAGCGAATTCGGCTTGTACCGATTCGATGGGGTTTCCGCCGTTCCGTGGCAACCACCTGCAGGTCAGCAACTCCCCAATAAGCCATATGCTCTGCTGGTGACGCGCGATGGAACTCTTTGGATTGGCACCTTTGAAGGCCTTGTGAGCTGGAGCAGCGGAAAGCTGACCTATTACCCGGAGATCGGCAAAGCGTTCATCACATCTCTACTCGAAGACCACGAAGGAACGGTCTGGGTGGGCGCGTACAGCAGTACAGATTTGCCGTCGCGGGTGTGCGCGATAAGAGCGGGCAGCGTACGGTGCAAGGGAGAGGATGGCGCGTTCGGCTCATTTGTATGGAGTCTGGGTGAGGACAGCTCAGGCACTCTCTGGGCCGGCGCCGACTCCGGAGTTTGGCGATTAAGACCGGAGCCTGCACAACGCTACCCAATACCGGGACTGCGAGTTGGCGACCTGTTAGAGTCCGACGACGGCCGACTGTTGATTGGGATCAGCGGTGCAGGTCTCAAGCGGCCGGTTGCGGACAAGCTCGAACCGTATCCTATTTATAGCGGGATGAACCGGAATGAGTTCCTTACGGACCGGGAGGTCGATTCGAACAAGCTATTGCGGGACCGTGATGGGGGTCTCTGGATTGGAACTCACCAACGGGGGCTTATCCATATACATCACGGCAGGACAGACCTATTTACGAAATCCGACGGACTCTCGGGCGATATCAGCTGTAGTCTCTTCGAGGATCGCGAAGGCAATGTTTGGTTCTCGAGCACCCGCGGACTGGACCGTTTTCGAGAGCTCCCTGTTACTACGATTTCTGCGAAACAGGGCTTGTCCAGCGACTATATTTCCTCTCTGGTCGCAGGCGCAGAGGGAAGCGTTTGGGTAGGGACTCACGATGGCCTGACCAAGTGGAAGAACGGACACGCCACAATTTTTCGCAAGGCCAGTGGGCTGCCGGACGATTTTGTCAATTCTCTCTTCGTGGACAACCACGGGTATGTCTGGGCCACGTTCTCGGGGCACAGACTCTCGTACTTCAAGAACGGCAGTTTTGTGGGCGTAGCTGGCGTGCCGAGCGAAGAGGTGTATTCCATCGCAGGGGACAACAAAGATAATCTTTGGCTCTCCGGCAACAAAGGCCTGTCGCATATGCGGGACGGGCATTTAGTCGAGCATCTTCCCTGGTCGGCCATGGGGCGTCACCAACAAGCTAAGGTTGTTGTCCCAGATCAAAGCGGAGTGTGGCTCGCATTCTGGACCGAAGGGGGGGTGTTGTATTTCAAGGATGGTCAGGTTCGCAGCTCCTACACAACCACTAACGGGCTGGGAAAGGGTCATGTCGCGGGCATTCGACTCGATCCCGATGGCGCCCTGTGGGCCGCAACCCAAGAAGGCGGACTCAGCCGCATCAAAGATGGTCAGGTCGCCACGCTCTCAATGAAAAATGGTCTGCCCTGTGACACAATCCACTGGTCCATCGAGGACGACGATCGTGCGCTCTGGCTAAATACGGCCTGCGGCCTGGTGCGCATCGCGCGGACTGAACTGGATCCGTGGATCGCCGACCCGAGCCGCAAGATTGAAACGACATTGTGGGATGCTGCTGACGGTGTTGGCCTCGCCTCCACTTCGCCCGCCTATTTCAATCCCCCAGTCGCAAAGGCGGCCGACGGGAAATTGTGGTTTTTGGGAGGAGGCGGTGTCTCAGTCGTCGATCCCCATCATCTTGCCTTCAACAAAATCCCACCCCCCGTTCACATCGAGCGGATCATCGCGGACCACAGGTCGTACTGGCAAAACTTGCCCGACCAGGCAGTGTCCCACTTGCGCCTGCCGCCACGGGTGCGTGATCTCACGATCGACTATAGTGCTCTGAGCCTCGCCGCGCCGGAAAAGATTCACTTCAAGTACAAGCTCGAAGGGCAGGACAGCGACTGGAGAGAGGTAGTCAATGATCGCGAAGTGCAGTATTCAAACCTGCGTCCTGGGCCCTACCGTTTTCGTCTAATCGCCACTAATAACAGCCGCGTGTGGAACGAGCAGGGAGATGCACTGGAGTTCTCGATTGCCCCGGCCTACTACCAAACCATTTGGTTCCGCACGCTGTGTGTAATTGCGTTCGGGGGGCTAATCTGGGCCGCTTACAAATGGCGAGTGCGGCAAATGCATCACGACTTTGCGATGACGCTGGAGGCACGGATCGGCGAGAGGACACGAATCGCCCGGGATCTGCATGACACTCTGCTGCAGAGCTTTCATGGATTGCTGCTCCGGTTCCAAACGGTTTCTATACTGTTACCAGAGCGGCCGATCGAGGCAAAAGAGAAACTCGACAGTGCAATCGAGCAAGCTGCCGGCGCGATCACCGAAGGGCGGGACGCGGTGCAGGGACTGCGTGCCTCCACACTCGAAGGCAATGATCTCGCGCGTTCCATAAGCACCCTCGGAGAGGAACTCGAAAACGATTCAAGCAATCATCGACCTTTAACCTTCCGCGTAGCGGTTGAGGGCCAGTCGAGAGACCTCCATCCCATCGTCCGTGACGAGATTTACAAAATTGCTGCCGAAGCGCTCCACAACGCTTTCCATCACGCCCAAGCAAAGCAAGTAGAAGTTGAAATCCGCTATGACGATGAATTCCGACTGCGCGTGCGGGACGACGGAAAAGGCATTGATGCGGCGGTTCTCTCCAGCCACGGTCCCGGGGGACACTATGGTTTGCGCGGGATGCGCGAACGAGCCACACTTATCAAAGGTAAGCTGGCGGTGTGGAGCGAAGTCGATGAGGGAACGGAAGTGGAACTGCGCGTTCCTGCCAGCGCCGCCTACACGACAGATCGCAAACTTCCCTGGTGGTCGCGGAAAGTTGCTCCGAACGCATGAAGCCGGAAACAATACAATCTCCCGCCAGGCTGCGAGGAGATAGCAACGGATGGTAGGAGATTGCATGACCGCCGTCCGCAAGAGCACAGTGTGGCGCTTTCGGCTCGTGAGCTGGATATTGCTGTGGATTCTTCAGGCGTCAACGGCGCCAGCACTCGACGCCGGACCCGCCCCTCCCGCCCGTCACATGCAGAATCTATCGGCTCAGGGCGCCCACCTTCCGGTGAAACATCTCAAGTTCTCCCACCTGACTACGAGCGATGGCCTGTCTCAAGGCTATGTCACGGCCATTTTGCAGGATCGCCGCGGCTTCATGTGGTTTGCCACCCGCGATGGCCTCAACCGCTATGACGGCAATACCTTCGTCGTGTACAAGAACAGACCGAATGACCCAAGTAGCCTGAGCTCCAACTTTCTTCAAGATTTGATCGAAGATGACAACGGCTATCTGTGGATCGCGACCAACAATGGGGTGAACAGATTCGACCCCACCACGGAGCGCTGCACACGCTACCTCCATGACGTGAACGATGCTGATGGCATGGGCAGTACTTACGTGACGAGCATCGCTCGGGACAGTGGGGGCTACTTTTGGTTTGGCACTCTCGACAGTGGCCTCGACCGGTTTGATCCGATGAGCGGAAGATTTATTCATCATCGCAACGATAGCAATGGCAAGTTTGTTGGCAGGATCACTAAGGTTATTGCCGGTAGGCAGGGAGAAATCTGGTTTGTCGGCGAACGCGGTCTCTTTCATTTAAACCCACAGACAGGAGAGATTACTTGTCCTCCTGCGATCCCGTACGGATTGACCGGTGAGAGCGTGCATGAGGACGAGGCAGGTGCCTTGTGGGTGCTGGCGGATTCCCCGATCGTTGGCCTTGTGAAATATGATCCGAAGGCAGAGCGCGCCGCAACATATCCACTCCTTGCCGCCGTCCCCGCATCCACGGCGTACGGGGGCTCAACTAATGGCAACCTTATCGCTGACGGGCAGAATGGATTGTGGGTGCCGTCCGGCCTGGGCCTCTCTTATTTCGATCTCCGAACGGTAAAGTTCACGTACCGGTTGGAGCACGATGAAACCGACCCGGATAGCCTCGACAGCAACGCCATTATGTCGGTCTATAAGGACACGGGTGGTGTGCTGTGGGTGGGAACTGAAAACGCGGGACTCAATATTCTGAATTTCCAGCAACAACAGTTCGGCTACTACGGACATCGCCCCGGTGACCCCAACGGCCTCTCGCCAGGCAGGGTCAAGGCGATTTATCAGGAGCCGAATGGTGCTCTTTGGATTGGCTTCTTCCCCCGAGCCCTGGACAGACTGGATCCGAACACGGGCCAAATCACCCATTACATTCCCAAGCCTGGTAACGACAATGCGCTCAGTGAAGGCACTAACGTCGACAGCATTTACAAAGATGCGGCGGGTTATCTGTGGGTGGGTGGCGGCGGCTCCGGTCTCGACCGGCTCGATGAACGCACCGGGCGCTTCAAGCACTATCGACGCAAGGCTAATGATCCGCACAGCCTCATTTCCAATAACGTTCTCGGCATCTACGCAGACCGAAACGGCCATATGTGGGTAGGCCAGCAGAACGGATTCAGCCGCTTTGATCCAGTGACAGAAGGGTTTATTAATTACCGGCCCGATCCCAATAATCCGGACAGTTTGGCCAATTGGGTCTGGACCATTTATGAAGATCGTTCCGGCGCTCTGTGGTTAGGCACGTTTGGCGGAGCGCTGATTCGCTTCGAGGACAAGACGAAGGGTTTTGCGGCTTACACGCCCGACTCGCACGACCCTCACAAACTCAACGGTGGCGGCATCACCACTGTCCACGAAGACCGGACTGGAACACTCTGGGCAGGAGGGTTTGACGGACTCTACAGGTTCAACCGTCGAGATGGAAGCTTTAAACGGTACACGGAGAGCCAGGGGCTGCCGAGCAGCACGATTCGTTGCATTCGGGAAGATGGACTTGGCAGGCTTTGGCTCAGCACTCAGAAGGGAGTGTCCCGATTCGATCCGCACAAGGAAACCTTCAGAAATTATGATGTGTCCGACGGCCTGCAGAGCAATGAATTCAGTGACGGTTGTTACCAAGGCCGAGATGGGGAGATGTTCTTTGGCGGGAGCAATGGGTTGAATGCATTTTTCCCTGAAAATGTCCGCGACGATCCCTTCGTGCCGCCGGTAATGGTCACTAGCTTCAAGATCTTCAACAAAGCGGTGCCCATCGGCGCTCAGTCGGTGCTTAAGAAGGCCATCCCATACGTCGATTCCTTAACTCTGTCCTACCAGGACAACATCTTTTCCTTTGAATTCGCGGCATTGAGTTACGCGAATTCACAGAAGAACCGTTATCGATATAAGCTTGAGGGCCTAGAACCTGGCTGGAACGAGGTGGGCAGCAAGCAACGCCTGGCTACGTACACAAATCTAGACTCTGGCAAATATGTTTTTCGAGTGCAGGGATCAAACGGTGATGGTGTATGGAATGAAGAAGGGGTATCGTTGCCCATTGTCATCACGCCCCCATGGTGG
>Ga0210399_10002571_pt1 | contig 14124 bp, 12 predicted proteins | sample IncBWC14MmetaG_FD_150865 | JGI IMG/M metagenome (GOLD analysis project Ga0210399, IMG submission 150865) | Forest soil microbial communities from Barre Woods Harvard Forest LTER site, Petersham, Massachusetts, United States - Inc-BW-C-14-M | ecosystem: Environmental > Terrestrial > Soil >... | reverse complement strand
TCTTGCTGAGGTTGCTACGGGAAAATCGCTTTCCTCGAATCTGGGTACCGAGTCCGGAGAATCGGGATCTGCGGCAACTGCTTTGGCACCGACATCGGCTGGTGCAGATGCGCACGCGGATTATGAATCAGCTACAGGCCGTGGCGATGAACGAGGGCTATCGCTGGAAGAAAAAGCTGTTCAGCGAACAAGGACGAACACAGTTGGAGAAGCTCTCGCTGGCTCCCTGGGCCAGCCGGCGGCGGAAGGAGTTATTAGAGCTGCTGGACCAACTGGATCCAAAGATTGCGGAGTTAACGACAGCAGTCGAGCAAGAAGCTCAGCAACGGCCCGAGGTGCTGCGGTTGATGACGCATCCCGGCGTGGGATCCATCACGGGACTGGTCTACGTTCTGGTCATTGGGACACCGGATCGGTTCCCTTGTGGCAAGCAGATCGGCAGCTACACGGGGCTTATTCCGAGTGAAGACTCCAGTGCCGGGCGGCAACGGCTGGGACATCTCAGCAAGCAAGGCCATGCGTTGTTGCGCTACTTGCTGGGAGAGGCAGCGCAAGCGGCTGCACGGTGTAACCCGCACTGGCGGCGTCGGTATGTGTACCTGGCGATGCGTCGACACAAGAACATTGCTAAGGCAGCGATGGCCAGGAAACTCGCGGTTCGGTTGTACTGGATGTGGCGCAACGGTTGGAACTATTCGCAGTTTGTCGAGTTCGGTTCGCACGCGGGAAAGCTCGCTACCGGACATGGCTTGAAGAAGAGCGTCGTCCACTTGATTGGGCATCCCGCTCCCTGAAAAGGGAGTTTGAATTACTAATCAGGTCGAAGTTTTGATCGAAGAGATGTTTGGGTCGGACTGAGTCCGCCCGATAGATTACAAACGAGCCGTGGTCGTCGATGCAAAGGGTCGAAGAAAACGAGGAAGACCACTCTCAGGAGTGAAGGGACAAGTCTGCTTAAAAAGAGTTTGACAGAGCCAGCATTGTTAGAGATGTCCGGTTATCCGACTCCTTAAAAACTTGTTTGATGAGCTCTTTCGAATCAACAAATCGGTTTGGACAAGTTTCTGGCTCCAGTGACGCGACAAAGACGTAGTCGGGGCTTATCGGGAGTTACGTTGATAGAGCGGAGCTATGTAGGGGCACCGCGGGTAGCGGGCGCGGCAGAACTCTCCTATTTCGCCTGCGCCCAGCGGCGCGACGATCTCATACGGCCCGAGCCTGCTGCCGGTTACCAGAGTCATTTCTTCAACTTCGTCGTCCAGTTGGACATCAGCGTGAGCGGAAGATTCTCTTCATCCGGTGCGACACTCATTACAAAGCGTTTTCCGTCGGGGGTCACGTCGTAACTGATCGCGAATGGACTCACGGGCGCAGCAAAGAGCGACTGACTACTGCCCACCTCGAAACTGGTTCCCTTTCCGGCGACTTCCACAGCCATCAAAGTGTTCCCGGGTCCGATGTAGAAAAGTTCTTTGCCGTCCCCCCGCCATCTAGGGACCGAGCCGCTGTCGCTCGAAATCTGCCACTTGCCGGCGGGGAAGCTGTTGGAGGTCGCGCCGTTTAGAAACTTAGCGGCGTCAAACGGCACTACATATACTTCTGGCCTGCCAGACTCTCTAGACGTATAGGCTACCCATCGCCCATCGGGGGAGAACTGGCCGTCATACGCGGCTGCCGCAGCCTGCAGAAAGAGGCTCGGCCGCCGGTCACCTACCAGAGGCAACACCCAGATGTTGCCGTCGAGGGCATTGGCCATGTCTCCGCGCGAAAACAGGACGAATCGCCCGTCGCGAGACCAATCCGTTGCCCACGCTTCCCGATCAGGTCGATCTGAGGGCAACAGCAGTTCCTCGCTGCCAGCACCACTGGAAGCTTTTTCGTAAATACCAACTCCGGCCTTACTACCGCGGAGCGTGCCGTACAGAATCCGATTCCCGTCTGGCGACCAGACCGGAATGCCTTTGTCCGTTTCAGGGTCGAACGTCAGCCGCATCCGCACGCCGCGCCTCAGATCATCCACCCATATTTCGCTTTTTGGGTTGCCCACACTGGAGGCAAGCTTTCCGGCGTCAGGCGAGAGTCGCAAGTCGAAATGTACGGCGGGCACACCAATGAAGGACAGTCTCTTACCACTGCTGTCGTACCAGGCAAGACGCGTCTCAGTAGCGGCGTGCGCAGCTGGTTGATAAACCAGCACACCATTCTGAGAAGCGTCGAAGAACGTCAAGAGAGATCCTCTCCCAATCTGTTCAGCAATCGGGCGCGCTGTTCCCGTCACTATTCCTCTGTCAGGATCGAAGGCCTGGGCCACCAGGGTCGCACCGCGACAGTACAGGAGGAAGCCTGAGGCATAGTTGACGTGGCCGTTCCCTTGTTGAAGCACTGGGCGATTTTCCTTGCCATCCACCGACGCAAAGTACGTTTCATCGGCGGAACCCGGGTTTCCGGTTCCGTAAAGGAAGTGTTTGCCATCGGGCAGGAACCGCGGAGCGTAGAAAAAGGAAATTTTTGAGGTGTCCCGTCGGATGACTAGAACTGTCTGGCCGCCTGACGCCGGCACCTGATAAATCCCTTCTGAACCTACGAACAGAATCATTCCTTCGCGGCTCCAGGTTCCACCGCCGCCCGCCAGCACATCGCTCAGAATTGTTGCACGCCCGCCCGAGGCATCGATCCCTTGCAGCTTGCGCTGTGCGAAAAATCCGATTTTTCGGCCGTCGGCTGACCAGAATGGCCCGTTCGAATCTTCCGTCCCGGTGAGACCATGAGCAGGCGAGCCGTCGAGGGGACGAACCCACAGCAAAGACCTGCCGTTCGAATCTCGAGCAGAAAATACCACCGCACTTCCGTCGGGGGAGACTGCCGGCGGGCCGTTAGGGAGAAACGCGAACTGGGTTCCCGTAGGCGGTGATAGGTCCGCAACGATCACAGACGACGAGGAGCTTGCAATTCGCAGATAGGCGATGAATCCGGTCACGGAGATGGCGGCGAAAACTCCTGCCAGCACCCAGGCCAGTAGCTCGCGGTTCCTCTTTGAACGCCCTTCCAGTGCGGGAACACCGGATTGCGTTCCATCTTCGCTGACCCATTTGAGTTCGAGGGCAAGGTCGCGCGCCATTTGCCAACGCTCGTCTGGATTCTTCGCGACGCTGCGGCGAATGGCATGCTCGAGCGACGGTGGTGTCAACGGTTTGATGGAGCTGATGGGTGTGGGCTCTTTTTCCAAAATCGCTGAAGCCACGCTCAATTGGCTCTTCCCTTGAAATGCGCGCTGGCCCGTCAGCATCTCGTACAGCACCGCGCCCAGAGAGAAAATGTCGCTGCGGCCATCCAGTTCCTTACCTTCGATTTGCTCGGGAGACATGTACTGGAATGTGCCAACGATTGTTCCCTGCTCTGTGACCGGAGAATCTTGTGTCGCGGCCGTGAGCGTTGCAACAGTGGCCTGCGGAGCTGCAGGCTTCGCCAGGCCAAAATCCAGCAGCTTCGCGCCGGTCGAAGTCAGCATGATGTTGCCAGGCTTCAAGTCGCGATGTACCACGCCGCTGCGATGCGCTTTGTCCAGCGCGTCGGCAATTTGCATTCCGTACTTCAGAACCTGGTCCAACGGCAGCGGTCCTTTTTCCAACCGCTTCGCCAGCGTCTCCCCTTCCACACACTCCATCACCAGATAGTTGATGCCGTCTTGGCTACCAACATCGTGCAGTACGCAGATGTGTGGATGACTCAAACTGGAGATAGTCTTGGCTTCCCGTTCGAACCGTTGCTTGCGAAGCGGATCACTCGAAAGCTGCTCTGGCAAAATCTTAATCGCTACGGTTCGCTCCAAGCGCGTATCCCGCGCGCGGTACACCTCACCCATCCCGCCTGCGCCCAGCGGTGACTGAATTTCGTAAGGGCCGAGTTTTGTGCCTGGAGCAAGCGGCATAATTGGCCGCGATTATAACCCCGAGAACCCTTCGTCGAGTGCCCCCAGCCTCAAGTGCCTGGTTACGGGCAACCCGGAAGTTATCAACCCGCCCTTTGGGTTAGTACCGAGAAACGCGCATCTCGTCAGTGCTTGATTTCCGGACGAGATGCCGACTTTCCAGGAGTTGGCATAGGAAAACAGAATGCAGTAACGCTGAATCATTTCGTCCGTTTGGCGAAGACCTTTGAAATTTTTGCTTCCCTAATTCGTTGACAGGAGTCTAAACGATTGCCCTGTCATTTATCGACAGGAGAGCTCGCTATGGCCAAGCCTACGGATCTTGCGCAAGGCACGCTGGACCTTTTGATCTTGAGAACGCTTGCGCTCCAGCCCATGCACGGTTGGGGAATCGCACAACGCATCCGGCAGGTCTCCAGGGAGGTCTTGCAGGTGAACCAGGGGGCGCTTTATCCCGCGCTGCATCGCCTCGAGCAGCAAGGCTGGATTCGCGCCAAATGGGGCGAGTCGGAAAACAATCGCCGCGCCAGATACTATTCGCTCACTCCGGACAGCCCGAAATATCTTCGCCAGGAGCAAGCGCAGTGGACGTTTCTGTCGTTGGCCCTCATGACCCTCCTTATCCACGCTCAAGAGACGTCCTCACGACAGACTCCTGTCGCCATGCCCACCTCCAATGCGATGCCTTTTGAATTAGGCAGCGATTTTCTAATCCTCGTAGAATGCCAAATCGGTCCTCTTACACAACTCAAATTCATCCTCGACACTGGAGCAACACACACCATGGTGGATGCGAAAATCGCACACAGACTGTCCCTACCCCGTCACAAAGGCAAAGTCCTCAATTTCGATAAGCACATCAAAGTGGATTGGACGAACCTACCTGAATTGCATCTCGGATCGCTCACGGGTCGGAACTTCCCCGCTATGGTCGGCGATCTCAAGCGGGTCTCAGAGTTGGCAGACGGCGTCGATGCCATCATTGGATTGGACGTGCTGGGTATTGCGGAGAGTATCCGCATTGACTATCGCAGCCATCTCGTCACCATGAAAGTCCCAGCCGATGATTTGGCTAAATCTCTGAATGCCAACGCACTCACCGTTTTGGTTACGCTGCAGGGCCGACCGGCGCGTCTAATCATTGACACTGGTCTTCGGGGCCTAATGCTTTATGAAGACAGGCTTCAGCTGCACCTCCCTCACCTCAGACTGAGCGGCGCAGTCTCCCCGGCCCACGTTGGCCGGCTCAGAGGCCACGCGGCCACTCTCACTGGTATCCAGCTCGGGACGGAGGAGTTGCAGTCCTCCGTTCTGCTCCTTCCCAAAGCTCCGGCCTCTCTACCCGCTGAGATTGACGGCTACTTCGGTACCAGCACGCTCCACGCCGACGTGATCGAACTCCGTTTTGCCCCCCACACTCTCCGCTGGCAGTGAAGAGGTGTTCACTGGGTCAGCACTTTTTTTGGCCAAAAGGAAATCTAGGGCGGGAGACTTGACTAGATTGCGACAAAAGGGGCTCGGCGGAAAAGTTGCGCCTGCAGCGAGCTTGTCGGGCTAGTTGCGGATCGACAACGCCAAAATTGTGCTTCCCTAATTCGTTCACAGGAGTCTAAACTACTGCCCTGTCATTTATCGACAGGAGATCCCAGATGGCCAAGCCAACCGAACTGGTCCAAGGCACCCTCGACCTCTTGATTTTGCGGACGCTTGCGCTCCAGCCCCTGCACGGGTGGGGAGTCGCGCAACGTATCCGGCAAGTCTCGAAGGACGTTTTGCAGGTGAACCAAGGAGCGCTGTACCCCGCGCTGCATCGCCTCGAGCAGCAGGGCTGGATTCGCGCCAAATGGGGCGAGTCGGAAAACAATCGTCGCGCCAAATATTATTCACTGACTCCGGACGGGGCGAAATACCTGCGTCAGGAGCGAGCGCAATGGAAGCGGCTTTCTTCGGCCATCGGCCTGGTCCTTGATATGTCCTAAAGGGCGACATGCCCTAAAGGGGAGATGTCCCAGGGAGCCGGAACCATGCGTTGGTATTACAAATTGCCGCTTCGCTTCCGTGCGCTGCTTCGCAGGAACAAAGCGGAGCTCGAACTCGGCGAGGAACTGCAGTTTCATCTGCAGAATCAAGTCGACGAATTCATGGCCCAGGGCATGAATCCCCAGGAAGCTCGGCGCGAAGCCCTGAAATCCCTTGGCGGCGTGGAGCAGGTTAAAGAGGAGTGCCGGGAAATGCGCCGCACAAACCTGATCGACAATTTCTTGCAAGACGTTCGCTTCGGTTTTCGCATGCTTCGTCGCAGCCCGGGGTTTTCCATCTTGGTGATCCTGTGCCTTACGCTCGGCATCGGCGCCAACGCGGCCGTGTCCAGCTGGGTCGAAGGCATTCTACTGAATCCTTATCCGCTTGTTTCTCACCAGGAGCGCCTGGTCACGCTGACCGGAACGGTGCGTGACCAGAGAGACCAAACGTCGTGGCCCGATCTCCTCGACGTGCAAAGAAGCTGCACCCTGTGCGAGACCCTCTTCCTGAGCAACATAACGGGCGCGACCCTGAGCATTGGCGAGCGCGCCGAGATCATTAGGGGAAGTATCGTCTCCGCAAACTATTTTGACGCGATTGGAGTCCATCCCATTTTGGGCCGGGGCTTTGAGTCAGGTGAAGACACCGGCCGCAACGCTCATCCGGTGGTGGTGCTCAGTTACCACCTGTGGCAGTCGCGCTTCAAGGGCGATCCAGAAATCATCGGCAAGACGCAGCGCTTCGATAACGTCGTGTACACCATCATCGGGGTGGCGCCCAAGGGGTTCTACGGGACTTTTGTGGGGCGGAACATGGAGTATTGGGTGCCTGCCTCGATGGTCGAAGCTCTTTACGGCGGCGGCGACAAACTGGAAGACCGCGGGGCGCGATGGTGTGAAGCGTATGTGCGACTCAAGCCTGGTGTGACCCGCAATCAAGCTCAACAAGAAATTTCCGCCATTGCGGCGCGGCTCGCAGCTGAATATCCCGCCACCAATCGGGGCCGCGGTATCAAGGTCTGGCCGCTGTGGGAAACGCCCTTCAATCACGCCGGTCATGTGCTGCCGGTCTTCGAGATCATGGTTGTTGTCGTGATGTTTGTTCTGCTCATTGTGTGCACCAACGTCGGCAACTTGCTTCTCGTCCGGTCATTCGCGCGCCGGCACGAGATGACGGTTCGCCTTGCCCTGGGCGCCGATCGCGGCCGCTTGTTGAGGCAGCTCGTCACGGAAGGCTTGCTGCTGTCAGCCTTCGGCGCGGCGGGAGGCATGTTAGTGGCGTACTGGTGCCGTCACGGGCTTGTTCTACTTTACTCGATCAGTGGGGAAAATATGTACATGCCTGGGCAAATCGACGGCCCGGTGCTCGGGCTGAGCGCGGCCATATGCCTCGTCGTTACGCTTGCAGTTGGGTTGGTCCCCGCGTTCCAAACGCGCCACCTGGCCCTCGCCGACACTCTCAAAACCGAAGCATCCGCCGTTATGGGCGCCCGCGGCCGTGCGTGGTTTCGCTCGAGCCTCGTGGTTCTCCAAGTTACTCTCAGCTTCCTCTTGTTGGTGGGCGCAGCGTTGCTGATGCAAAGCCTGCGCAAGATCCGAACCACCAGCCCGGGCTTTTCCTCAACGAGTGTGTTCGATACGTCGGTAACTTTGACCACCGCCGGCTATGATGCGCCGCGCGCCAAAACTTTTCAGGATGAATTGATCCAGCGTGTCCGCGCGCTGCCCGGTGTCGAGGCGGCCGCTTACGCCCGCGCTGTTCCGCTGAGCTATCAATCGTTTTCTTCGAGTCCGATTGCCCTCGACGGCTACGAATTACCACCCAACGGACAGTCCCCCGACGAGTTATACAACGAGGTCAGTCCCGACTACTTCGCAACTATGGGTATCCCTCTCATCTCCGGGCGCGAATTCACGCGCGCGGACGACGAAAACGCGCCGCGCGTCGCCATCGTAAACCAAACCATGGTCGCGCGGTATTGGCGCGGGCAGAATCCCGTCGGCCAGCGCTTGCAAGTGAAAGGCGATTGGACCCGAGTCATCGGCGTCGTCAAGGATTCGAAGTACTACACCATGGATGAAACGCCCCGGCCGTTTTTCTATGTTCCGCTGCGCCAGTATTTCACGATAGAACCTGACATCCACATCCGCACGACGCAACCTCTGCAAAGCATCCAAGCGGCTCTGATTCGCGAAGTTCGCGCGCTCGATCCTAACCTCGCTTTATACGAAATGATTAGTCTACAGGAACAAGCAAATCGCACGACATCCGAGCAACTCGTGGCAGTAGCTTTGGTCGCTCTCTTCGGAGGCTTGGCGCTGCTGCTTGCCAGCATCGGGCTCTATGGCGTGATGTCGTACACCGTTTCGCAGAGCACCCGGGAGCTGGGGCTGCGTATGGCACTTGGCGCCGGCCCATCGAACGTGCTGCGTCTCGTGCTGTCCCGCGGTTTGCTACTGACAACAACTGGCATAGTTATTGGGATCGCCCTTGCACTTCTTCTAACCCGTCTGCTCGGCAATCTCCTCTATCAGGTAAGCCCGCGAGACCCGCTGGCCTTCGCCACGGCATTTGCGGTAATGACTGTTGCATCGCTTGCCGCGTGTTTCTTGCCCGCTTGGCGCGCAACGCGAACCGATCCCATGCGAGCGCTACGGGCGGAATGATTTTCTCGCTCCGAGGCATAGGAAAGCGATCTTTATAGTCTTGGCCTCCCGATTGACGGGCAACCTGGAAGTTATGAGCTCGTCCGTCGGATCAGTACCGACAAACGCGCTAGCAGTGACCGTCGTATCGCTGGCGAGATCCCGACGTACAGGAGTTAGGCCCTTAATCCAGCACATAGGTAGCAGTCAATCAACTGCTAACCCGCGGTGAGAATCAAGCTATTCGTGTCTCAGCGCGACCATGGGATCGATCCGCATCGCGCGCTGTGCGGGAATGTACGAAGCGGCCAGAGCTACGCTTGTAAGCAGAATCACGCCCCCGGCGAAAGTTAACGGGTCATGCGAGCTGACTCCGTACAGCATCTTCGACAGCAGACGGGTGAGGCCAAAAGCGGCGGCCGTACCGGCGAACACGCCAAGCAGCACCATGACCGCGCTCTCTCCTAGCACCAGACGCAACACGTCGGCGCGCTGGGCTCCAAGCGTGACGCGGAGTCCAATTTCATGCGTTCGCTGGCCTACCACGTAAGAGATCACACCGTAAATTCCGACGCTCGCCAGCACCACCGCGAGAGCAGCGAATATGCCTAGCAGAATCATCGTGAAACTCTGCGAGGCCACCGAATCGGATACGATTCTATCGAGCGTGACGACCCCATACACCGTCTGCTGGCCGTTCATCTTCTCCAACATAACTCGAATGGATCCCGTCACCGCCAGCGGATCGCTTTTCGTTCGTACGACGTACCTCACATTGCGAACCCAAAGCGGAATGAAGATTTCTGGGACTGTTCCACACGGATAGTATAGTTGCGCTTGAACAGTGCCCTCCGCGCCTTCGGCCAGACTGTAGTGTTTTACGTGCCCAACCACTCCCACAATTTGAGCCTGAGCGCCGACATCCGATATGTTGACCCGCTTTCCGATCGGATTTTCGCCGGGGAAGTACTTCCGCGCGAGTACTTCGTCAACTACAATCACTTCAAAGGAATGCTTGGTGTCTTCCTCGGTAAAGAACCGTCCCTGCCGAAGCGGAATCTGCATCACTTTCAGATACTCCGGCTCGACTCCGGTGTCCACGGCAGAATACATGTCGTTGATGCTAGGGGGTTTCGGTTGATCCTCCCGCCAAAACGATACTTGGTCAGTTCCTTCCATCGGAAGGGGCGCGTCGACCAAGGAAGCAGCCTCAACGCCCGGTAGAGCTTCCAAGCTTATTGTGGTCTGCCGCAAATACTCGCGCAACGCAGGCGCCGGCTTGCCGGCCAAGGCTGGCGGGACGGTTACCCCAAAGCCCAAAACGTTGCGAGGGTTGAAGCCGGGATTCACGGAGCGTAGCTCGATCAAGGTGCGGATCATCAGGCCCGCACCCGCGAGCAAAACCAGAGCGAGCGCCACTTCAGCCACGGTGAAGACCCTTTGCAGACGGTGCCGCGTTCCGCTGGCGCCTCTCCCACCCTCCTTCAAGGTCCCGTGTAAGTCTCGCTGTGACAGTTTCAGGGCAGGCGCAAGGCCGAATAAAATTCCTGCGAACACAGAAGATCCCAGCGTGAAAAGCAAGACGCGAGCGTCGAGTCCTATTTCGTTTGCCCGTGGAAGCTTGTTCGGCAATACGCTCAAAACTCCAGCGGATCCCCAGACTGCCAACAGTAGGCCCAGCAGCCCGCCGAAGAGAGACAACAACACGCTCTCGCTCAGCAACTGGCGGACGCAGCGGCCCCGACTGGCCCCGAGGGCGGCGCGGACGGCGAATTCGCGCATGCGCGCCGTCGAGCGGGCGAGCAATAGATTCGCGATGTTCACGCACGCGATTAGAAGAACGAACCCCACCGCGCCGAGCAAGACGTAGAGAGTTGTAGATACCTCGCCGGTCATGTCCTGCTTCAACGGAACAAGCTTGATTCCGGTGTCTTTGTTAAAGTCGGGATACTGTTCGGCGAGACGGCGCGCGACTCCATCTATGTCCGCCTTGGCTTGCTCGAGGGTAATCCCTGACTTCAGCCTGCCAACCACGGAATTGCCCGCAGTCATTTGACGGTTCTGCATCTCCATGTCCGTCCCCTGACCGATCGGGATGTACACATCGCCCGGAACAAAGCCTACTTGACTGAAAGAGAAGGATCCAGGAATCACGCCCACAACCGTGTAGGCGACACCATCCAGCGCGACCGACCTTCCCAGGATGTCGGCCGCAGAACCGAATCTGCTCTTCCAGAATCCTTCACTTAGCAGGGCCACCGGCGCGGCGCCGACATGGTCCTCGTCCGCTTTGAAGTTTCGCCCGCGCAACGGCTTCACTCCCATCACATCGAAAAATCCAACGGAGATGCGCTCGCCGAGTGTATGTTCAGGTTCGTCTTTCCCGCCGAGTGTGAAGTTTTCTGGGTGATACATGGCCAGAAAAGCAAAGGAACGGTTCTCTCGCTGCCAATCGAGGAAATTCGGGTATGAGGCTGTATCAGTGCCCGTCGCGTAAGAGGTGTAAACGGCCACAAGCCTGTCCGGCTCCGGGAACGGCAGCGGCCGGAGAAGCACAGCATTCACGATGCTGAAGATTGCGGTGTTCGCACCGATTCCGAGAGCCAGCGTGAGCACCGCCACGACGGTAAAGCCTGGAGAATTGAACAGAGTGCGGAGAGCAAAGCGCACATCCTTGGTGAAGATTTCGAGTGAAGATATGCCCCTTTGCTCGCGGCATTCCTCTGTCGCGCGCACGACGCTGCCGAACTGCAATCGTGCTTGTCGCTTCGCTGCCGCTGGGTCTGGTTCGTGACGTTGATTTTTCCGCTCTTGCATTTCGAGATGAAACTGCAGTTCCTCTTGCAGCTCTTCATCCATCTGACGGCGCAAAAGCAGTGCACGCAGCCGCTGAACAAGGTCTTTCCACAACATGTCACGCCATCCTTAATACCCTTGCAATGGCCTCACTGAGCTTGTCCCAGTTCTCAACCTCGATTTCGAGCTGTTTCCGGCCAGAACCGGTGAGCGAGTAGAATCGCGCCCGCCGGCCGAGCTCCGAAATCCTCCATTCCGCCTTGATCCAGCCACGGTGTTCAAGGCGGTGGAGTGCGGGATAGAGTGAGCCCTGGTTCACCTGCAAGACGTCCTGTGAAATTTGCTGAATGCGCTCTGAAACCGCCCATCCATGCATCGCCTCCGAGCGGAGTGCTCGCAGGATCAGAAGATCGAGAGTCCCTTGGAGAAGATCGAGGCGAGATGGATCTGGTGCCATTGGTGTCGACGCCCGACAACAAGCTAGGTTCCTTAATGTCGAATGTCAACAACAATCGAAGCGAGCAGGTCCTGATAAACGCGCTAGCGATGATCGACCGATTGCTGGCGAGAAGCCGACTTGAACGAAGCCGCTCTGCGGCGGACGCTTCGCGTGCGTGTAGGTGAACGATGGCGATGTGATGGGGATATTGTCGGGTCACAAGGAGGTCCTCCGTCCAAGGCGGCAAGGGACGTAAAGATCGGGATGTGATGCTCAGCCCAAAACTGCTCGCGGCACTGCGTGAGCACTGGCGCGGATTACCGCGCAAGCCAAGCGCATGGCTGTTTCCGGGCAACCGCTGGCATACCGGTGATACACCGATCACCACCAAGGTGGTCTGGGACGCTTGTAAGAAAGCCGCCCAGCGAGCGGGCCTCCAGAAAGACGTGCACCCACATACGCTGAGGCACTGCTTTGCCACACATCTACTGGAAGCAGGCGCGGATCTGCGCACCATCCAGATGTTGCTAGGGCATCGCGATCTGGAAGAAACCACCATCTACCTCCATCTCTCTGAACGTCACCTCAGTGCGACCGCGAGTCCGTTGGACTCGCTGGAGCTAAAAGACCGGCCACCACAGGACGAGTAGATGGACCGGCCACCCCTCGAGGTGGCCGATCTGGTCCGCGCTGCGGGAGACGCCTTCATCGAATTGAAGCCGTAAGTGGATCACCTGGAAGCATGTCAAAGTGCTGCTGGCCATTGCGCGGTGTCGCACGGCCATGCTCGGCGGACATCTCGATGAGTGCACTCGCTGCGGACATCGCGTCATCTCCTACAACTCCTGTAGAAATCGGCACTGCCCGAAGTGTCAGGCAGGAGCTCGCGAACGTTGGCTGGAAAAGCGTCGCCGGGAACTTCTTCCGACGCAGTACGTGCATGTGGTCTTCACGCTTCCTCGTCATTTGGCTCCGTTGGTCTTGCAGAATAAGAAAATCGTCTACGATCTCCTGTTCCGCACCAGCGCCGAAACGCTTCTCGAAATCGCCCGCGATCCCCAACATCTTGGCGCAGAGATTGGCTTCTTCAGCGTGCTGCATACTTGGAGTCAGAAACTCGAACTTCACCCGCATGTACATTGCGTGGTGCCGGCTGGTGGCCTGTCTGTCGATCACACCCACTGGATCAATCCACGCTACGACTTGTTTCTTCCCGTCGAGGTGCTCAGTCGCGTCTTTCGTGGCAAGTTCCACGAAGCGCTCAAGCGTGCCTTTCATGACGGCAAGCTCACCTTTCATGGAGACTTGAAGCTCCTCGCTCAGCCGAAAACCTTTGCTGCCTGGCTCAGACCACTGTTCCGAAAGGACTGGGTGGTCTACGCGAAACGTCCGTTCGGAGGCCCAGAGCATGGGCTCCGTTATCTGGGCCGTTACACCCATCGCGTGGCCATCTCCAACCGTCGCCTGGTCTCGTTTGCTGGCGGAAAGGTCACGTTTCGTTGGCGCGATTCGGCCCACAACAACGAACAGAAATTGCTGCCTCTAGCTGTCGATGAGTTCTTGCGCCGCTTCTTGTTACATCTGCTCCCCCAAGGTTTCGTGCGCATCCGTAACTTCGGCTTCCTGGCCAATCGCAGACGTGCCACCACCTTGCCACTTTGCTTTCAGTTGCTCGGCTCGGCGCGACTAGCCAAGGCAGAGGTATCCACCGCCGGTTCGAGCGATGCTTGGCTTTGCCCCAAATGTGGTGGGCCGATGCTGGTTATCGAAAGGCTTACAGCTGCGGAGCTCCAACTCCGTTCTCCGCCAAGTCGGGACGCGATCGCCGCATGAGACGACTACCAACATCACGAAATCTTTGCCTTCTTCCGCTCGCTAACTCTCTTTGTGTCTTCCTGTCCCACCAATCTCTTTTCCCCACTCCCCAAGGTCATCCTCACCGCACCACACTTGCGCTTTCAGCAACAATTCTTCTCTCCCGGTTGGGTCTTTGCTTTCCCGCGTCTCTCCGGGGCGAACGCCAAACCTACTTTCCCTGAATTGAATTTGCATAACACCCGCGTCCGCCGCAACCCCGAGCGGCTTCCTTCAAGTCGCTGTATCGAAAGCGCCCAACACCGTGCTCGTGCGCGCATCTTGCCTGCTCGCGCTTCCGATACAACACTAAGGTCGGGTCGAGGACTGGCGCGGTGTTCCGAAGGTTTAGCCTAGCTGTTGCTCCCCGTTTCCTCTGGGAGTGCCTCAATAGCCAAACCGTGAATCCGTTTCCAGCCCCCGCCACATCGCACCCAGCG
>Ga0210399_10002570_pt1 | contig 14125 bp, 10 predicted proteins | sample IncBWC14MmetaG_FD_150865 | JGI IMG/M metagenome (GOLD analysis project Ga0210399, IMG submission 150865) | Forest soil microbial communities from Barre Woods Harvard Forest LTER site, Petersham, Massachusetts, United States - Inc-BW-C-14-M | ecosystem: Environmental > Terrestrial > Soil >... | reverse complement strand
CGCGCGCTCTTTCTTGCCGCGGCGTTCTCACTCCGCAGGAGATGCAAGAGGTTCGCGGACTTCAAGCCAGCCGCGCGATAAGCCTCGCGGTTTTCGTCGATCAGAAGTGGAAAGGCAATGTCCGTTTCTTCACGAAACATCCGGGCATAATTGCGGTCGCCCAATCCAATCGCGGCTAAAGCAACGCCTTTGTCACGGAAGGTTCGCTCGTGTTCGCGCAACTGCGCGACGTGCTCGCGGCAAAAGATTCATCCGTAATGCCGGAGAAATACCACAACGGCCGCTTGTCCGGCCCACAAAGAGCCGAGACGAATCTCCCTCCCATCGCAATCGGGAAGGCCGATCTCTGCGAGCCTGCTGCTGAGGGATTTTTCCATGGTTTTCCAGTCTTGAGCAGGGCTTATCGCTCTGTCAAGTGTTCTGCTTTCGGGTTCGTTCTCCGTCTTCCGATTGTCTTTCGTCTCTTCTTCCAGAGCCCAGCTACCGGCTAATCTCTGATTGCGCACGAGGGTGGCTCTTCCACACGCGTTGGTGGCGATTTCAAGCTAGCTTGTAACTATACGCAACAGGGGGAAGCCTTGGCGGATCAACCGATTCTTACGTCTTTGCCTGTACCCACGCAGGACGAACGCACGATGGCGTTCCTTGGGCACCTGCTCCAGATTTTTACGGGCTTTATGGGGCCGCTAGTCATACTGGTTATTAAGCAGAATTCGCCGTTTGTGAAATTTCACGCGCTGCAAGCTCTCATGTGGCAGCTGTGTTACATGGCACTCTTTGTTAGCGGCTTCGCGCTTTTCTTTTTTGCGGCGTTCGTCGGCGTCTTCCACGAGCTATCCCGGCCTCACAATCCAAGTACGTTTCCAGCCTTCTTCCTTTTCTTTCCTCTGCTCTGGCTTTTTGCGATGGGTGGCTGGGTTGCAAACGTCATCCTTGGTGTGGTGTACGGGATCAAGGCCAATCGCGGAGAGTGGGCTGGCTACCCGATTATTGGCAGGTGGTGTCTCCCCAAGCTAGCTCCCACTGCGGCATTTCCGTCTCGGCCCTGGACACCTTGATCTCCTCTCAGTCGCGTCCGTTCTTTCTGCGTGTATAATCCTGCTCCGCCATGAGCGACCAAACTCCGGTTTCACCGATTCCATCCGGTACGCAGCGCCAGCAGCAAATCTATACGCTCGGCCTGACTGGCGGCGCACTCTCGGTTCCGGTCTCTCTTTCTCTTCTGGAGCAAAAGGCGAAGGAAATACTTTCTCCGCCAGCGTTCGACTACGTAGCCGGCGGGGCAAGCGGCGAGGACACGGTTCGCGCCAATCGCGATGCCTTTTACCGCTGGCGGATCGTGCCGCGCATGCTGCGCGATGTCTCGCAACGCGACCTGAGCGTCGACCTCTTCGGCGCGCAACTCCCTGCGCCGGTCATTCTCGGTCCTGTGGGTGTTCAAGGCATTCTCCATACGGAAGGGGAGCTCGCGTCGGCGCGCGCCGCGGCGGCGCTTGGATTGCCGTTCACACTCAGCACTGCCGCAAGCCGTCCCATTGAGGAAGTTGCGCAAGCAGCGGACGCTGCGGGCACCGGCGTCCGTTGGTTCCAGCTCTACTGGGGCAAAAATCCCGAGTTGACCGCCAGCATGCTGCGACGCGCCGAGAGCGCGGGGTACAAAGCGTTGGTGGTCACTCTCGACACAAGCATGCTGGCCTGGCGGGAACGCGATCTCCAGCATGCCTATTTGCCTTTTATACTAGGCCAGGGCCTGGGCAATTATTTCAGCGACCCCGTTTTTCGCGCGCTTCTTCCGCAGCCGCCAGAGCAGAATCCCGCTGCCGCCATTCAACTTTGGAGCAGCCTTTTTTCCAATACCGCCCTAACGTGGCGCGACATTCCCTTTCTACGCAAGCACACGTCTCTGCCCATTATTTTGAAAGGCATTCTTCATCCGGAGGATGCCGCCAATGCTCTTGAGGCCGGGGTTGACGGCGTGATCGTCTCGAATCACGGCGGCCGACAAGTCGACGGCGCCATCGCCTCGCTCGACGCTCTCCCCGCCATCGTGCGCGAAGTGAATGGACGGGTTCCCGTGCTATTTGACGGCGGCATTCGGCGAGGGGCTGATGTTTTCAAAGCACTCGCTCTGGGTGCGCGGGCTGTTCTGCTGGGAAGGCTTTATACCTGGGGACTCGCGGTTGCCGGCGAGCAAGGCGTCCGCGATGTGGTTCTGAATCTGCTAGCCGACCTCGACCTTACGCTGGCCCTTAGCGGCCACACAGCCTGCCGGACCTTGGAAGCTTCCGCCTTAAGCGACTCGGCGTAGCTTAGTCCGTCCATCAAGACTTTTCAGCCACTATGAGGCCGTAAATGAAATTCCCCGAGTCGAACCCGTCTCTCATAACTTTGAACGCCTTTAGATAGTGAACAAACGAAAGGCCAAGTTTGGCGGCTAAAGACCAGAACGCTTTGTCCTTGATGATGTCCAGGGCAAGGTCCCATGTCTTGGCGCAATGCTGGTTTAGGATTTCGGTTCTTACGACCTTCAAGCCGTTCGTCCTCATCAGAGTTTCGTACTTCTCCATAGTGTGGAGCTCGATGAGCATGCCTTTTTCGATGGGGTGGATGAACTTCTTGTGCTCACGTGGTGTCAGGCCGTCTTTCTTGAACCAGTCCGTGATGGCCATCCTTCCATTGGGCTTCAGGAGCTTTGCCGCGCCTGCAAAGAACTTCTCGTTGTTGGGATAGTGCGAAATGGATTCCACCGACCAAACCACATCGAACGGTTTCTCGAACTTCATAGCTTCAGCGTCCATACATAAGAAGTTTGCCCTGGCGTTTGCTTTTCGCGCAGCTTCGTTGGCCATTTCCACTTGAACGGGAGAGATCGTGATTCCCGTCGCTTGGGCGTTGTATGTCTTGGCCAAGTAGATGCTGCTACCGCCGAAGCCGCAGCCGACATCAAGAATGAGGCACTCCGATGGAAGATTAGCCGCGCGCGCGAGGTGCTCAATAAGTTGAACCTGCGCCTTTTCTTTCGGCTCGTCGCCGTGAATCCAATAGCCGTGGTGCAAGTGCTCGCCCCAGAGTGTGAAGTAATAGGGGCTGATCAGATCATAATGATTCCGAATTTTTTCCTTCTCAGTGTACGTTGGCATGGCCACATGATGCTATAAACCGGGCCGGAGTCATAGTCCATGGCAACAATCGGAGCGGCACCTTTTTTGCTCAGGTGATGTATCAAGGCCTAGCATCCCCGCCGGTCTTTGCGCGACCCACCGCGCAAGTTGCGGCACCTCTCCCCCGGTGCCATAATCCGAACTTACAACGCAGAGCGGGTGGGAAAAGAGAGGTTTCTTGCCCACTGCGTCATTTGGCGCGCTCATAGAGGGGGTTCCATGGCGATACGAGAGAGTTGGATTGCATCGAGAGAAGCAGAAGCCGCGGCGGCAAATGGAAATCGGAACATGTCTCAGATGCATTTCGCGCGGCAGGGCGTCGTCACCGGGGAGATGGAGTATATCGCGAAGAGGGAGAAGCTTGAGCCCGAGCTGATTCGCAGCGAAGTGGCGCGCGGCCGCTGCATTATTCCGGCGAATGTGAATCACCGCAACCTGGAGCCCATGGCGATTGGGATCGCCACGAAGTGCAAGATCAACGCCAACATTGGGAACTCCTCCACGAGTTCGAATATTGATGAAGAGCTGAAAAAGCTGCATCACGCTGTGCATTATGGCGCGGACACGGTGATGGACCTTTCGACGGGCGGAGATATTCCGGTGATCCGCAAGGCAATTATTGATGCGTCGCCGGTTCCTGTCGGGACCGTGCCTGTGTATGAAGCGATTTCGCGCGTGCGGCGTCCAGAGGACTTGACGATTGACCTGATGCTTGAAGTGATTGAAGAGCAGGCCGAACAGGGCGTGGATTATATGACCATTCACGCGGGCGTGCTTCGCGAGCACGTTCCCCTGGTTCGGAAGCGGATTACGGGGATTGTCAGCCGTGGCGGGTCGCTGATGGCGCACTGGATGGAACACCACAAGAAGCAGAACTTTTTGTACGAGAACATCGAGAGGATTTGCAAGATTTTCAAGAAGCATGACGTGAGCTTTTCTTTTGGCGACGGGCTGCGGCCGGGATGCATCGCGGACGCCAGCGATGAAGCGCAGTTCGCGGAGTTGAAGGTGCTGGGCGAGCTGACCAAGAAGGCTTGGGAACACGACGTCCAAGTGATGATCGAAGGCCCGGGACACGTGCCTATGGACAAGATCAAGGAGCAGGTCGAGAAAGAGATGGAATGGTGCCATGAGGCGCCTTTCTATACGCTGGGGCCGCTGGTCATCGATATCGCGCCAGGCTACGACCACATCACCAGCGCGATCGGCGCGGCGATGATCGGGTGGCACGGCGCGTCGATGCTGTGCTACGTAACACCGAAGGAGCACCTCGGGCTGCCGAATCCGGAAGACGTGAAACAGGGGGTGATTGCCTACAAGATTGCGGCGCACGCGGCGGACGTGGCGCGTCACCGGCCGGGCGCGCGGGACCGCGACGATGCCCTGAGTTATGCACGGTTTTTGTTTGACTGGAACAAACAATTTGAGCTCTCGCTTGACCCGCCGACCGCGAGAGCCATGCACGACGAAAATCTGCCGGACGATTTTTATAAAGAGGCGAAGTTCTGCTCGATGTGCGGACCGAAATTCTGCTCGATGAACATCACGCAGCTCGCGGAGGCCGAAGGCGGCCACGATCAGACGGAGCGCAAACAAAAATTCGTCGAGCTATTGGCCAAAGTGCAGGGCGCGTAGGAACGGAGCTTTGCGTGGACGATTCGATCGAAGAGCGCGTCTACGCACTCCTAGTCGAAGAGGTAGGTGTGCCTCGCGAAAAACTCGCAGCGAACAAAACCCTAAGCCATGACCTCGGCATGGAAGGCGACGACGCTGTAGAATTTTTCGAGAAATTCGGGCACGAGTTCCGAGTTGATCTCAGCAGCCTGTATGAGGATTGGAGTAAGTACTTCGCGGCCGAAGGCGTGAGTCCTGCCGTAGTGCTGGTTATGCTGGGGCCGGGAGCGTTGATAGGTTTTGGGATGGAACAATTGCTCGCTAGTCTTCCCACTTGGGTCTGTTTTTCTGTCGGAATGCTGATTTGGCTTGTTCCGTTTTTCTATTTTGTTCGGCGTCGTTCTCGGCGCGCTCTCCAGATTAATGTTCAGGATTTAATAGATTGCGCCAACGAAGGGCGCTGGAGCAAATTGCCTCCTACGCGTCTTTCGTAAGAATTCTGATCGGCAGGTACACGAAATGTCCTTCATACGCGGTGGTGTTGCTGTGGTCACAGGCGCTGGGAGCGGGATTGGGCGCGCGCTTGCGCAGCAGCTTGCCGGGGCGGGTTCCGCGCTGGCGATTGCGGATATCGATGAAAAGGGCTTGACAGAAACTGCGGCTTCGCTTCCAACCAAACTGGCTGCAGTTTCAACGCACGTGCTCGATGTTTCCGACGAAGCGGCCGTCCGAAGTTTTGCCGAGGACGTAGCTGCACGGCACGGTCGCGTGACGCTGCTGATCAACAACGCAGGCGTCGCGCTGATCGGCACCTTCGAAGAATTGTCCCTAGAAGATCTGCGCTGGCTGATGGGCATCAATTTTTGGGGCGTGGTATATGGAGTGACGTATTTCCTGCCGATTTTGAAGCAGCAGCCGCGCGCCCAGATCGTCAATTTGTCGAGCGTGTTCGGAATTGTCGCCCCCGTTGGGCAGAGCGCATACTCGGCGAGCAAATTTGCCGTCCGGGGACTCACCGAAGCTTTAAGACACGAACTGGAGGGCACCTCGGTCTATGTCTCTTGTGTTCATCCCGGCGGAATTCATACGCCGATCGCGAAACACGCGCGGTTGGGAGCGCACGCATCCCCAAGCAAGCACAAGGAATCGATCGACTTTTTTGAGAAGGTAACTCCCACTTCTCCGGAAGCCGCCGCGGCGCGGATCCTGAAAGGCGTCGAGCAGCGCGAACCGCGCATCCTCATCGGGCGCGATGCTCGACAAATTGATATCGTGCAAAGGCTCCGCCCTGCCACCTATTGGAAAATGATGGCAAAGAGAGCCAACGTGCCAGCCAGCACAAAGTGATTTGGGAATGCTTCTGTTTTGACCCGGCATGGCGTGGAAGTTATACTCGGCGGCGAAAGACGACAATTCTTAGACGGTTTTTGTGTCGAGCCTTTCATTCATCTTTTTTGATTACAAGGAGCGAATATGCCGTTCGTGCGCGCCGCCAACACTTCCGAAGTTCCAGCAGGAGCCATCCATGAGTTCCAAGTTGCGGACAAAGCCGTCGCACTCGCCAACGTGGCGGGTAAGTTCTTCGCTATCAACAATACGTGCCTGCACAGGGGTGGTCCGCTCGGCCAAGGCGCGCTCCAGGACAAGATTGTTACTTGCCCCTGGCATGGATGGGAGTATGACGTAACCACCGGGAAGGTTGTACAGAACCCGAGCATGGGTGTTGCTTGCTACCCGACAGAAGTTCGGGGGGATGAAGTTTTCATCGATATTGCTTGAAAACTCGTATAACTCATTAAAAACAAATGAGATATCAGCCGTGGTGTAGTTTTCTGCGCATCTGAGCACCATTCCGCGTTCCGTGTCCAAGTCCAGCGAATCCCCATATTTTGTTTCGCTTTTTGGTCTTCCCCGTGTATATTGCTGCCGACTCGACGTCTCGATGGCAACTCCGACCTCGCAACGACACTACTGGATCTTTAGCGCCGACCCGCACCACTACCACTGGGATACGCTCTTCGTGAAGGGCAAGGAAATGTGGCACGGTGCGGAGTCGAAGCCCGACGCGATTCGCGCGCTCAAACAGGTGCGCAAAGGCGACCGCGTTCTGTGTTACCACTCCGCGCCGGAGCGAACGCTCTATTCGATAGCCGAAATCACGCGCGACCCGTACCCCGACCCTCACGACCATAAAGAAAAGAACCTCGTTGCGGACCTGCGGGCATTTGACCGGTTGCCAAGGCAAGTCACGCTGGCGGAGTTGCGGGCCAACCCAGTCCTGAAAAAAATGAAGCTGCTGAAAAACGTGCGCGTGCTGGTTTCGCAAATCACCGAAGCTGAGTACCAGGAAATCCTACGCATGGCCGGAATTGTGGCTTCACCGGGGATCCCGCTTCCCTGACGCCATGTTCGAAGGGATTCTCTCCGGGAAGACGCGGGTCCTGGACCTCGCGTACGCCATCAACGACCGGCTGGTTCCTTGGCCCGGCGATCAGCGCTGGTTTGAGGCAAACGTCAATGCCAGCGTCGAGAGGCACGGGTACTTTACACGCAGCTTTTGGATGCTGGAGCATTACGGGACGCATCTGGATGCGCCGGTCCATTTTCCTCCTGGGAAGACGCCTGTAGACCGGATCCCCATAAGGCAATTATTTGGAACGGCTGTGGTACTCGATGTTCGAGCGGAAGGGGCTGCGGACGCTGATTATCAGCTTCCGGCAGAGGGAATTGATAAGTGGGAAAGGCGGCATGGGCAGATTCCAGAAGGAGCGATAGCGCTGCTCAGGACAGGCTGGGCGTCACGCTGGCCGGATGTGCGAAGTTACCGCAATCAGGACGCAGCGGGGCGCATGCATTTCCCCGGGTTTTCCGTGGAAGCCGTGGAACGGCTAATCGAGCGCAAGGTTGGCGGCATTGGATGTGACACAATGAGCGTCGATTGCGGCGCTTCAGAGGAGTTTGAGGTGCATCGCTTGGCGCTCGGAGCGGGGCTCTATCATCTGGAGAATCTGTCGGATTTGAGTGAATTGCCGGAAACAGGTGCGTTCCTTGTCGTGGCGCCGATCAAGCTCGAAGGTGGTTCTGGCGGGCCGGTCCGCGTGTTTGCGCTGCTGCCGTAAAGGGTTGCGGAATAAACGCAAACATTTCCGGGTCCCCTTACGTCTTAAGAAGGAAGGGTTTGTCTGAGGATGGGATCATGAAAACAGTCAGGCACCGCAAGAGGGCATTGCTGTTGTTTTGCACCTTGGTTATGGCTGCGCCGTTGGTGCGCGCGCAGTCACAAGAGTTTCCTGTCAGCACCCGTACACTGAAAAACGGGATGAAGGTGTTGGTTCAGCCAGACCACAGCATTCCAAATGTGGCGCTGTATATTTTCTATCGCATAGGTTCGCGGAACGAGCATCCCGGGACGACAGGCCTTTCGCACTTTTTCGAGCACATGATGTTCAACGGCGCAAAGAAGTACGGGCCGGGCGATCTCGACAAGGTGATGGAGGCAAACGGAGGCTCGAACAACGCCTATACCACCCAAAATGTGACCGTCTACCAGGATTGGTTTCCCCGCTCGGCGCTCCCGCTGATCTACGACATCGAGTCCGACCGCATCCGCGACTTAACATTTGATCCGAAGAAGATCGCTTCCGAGCGCGAGGTCGTGGCTTCCGAAAGGCGGCTAAGCGTCGATAACAATAATTTTGGTTTGCTCGACGAGCAGCTTTGGGCTTCGGCGTTCATCGCTCACACGTATCAATGGCCGGTCGTTGGATGGATGAGCGACATCGAGCATTGGACGATGGATGACCTGAAACACCACTTTGAAATGGGCTACTCGCCCAGCAACGCGACGATGGTGGTGGTCGGCGATGTTTCTCCCGAAGAGATTTTCCAGCTCTGCGAAAAATTTATCGAGCCGATTCCGTCTCATGCCCCGCCTCCGCCTGTAACCACTGTTGAGCCGGAGCAGCTCGGTGAGCGGCGGCTGGTGGTGCACAAGCCTGCGGAACTGCCTCTGATTATGATTGGGTACCACGTCGCGCAAACCAACGATCCGGACTTCTATGCGCTGAATATTCTCCGCAGCGTGCTCTTTCAGGGAGAAAGCTCGCGAATGTACCAGCGGCTGGTGGACAAGGATCAACTGGCGCTCGATGTTTCCTCCGACGTGGAACCGGCGTTCGATCCCACACTGGTCATCATTACGGCCCAGCCGCGGCAAGGAGTGGATCCGCAGGCTTGTGAAAAAGCTATTTACGAGGAAGTCGATAAAGTGAAGAGCGCGCCGATCAGTGATCAGGAACTCGAGAAAGCGAAGAACGGCCGGCTCGTTGAATTTTACCGGGAGATGCGGACGATCAGCGGGCGCGCCAACACCATTGGAACTTACGAAGTTTTCATGGGCGACTATAACAAGCTGTTTGATGCGGCGAAAAACTACTCGGCAGTGACGAAAGAGGACGTCGAACGCGTAGCAAAAAAATACTTCGGCGCAAACAATCGCACTGTGGCCACGCTGCTTCCCGAGAACGAAGAGAAGGCAAAACAATGACACGCGAAAGAAAAACGCCGCTTCTTTTCACGCTCGTCGGATTTTTGTTTGTGCTTTGTCCTGCCGCTCAAGCACAGTCGCTGCGCTTGCCGCCGCACGAGAAACTCGTGCTCAAAAACGGATTGACCGTGCTTCTGATGGAGAAGCGCGGGGTACCGTTGATCAATGTTTTCGCTCTCGTAAAAACCGGATCCGCCGCTGATCCCGCAGGGCAAGAAGGGCTCGCATCGGTCACCGCCGGCCTCTTGCGCAAGGGAACGAAGACCCGGACGGCGCAGCAGTTTTCCGCTGATTTTGATTACATCGGCGGCTCATTTGGCACGGATGCCGGAGCGGACTTCACGAACGTCAGCGCCGAATTCCTGACCAAGGATCTGGCCCGGGGGTTAGAGCTCTTTTCGGATGCAGTTCTGCATCCCACGTTTCCCCAAAGCGAGACAGACAAAATCCTGGCACAGAGTCTGGACGGCGTGAAATCCGAGAAGGACGAGCCGCAGGCCGTCCTGGGCTTGTACTACGGGGGCTATCTCTACGGCGCGCATCCCTACGGCCGTCCATCGGACGGCGACGAGCTTTCGCTGAAGCGTATTCAGCGCGATGCCATCGTGAAATTTTATGAAACGAACTATGCGCCGGGTAACACCATTCTCGGAGTCGCCGGCGAGTTCGATGCTGCGGAAATGCGGAAGAAGCTCGAAGAAACGCTAGGCGCGTGGCCTGCGCGGACAGTGGCAACGACATCCATACCTGTCGTTCCGCCCGTAAAAGGGAAACGACTTCTGCTGATCGACAAGCCCGACGCCACGCAAACCTACTTCGCTATCGGCAACATCGGCACCGCCGTGAACGATCCGGACCGCATTGCGATTCGGGTGGTCAACACGATTTTCGGCGGCCGATTTACATCCGAGCTGAATGAAGCGTTGCGCGTGGAATCGGGTTACACCTATGGGGCGCGGTCGTTTTTTGATTCGCGCAAGGCGCCCGGCCCGTTCGAAATAGCCAGCTTCACAAAAAACGAAACAACTAGTCCGGCGATTGACCTGGCGCTCCAGGTCTTGGAAAAGCTGCACAAGAACGGAGTGACCGCGGAACAGCTTGCTTCGGCGAAGAGCTACATCAAGGGGCAGTTTCCGCCGACAATCGAAACTTCGGGCCAGCTTGTAAGGCGGATCGTGTTCAACGAGTATTACGGTCTTGGCGACGACGAAGTGAACCAACTGGAGGCCCGCGTGGATGCCGTAACTCCCTCCATCGCGAAGCAAGTCATCGATAAACATTTTCCACTGGAAAACCTGGTTTTTGTTCTGATTGGGAACGCCTCTGCCATCAGCCCCGCTGTAAAAAAGTACGCCGACAAAATCGATCAGCGCCCTATTAGCGATCCCGGATTTTGGCCGCCACCCGTGGGCGCTCAGAAATAACCAGGGCAACGCAATTCAAGCGGCATAAAAAGGTTTGTTCAGAGTTCTTCAGGAGGAATGATGCGTGTTCGAATATCGGCGATGATGGGGGCCCTGTTGCTTGCGCTGTTGTGCATGGCGAATTGGTCCGCCGCGGCGGAAGAGGCTCCGCTGCTCGTGCAGGCGCCCACGATGAGCAAGACGCAAATCGTTTTCGTATACGGTGGATACCTTTGGAGCGTGTCGCGGGAAGGCGGCGAAGCGCGGCAACTCACAACCGGCGGCCACGAAGCGAGGCCGAAATTTTCTCCCGATGGAAATTGGATCGCCTTCACCGGACAGTACGACGGCAATATCGATGCTTACGTCATGCCTGCCGACGGCGGCGAGCCAAAACGCCTGACCTGGCATCCCGATCCCGACGTCGTTGCCGGGTGGACTCCGGACGGCGAGAAAGTGCTGATCAGTTCAGGCCGCGAAGCGTACGCGGATTTTCACCGCCTTTACACCGTGCCGATTGAAGGCGGAGATCCGGAAGTTCTCCCGATGTGGCGCGGGGAGGCGGCTTCCTACTCGCCGGATGCCACGCGCATTGCTTACGTGCCCAACCTGAAGTGGCAAACGGCCTGGAAGCGGTATCACGGCGGACAGACAACGCCCATCTATGTGCTACGGTTGAGCGACCTGCAACTCGAGAAAGTGCCCCGCGAAAACTCGAACGATGACGATCCCGTCTGGGTCGGAGACACAGTCTATTTTCTTTCCGATCGCAAAGGCGCTGTGACGATTTTTGCTTACGACACAAAGACGAAAAGCGTAAAGCAAGTGTTGGATAACAAAGGACTCGACCTGAAATCACTCTCTGGCGGCCCCGACGCCCTTGTTTACGAGCAGTTCGGCGGGATTTACACACTCGATCTGAAAACTGAGAAAGCAAGCAAGGTGGCGATTCATATTTCCGGCGATTTGCCGGCGACGCGGCCGCATTACGAAAAGGTGGCGGACAAAATTCAGGGCGCCGCAATCTCTCCAACAGGAGTTCGCGCAGTGTTCGAAGCGCGCGGCGAAATTCTGACCATCCCGGCGGAGAAGGGCGACGTTCGCAATCTCACCCGCACGACGGCAGTTGCGGAACGCGACCCGGCGTGGTCACCCGACGGGAAGTCGATCGCATTTTTCTCAGACGAATCCGGCGAGTATGCGCTGCACGTCATCGACCAAACGGGATTGGGCGCGGTAAAAAAAATCAATCTGGGGAATCCACCTTCGTACTTCTACGGGCCATTGTGGTCTCCAGACAGCAAGAAGATTGCCTACACCGACAAGCGGCTGAATCTTTGGTACGTGGACGTGGAGAAGGGAACGCCAGTGAAAGTGACGTCGGACCGATACGAGGATCCGAGCTCCACCATAAACCAAACGTGGTCGCCCGACAGCAAGTGGCTGACGTATGCGAAGTATCTCGAAAACCACATGCGAAACATTTTCGTGTATTCGCTGGAATCAGGGAAAGAGTCACAGATCACAGATGGCACCAGCGATGCGCGATATCCGGTGTTCGACAAGAATGGAAAATCGCTTTATTTCGCGGCTAGCACGGATTTGGGACTTTCCATCGGTTGGCTCGATCTCTCGAGCTTTCAGCATCCCATATCAAGGAGCATCTATGCGGTTGTGTTGAAGAAAGGCGATTCCTCACCAGTCGAACCGCAGAGCGATGAAGAGAAAACCGCGGCCGACGAGAAGGGCAAGGACGCTGACAAGGACAAAACTAAGGAAGCCGACAAGAGCGCGGACAAAGGGAAAGAAGGCGACAAAAAAGAGGGCGAAAAGAAAGAGGAAGTGAAAGTCACGATCGACCTCGACGGAATCGGCCAGAGAATCGTGGCGATGCCGATAAAAGCGGCGAACTATGTTGGCCTGGATGCGGGCAAGACCGGCGTTCTGTTTCTGAATGAAATCCCGGGTGTGCCGAGCCTGACAGAACCGACGCTGATCTCAGTTTCGAAGTTTGACCTCAGCACGCGAAAAACAGAGCCGTTCCTCGGCGGCGTGAGTGCGTTCGTGATTTCGGCGAATGGAGAAAAGACTCTCTACCGTCAAGGTCCCGGACCCAGCGCGCCGTGGTTCATCGCGGCGACAGCTGTTGTGCCCAAGCCCGGAGATGGCGCGCTGAATCTTGACGGAATGGAGGTGTACACCGACCCGCGCGTCGAGTGGAATCAGATGTACCACGAAGTTTGGCGGATCGAGCGCGACTTCCTTTACGACCCCAACCACCACGGGCTAAACATCGCGGCTGCGGAAAAGAAGTATGCGCCGTACTTGAAGGGCGCCGGAGGCCGCGCCGACGTGAATCATCTCTTTGACGAGATGCTCGGTGAAATCACCATCGGGCATATGTTTATTTCTGGAGGAGACGTGCCGCAACCGAAAAAGGTCAAGGGAGGACTCCTCGGGGCCGACTACAAAGTGGAAAATGGGCGCTATCGGTTCGCGCGCGTTTTCAACGGAGAAAATTGGAATCCTGAATTGCGCGCGCCGCTTACACAGCCGGGCGTCGACGTCAAAGTCGGAGACTATCTGCTGGAAGTGAGTGGCCGCGAAGTGCGTCCGCCCATTGACGTTTACAGTTATTTCGAAAATACGGCGGGCACGCAAATCAAAATCAAGGTGGGTCCCAATCCTGACGGCAAAGACTCTCGCGAGGTGACCGTTGTGCCGCTGCCAAGCGAGTTTCCGCTGCGCAACCTCGCTTGGGAAGAAGACAATCGCCGCAAGGTCGATCAGTTGAGCGGCGGCAAGGTCGCTTACGTACACGTTCCCGACACCGCCACCGGCGGCTTCATCAATTTCAACCGCTATTACTTCGCGCAGGTCGGCAAACAAGGCGCGGTCATCGACGAGCGTTACAATCACGGCGGCGAAATTGCGGACTACATCATCGACATGCTCAAGCGGCCGCTGCGCAATTGCGACATCACGCGAGAAGGCGAGCAATTCTGCTCGCCTCTCGCGCAAATCTACGGTCCAAAAACGATGGTCATCAACGAGATGTCCGGTTCCGGCGGTGATGCCTTGCCGTGGATGTTCAAGCAGGACAAAGTAGGCCCGTTGGTCGGGACGCGGACATGGGGCGGGCTGGTTGGCATTTACAATTACCCGCCGCTTATGGATGGGGGATTCGTTACAGCGCCGCGCGTGGCGATTTTTGGCCTGCACAACGACTGGGAAGTGGAAAATCACGGGATTGCGCCGGACATCGAAGTGGAAAACGACCCGGCGTCCGTTGCCGCTGGCCACGACCCGCAACTCGAACGCGCCGTCCAGGTCACGTTGGAAGCGTTGAAGGCCCACCCGGTTGTGATTCCCGGACCCCCGCCTTATCCGAATTATCAGAA
>Ga0210399_10002568_pt1 | contig 14130 bp, 12 predicted proteins | sample IncBWC14MmetaG_FD_150865 | JGI IMG/M metagenome (GOLD analysis project Ga0210399, IMG submission 150865) | Forest soil microbial communities from Barre Woods Harvard Forest LTER site, Petersham, Massachusetts, United States - Inc-BW-C-14-M | ecosystem: Environmental > Terrestrial > Soil >... | reverse complement strand
TCGATCGGCGTCAGCCATTGCAAGGCCTCATCCAGCGATCTTGCATCCATGAGTTTCTGTTCCGCGGTAAAGGCATGCGGATCCGGCTGTCCGCGCGGATCGGCAGGGCGCGCCAGGTTGCCCTTGCTGTGCGCGAGGCGCGAGTCGCGATGCCGCGCCAAATAACGCAATCCGTCGGCAGGCAGGCCGGCAAATTTGCGCGCCAATTCTTCGCGGCGCGCAACCAGCGGCGGTGTCGACACTTCTTCCGGCGTGCGCAGCAGCGCCAGTTGGGACAGGAGCTTTCCCAAGCTCTCGCTGCCGCTGAGTTTCGACAATGGCACGGAGAGAAACAGCCCGAGCAGTGCCGGCGACACCCAGAGGAGCAGCGACGGCGAGATGAAATATACGATGGCGGCGGTAACGCAGCTCAAGAACATATGGCGCCGGTGGAAGCGCCAGGCCACGGCCCAACTGGTCGTGCCCGAGTCGCGGCGCTGCGGTTTCCAGCCGGAGTCGCGTCCCACGAACACTTCGAATACATGACGGCACTGAATCACCATGAGAATCGGCGCATAGAGAGCCGAAAGAATGGCCTCGAGCAGGAAGCTTGCCGTTACTCCAATAACACCGCCGGCACCGCGACGAATTCGCCTCGACAACAATGCTCGGATGAGGCCGAGCAGTTTCGGAATCAACAGCACGCCCATGCTGAACCAGAACAGGGCCATCATCAATTGCACGTCGAACCGCGGCCAGGTCGGAAACAGCTGGAAATCATGACTGAAATACTCGGGGCGTATGAGTCGCGATTGCACTGCGAGCGCAAAACCGATGCCGAGCATCAGCAACCACAGGGGCGAGGACAAATAACTCATGATGCCCACGCCCAAGTGCAGCCGGCTGATGAAGCGCAAGCCCGCACTGCCGATGATCTTCATATGCTGCAGATTTCCCTGAGCCCAGCGGCGGTCGCGAACCGCGATGTCGATCAGCGAGGGCGGCGATTCCTCCCAGGAGCCGCTGCAATCGGTGGCCATGCGCACCTTCCAGCCGCCGCGGCGCATGAGCGCGGCCTCGACGAAATCATGCGATAGCACGAAACCACCGAACGGTTTGCGACCCTCGAGTTTGGGCAGCCCGCAGTTTTGCGCGAACGCCGCTACGCGAATGATGGCGTTGTGCCCCCAATAGTTGGCGCTGTCGCCCGACCAGGCAGCCAGTCCGCGGGTGATGACCGGGCCGTAAACGCAGGCCGCGAATTGCTGCAGGCGGCCAAAAAAAGTCGTCGCGCCGATGAGTTGCGGCGCCGTTTGCAGGATCCCCACCCTGGGGTCGGACCGCATCGCCTCGACCAGCCGTTTTAAGGTCTTCGCCTCGATCAAGCTGTCGGCGTCGAGCACTATCATGTGATCGTAGCGGCCGCCCCAGCGCGTGACAAAGTTTTCGAGGTTGCCGGACTTGCGGGCGATGTTCTGCCAACGGCGCCGATACCACACCGGCATGCTGCCGCTCAGCGCCGCGCGCAATCGATCCACGCACAACGTCTCGCGAATCCACGCATCGGCATCGGTCGAGTCGGAGAGAATCACGATCTCGAATCCGCGGTGCGCATCCATGTCATGAAGCGCCTCGCCCATGGCCTGCAGCGCCGCCGCGGTTCGGCGCGGATCTTCATTGTATATGGGCATCACGAGCGCCGTGAGCGACAGCTCGCTCAAGGCTTGATTCGCCGGAGCCGGATCGCGCCGTTTCGAGGCGCCCGCAAGTACCGAGCCCGCCGCAAACGCAATCCAGCCCAAGGACACCGCGAAGAAGAAAATCATGGTGCCTTGCAATAGCGTCATGCTGGCGAAGCGCACGACTTGCAGCATTTGATAGACGCCATAGGTCGTGACGCCGATCGTTACAGCGATCAGAATGAAGCGGGCGTAAAGGACTGCGCCTGAAATTCCACCGCCGGCAAGCCGCCCGGGCTTGCAGCGCAGATCCTGCGCCGGCATACCCAGCGGCGCTTCCGGGGGCATGCCGCCCGGCGCCTCGCCGTGTTCAAACGGCTGCACCGGAGTTAGCTTGAGGTCCATCGGTACAGCCAGGTTTCAGAAACAGGGCGATCGCCGCGCATGACCCGCAGGCGCAGCTCAATCAGATCTGCGTCGTTCGGATCGATTTCGAAACTGGCGCGCAGCCCATGCAGCTCGTTGTTCGACATGAGAGTTGCGTTGGAAATCCGGCCCGCGGATGCGCCAAGATCGAGGCGTAGGCCATCCACTTTCTCCCCGGCGCCGACAATGTCCAACAAAAACACACGCCGCTTGCGGTCGAGGCTGGCGCCGGAGCGGGCCGCAATTACTTTGCCGACGCCTTTGGGCAGGGCAGGTTCGTCGCACCACGTGATGCGATAGCTGAAATGCGCGGGGTGCCCCGGCATCAAAGGCTGCGCGGGACGCCAGAACGCCACGATATTGTCATTGCTTTCCCGACCCGACGGAATCTCGACCAACTCGACCGCGCCGGCGCCCCACTCCCCTTTGGGCTCCACCCAGGCGCTTGGCCGGCGCTCGTACTGCGCATCGAAATCCTGAAAATCGCTTTGCTCGCGCGATCGCTGCACCAGCCCGAAGCCCTGCGGCACCTGCGTGGTAAAGGTGGATACCTGAAGCTTGAGAGGATTCGCGAGCTGGCGAAATATTTGCTCGCCGTTTGTCGCTGTGATCTGCAGGCCGTCCGAATCGTGCACCTCGGGGCGATAATCATCGAGGTGCCCGCGGTTGGTTTCATCGAACAGAAACATCGAAGTCAGCGGCGCGATGCCGACAGCGCGCTTTTCGGCGCGCGGGAATAGCGTCATCTCAACGTCGATCAGCGTCTCCACACCGGGTTGCACGGTAAACTTGTACGCGCCGGTGGTCGATTCGCTCTCCAGCAGTGCGTAAATCACGATGGCAGTGGCGTGGGCATCGGGCCTCTCGATCCAAAAATGGGTGAAGGCGGGAAACTGCTCGCCGGACGGTTCGCCGGTATCGATGGCAAGGCCTCGCGCCGACAGCCCGTACAGGAGATTCTTGGCCACCGCGCGAAAGTAGCTGGCGCCCTGGAATACCAAAAACTCATCCCAGATTTTATTCGAATTGATATGGCTGCGAACCCGGAAGCCCGACAGGGGCAGCGACACCTTACCCAACTGGGCGGGCAGGGTGGGCGCCATTTGGAACATTGCAGGTGTCGCCACGAGATCCTTTGCGGTGCCGTCTTCTACGGTTGATACCGTCACTGCCGTCGGGAGATTGTAGCCCGCTCGCAGCAGCTCGAGGCGAAAGGGCAGTTTTTCGGCGCGCCAAATGCCGGCGTCCGGGTTGAAGTGGATGCTGCGGTATTGTTCGGGGCTTAGCTTATCGAGCCCGGCAGGCAAGCTGCTGCGTTGCGGGGTATAGGGGACCGACGCGCGCCGTTTGGCGTCTTCCAGCAGCGTCTCAAAGGTAAAAGGGTAGCCGGCAAGCGGCTTCGGGGGCGGCGGGGCCTTGGCGCCATGCACGGCGACGGCCGTCATGGCGAGCGCGAGCACCCCGATTGATTTCGCAATTGAAACCGGCAAGGCAATTACCCCATTGGCGCGTGCACTGATTGGCTGGACCGGCCTTATTTAGGCGGATTTTCCCCCTGGTCCTCGCCTAACCTTGATGAAAGTGGCGTGCTCTGTCAACGGCCACCGGCTTCGGGCCCTCGATTCGGGCGCCTGATATAGTGATCGAGCTATGCCGGTAGCCGACACCAAGGGCCAGGAGCCGCAAAACGCCGCTACGGTGCTCATGGTGCGGCCCGCCAGATTTGGGCCGAATCCACAAACTGCCGCCAGCAATGCCTTCCAGCAAGCCTCGGGCGGATCCCTTGGGATCGGCCAGCACGCAGCTGTTTTAGCCGAATTCGATGCACTGGCGGGCGCACTGCAGCGCGCCGGAGTGGAAGTGCTGATTGTGGCGGACACGCCCGAACCGGCCAAACCGGACGCCATATTCCCCAATAATTGGGTGAGCTTTCATCGCGACGGCACCGTTACGCTGTATCCCTTATTGGCCCCGAACCGGCGCTGGGAGCGGCGCGAGGAAATCATCGAGCAGGTCGCGCGTGAGGGCTCATTTCGCGTTTCGCGCTTGGTCGATTTGTCGCATCGCGAAACCGAACAAAAGTATCTCGAGGGCACCGGCAGCTTGGTGCTCGATCGTGCGCACCGAGTGGCATATGCGTGCACCTCGCCGCGCACCGATCTTGATGTGCTTGGCGAATTTGCACAGCAACTCGACTATGAGCTCATGACCTTCGAGGCGCTGGACGGCGCCGGGCGTGCCGTGTACCACACCAATGTGCTGATGGCGATCGGCGCCGGCTTCGCGGTGGTTTGCGGCGAGTCCATTGCCAACCCGGAACACCGCACGGCGGTATTCGCCAAGCTGCGGGCCACGGGTCATGACATCGTCGATATCAGCCTGCGCCAGATGGGCGAATTCGCGGGCAACGTCTTGGAATTGGCGCCCCGCAAGGGAAATCTCATCGCGCTGTCGACGTCCGCGCTGCACAGTTTTGAACCGGCGCAACGGCGCATGTTGGAGTCGCACGCCGAACTTAAGCCGGTTTCGATTCCCAATGTCGAACGATTTGGCGGGGGCGGCGTGCGCTGCATGTTGGCGGAAATTCACTTGCCGAAGCGGGCGCAAGATACGCATGTTGCGGGCGCCTAAGTCTCCGGTGTCATAATCCGCCTATGTTGGAACTCGGCGTAAAACTCGTGATCGCTTACCTGCTCGGCACCCTGCTGGGCAGCTTGATTCTGGGTCTGGTTCGCGGCGTCGATATTCGCAGCATGGGAAGCGGCAATGCGGGCGCCACCAACGCCTTGCGCACGCAAGGCAAGCTGTTCGGATTTCTGGTGCTGCTCATCGATATTGCCAAGGGCGTGGTGGCGGTATGGTGGCTGCCGGCGGCGGTGTTGCCGGGTATCGGCATGGATCCTGACGTGTCGCGCGAGTGGCTCACAGCGGCCTGCGGGTTCGCTGTGATCCTGGGACACGTCTATCCGGTGTGGTTTGATTTTCGCGGCGGCAAAGGCGCGGCCACCGTGGTCGGTGTGGTTGCAGCCCTGGAACTGCGCTTGCTCCTGCCGTTGCTGCTGACTTGGTTCATCGTTTTGTTGCTGACGGGGTTTGTCGGGCTTGCCACCATGCTGTCGACAGTCGCTCTTGTGGTTGCCGTGAGCATTCTCGAACCGAAGAACGTCCCGCTGCTGAGTTTTTGCGCGGCGGTTGCGGCATTCGTGATCTACACCCATCGCGGCAACATCGCGCGCATGCGGGCGGGGAAGGAGCACCGTGCGCGACGGTTATGGCTGTTTCGATCCCGCGCGGCATAAAAACGCCGCTGCTTCTCAAGCTGCTGGCCGATGGTGAACTGCACTCGGGCGATTGGCTCGCCGGGGAACTGCGGCAAACTCCAACGGCGGTTTGCCGGGGTGTGGAGCGGCTGCGCGCTTTAGGTATAGAGGTGCAGGCAGTGGCGCACCAAGGCTACCGGCTGGCCGATCCCGTGGAGTTGCTGGATGCAGCCCGCATCGGCGCAGAACTTGCCGAGGAGCGCGGCTCCCGCGTTCGCGCGCTGGAATTGCTGTTGCAGGTCGATTCGACCAATACGCGCCTGCTCGCCGCCGCGCCGCCGCCGCCGGGCAGCGCCGAAGTTTGCCTGAGCGAAATGCAGCACGCGGGCCGCGGGCGGCTGGGCCGCCGCTGGATCGCGCCCTTCGGCTCCGGCGTCGCGATGTCGTCGAGCTGGACCTTCGGCGGCTTGGCACGCACGCTGCCCAGTTTAGGCTTGGGCGTCGGAGTCGCCGTTTCGCGAGCACTGGTGCGTGCCGGTGCCGAAGGAATTACTCTCAAGTGGCCGAACGACATTTGGTTCCGCGACCGCAAGGTCGGCGGCATACTGATCGAGTTGCGCGCGGAGGCGGGCGGGCCCGCCCATGTGGTGATCGGCGTGGGCATCAACGTGTCCTTGCCCGCGGCGGCGCGCCGGGAAATCGAAGCGAGCGGGGCGCAAGTGGCGGCGGTCGCCGACGCCTGTAAGCAGCCGCCGTCGCGCAATTCGGTGGCCGGGGCCATCTTGGACGAGCTTTTGAGTATGCTGGTGCAGTATGAGCGGTTTGGGTTCGCCGCGTTTCGCGACGCCTGGATGGCCCTTGACGCGCTGGCCGACCGCCAGGCGCAGGTGGTTTTTGGGGAGACGGCACTGCTTGGCATAGCCCGGGGAGTGGACTTGGAGGGAGCGTTGTTGCTCGAAACAGGGGACGGTATGCAACGATTCGTTTCTGGCGAAGCCAGTCTGCGCTTGACGTGACGCTCTTAAAAAGCATCGTCGTGTGCTTGGTGCTGGCCAACGTTTGCTACTTTCTGTGGCAGCACGGCATCGCCAAACCCCCGGAAGCTGCCGCGCCCGCATCGCCCGGAACACTGAAACTCGCCTCCGAAAGCCCGGCAAGTGTACGCTCCGCCCCCGCCGAGGCGGTCGCGGATAGCCCGCGCGAGGCAGGCAGTTCCGCGCTTCTAACCGATGTTAAGCGTTGCATCAGCGTCGGACCGTTTCGTGACGTGTCGGAAGCCGCCCACGCCGCGTCGACGCTGCGCAGCGGCGGCTACGATCCGCGCCAGCGAGTCGCCGACGGCGAAGTGTGGGCGGGCGTCTGGGTGTATCTGCCGCTGCCCGCCTCACGGTCTGCGGCCGAGCAAACTCTTGCTAAGCTGAAGTCCGGCGGAATCGACGATGCACTGGAAATGCCGGGGCCCAACGATGCGTCCGTCATCTCGCTCGGACTTTACAGCGAATCCAAGCGGGCGCAGTCCCGAGTAGCTCAAGCGCAGGCGCTGGGTTTCAATCCCGGAATCGCCGATCGCAAGCGCAATGGGAATGTTTATTGGATCGACATTGATTTGAAGCCCACCGACGGTTTATTGGACCCCTCCGACCTGCAGGGGGAGTCCGGCCGCATCGTACGCCTGGAAGTCAAAGGATGCCCGGTATCGGGCGCCCAACAATGAAAGGCCGTGACGCAGCGCTGCGGTTGACGAGCGGCGTGGGCGCCATCATCGGCTACGGTTGTCTTGCCGCGTTTCTGAGTCTCATCAGCGTGCAGGTGTACCGCTGGTTTCGCGACGGAGAGTGGACCCACATCGGCATGATTGACGGCATGCGAGTCGGGCTGCTTCACTGCTGTGTCAAGGACGGCGACTCAGGAAGGCTCGCGACCCTGCTGCACTGGCTGGACTCGCCGGCGAGTTGGCTCGGCATGCACAAGATATTCGAGATCATTCCGGCGTCGCTGGCCTTGTTTGCCGTGAGCATTGCGGGAAACAGTTTGTTCATCTACTGCAGTGATCGGTTGCGCAAGCCTTAAGCGGGATGCGACAAGGTCTCGCTGCGCTGTTTGAGCCCCTTGGCTTCGGTAGCACAGGCGTTGAACACTGGTCATCGTCGGGGTCCACTCCGGCCATCGCTCCACATCGCACAACACCGCCAAGACCCGCTCCGGCGGAGCATTGATGCTGACTGCAACAGTAAACGCGGTCACACTCCACCCCCTGGTTCATGTCCAGCGCGGGCTAGCGCTCAGCCGGCGGTGCCTCCCCTTCCCAAAGATACGCGACGCTGCCCCGCGGCGCTTCATACCAACCGGGATCCCGGTAATCGTCGTGCGCTAATTCCTTGCGGATCTTCATCACGGTGAACATGCCGCCCATGTCGATGTCGCCGTGGGGACCGGGGCCCATCATCATCGGCAGAGTATTTTCAGGCAGCGGCATATTCATGTGCATGTTGTTCATTGCGCCGCCCATGCTCATATAGCCCGGCACGAGAGCGGCGATTTGCTTCGCCAGGGCGTCCTGTGCCGCGCCGACGGGATTCGGCACGGTGTGGCTCATGCCGTTCATGGTGTGATGGCTTTTGTGGCAATGAAATGCCCAGTCGCCGGGCGCGGCCGCGGTAAATTCGATGGCCCGCATCTGGCCGACCGCAATGTCCGTCGTCACCTCCGGCCAACGGGAGCCGGGCGCGGTCCACCCGCCATCCGTTCCCGCGACCACGAACTCGTGACCGTGCAGGTGAATGGGGTGATTGGTCATCGTGAGGTTGCCGACGCGAATGCGCACGCGCTCGCCGATGCGGGCCACCATGGGGGCGGTGCCGGGAAATGCACGGCTGTTGAAGGTCCACACGTTGAAATCCAGCATGGTGCTGATCTTGGGTGTGTAGCTGCCGGGGCCGATGTCGTAGGCATTCAGCAGGAAAACGTAGTCGCGGTCGACCGGCATGAGCTTGGGATCCTTGAAATGCGTGACCCAAAATCCCATCATACCCATCGCCATCTGCGTGGTTTCGTCCGCATGCGGGTGGTACATGAACGTTCCCGCACGCTGTGCGGCGAACTCATACACATACGTTTGTCCGGGTTTGATCGAGGGCTGATTGAGTCCGGCCACGCCGTCCATCCCATTGGGCAGGCGTTGGCCGTGCCAGTGGACGCTGGTGGGCTCGGGCAGGCGGTTCGTTACAAAGATCCTCACGCGATCGCCTTCCACCACTTCGATGGTGGGCCCCGGCGATTGTCCGTTGTAACCCCAGAGGTGCGCCTGCATGCCCGGCGCGATTTCGCGAATCACCGGCTCTGCCACCAGGTGGAATTCCTTGACGCCGCTGCGCATTCGCCATGGCAGGGTCCAGCCGTTCAAGGTTGCCACCGGGCGATAAGGACGTCCGCTCGGCGGGGCCCGAGGCGGCTGCATCACGGCCGAGTCCGTGGAGACGATCTCGGGGAGCGCCGCAAGGGCGCTCTTTGCCACCGCGGTGGCCGCGACCGCGAGGCCGCCGGCGCTGAAAAATCTTCGTCGTGTAATCATGATTAATCCTTGACCTTACGGAACTGAATTGCCGAGCAGGGCGGAATCCAGCTCCGACTTGGCGATCCAGAAATCGCGCACGCGGTGAATGTATTCGTCGAAGCCGAGCACTTGTTCCCGCGCACCGGCGAGCAATTCGAAAATACTGATGAGCGAGGCGTTGTAGAGCAGCAGATTTTGCTCCGCGACCGCTTGGCGCAGCGGCACTACTTCGTCGCGCTGCTGCCTGGCCAGGTCAAAGCTCGCCCGATAATTCGCATAGGCCTGTCGTATCTGGGAGCGGGCATCGATGGCTGCTTGCGCGAAGCGATCCACCGATTGCGCGTAGATCGCTGCGGATCTTTTGACGCGTATGGAGCCGCCGTCGAATATCGGAACCTCCAGACTGAGTGCATAGCCCGTTTCATAGGGCTGGCGAGGCGTGCCTTGCTGAACACGCATCGGTCCCAAGTCGAGCACGTTGACGAAGCGCGTGGCGTTCGTGAGATTGAGCCTGCGGCGAAGTTCATCGACCTCAAGGCGCTGCAGCTGCAAATCGATTCGATCTTGAAGTATCGCGGCGTCGACATCGGGCAGACCCTCGATGCTTTGCGGCAACTGCGGCAGATGTTCAGCGAGCTTGAACGCCGGCCGCGCGCCGATCTCCGGCGCGGGCAGGCCCATCAAACGGGTCAATTTCTCGCGCGCGGCGTCTTCGCTCAATTCAGCCTGCGTCATGCCGCGGATCGCATCCGCATAGAAAATCCTTTCGCGGAATTCATCCTGGCGATTCCAGTTGCCGGCGGCCACCATGCTGCGCGCCAGCTCGGCGCTGGTTTCGGCTGCCGCAACGACCTGGCGCAGATAGTCAACCGAGTCGCGCGCAGCCACGGCTGCAATGAACGCCTCGCGAGTTTCCTTCGCCAACTGCATCACCGAGAGAACGACGGAGTTCTGCATCTGCGCAAAGCGGCGTTTTTCGATCTCGTGGACAAACGGCATGGTCAACAGCCACAGCACGTTGAAGCTCAAGCTCTCTTCGATGTCGGATTGTCCGGCGGAGCCTGCGTGGCGCAGATCGAAGCGGGGATTGGGCAGGCGGCCGGATTGCACCAGGTCGGCCTCCGAAATTCCCAGTTCCGAAAATGATGCCTGCAAGGCGCGGTTATTGAGCAGGGCAATCTGCACCGCGTCATCCACCGACAGGGGGTTCGCCAGCAGACCGGACACTTGCTCCATCACCTTGGCCTGCTCGCCCTCGGTTCGCGGCCATTGAACATCCTTGGCCAAATGCGTTTTAGTGGCATGAGCGACAGCATCGAAGCCGCCGTCCTTGGAAAAGCCGGCACAACCGCCGAGTCCCAGCGCGGCAAGCATTATCAACAGCAGCAGTACGTTCATATCGTCCTCGCAGCCAAGCACTGAAGGCTTGCATCGGTCGTCAACTGAAGAATCGGCGCGCGCGGCGCCCTGATCAGGCGGCCAAACGCGGCGGGCGATCGAGTCGGTCGAGGGCGACCAAGGCGGGGGAGATGAGCAACGGCAGTGAGACATCAGGGCGCGTTGCCCGAGGCGGGGCCCAGTGGAGGGGCGTCACGACAATCGCTGCAGAGCAGCAGGTTCCACAATGGTGATGTTGTACGGCGGCGGATCCATGAGCGCAATGCTGCGCCGCCGCCGGCGCGGCGTCGAACGACCCGCAGCTCAAGGCGGTCGCAAATCCCTGCAGCGGCAGCAGCAATACCAGCAGCAGTGCCAGCTCAAGGATTCGAGTTCGGTGCCGGTTCATGGCGGGACAAAACATAACATCAGACCCGTAAAAATACACGTGAACTGCGTCGATCTCCTTGGTGAGCCTGCCATTGGCCAAGTCGCCGTCCGCCGACAAGACTACAATTTCCTTTTTTTCAGCGGATATCCGCAGCGAGGTTTTTACATGCGTGTTGTGCAAATCCTGGGCGCTCTCTTGATTGCGGGAGGTCTCTTTATCCTCATAAAGTCACCTTCCTATTCGAGCGAAAAAAGCCTGATCAAGATCGGCGACGTCGAAGCCAAAGTGGCGGAGCAGCATGAGATTCCACCCTGGGCCGGCGGCGCGGCGCTCGCGGCTGGAGTTGTCCTCATCGTGGTCGGCGCTCGCAGGCGATGACGGTTGCGGGTATAATGTGCGGTATCGAACATATCAGTCAGAGGGGGGACATGTTGCCCACCACATCCGACCCTCGAATAAACCAGCTTCTGGCGGCGTTGCCGGAAGCGGAATGGCAGCGCTGGCAGCTGCTGCTGGAGGCCGTGTCAATGCCTCTGGGTCAAGTCCTCTACGAGCCTGGCGCCTCACTAAGCCACGTCTACTTTCCCGCCAGCGCCATTGTTTCGCTGCTGTACGTTATGGAAAACGGAGCGTCCGCGGAGATCGCGGTGGTCGGCAACGAGGGCATCGTCGGAGTTTCGCTGTTCATGGGCGGCGAGTCGACGCCGGGCCGCGCGGTGGTACAAAGCGCCGGAAGCGGTTTTCGGCTGCGAGCGCAAACGGTAAAAGATGAATTCAACCGAGCCGGGCCGGTGCTGCATTTGCTGCTGCGCTACACCCAGGCGCTCATCACACAGATGGCGCAAACTGCCGTGTGCAATCGGCACCACACCCTTGACCAGCAACTATGCCGCTGGCTGCTGCTGAGCTTGGATCGCTTGCCGGACAACGAGCTGGTGATGACTCAGGAACTGATTGCCAACATGCTGGGCGTGCGCCGGGAAGGCGTGACAGAAGCTGCCCATAGGCTGCAGCAGGACGGGTTGATCCGTTATACGCGCGGTCGAATCTCGGTGTTGGATCGTACCAGCCTGGAGAAGCGCACGTGCGAATGCTACGCGGTTGTGAAGAAGGAATACGACCGGCTATTGCCGAATAAGACGGCTGTCTAGCGCCCGCGGATTTGTCATGAATTCGATTACCGCATTTTTAGTGTTTGCCTGTATTGCCGCGGGTCTTGCGGCAGTCCGTTGGTTGAATCCTTTCATCGGCGCGGTATTTTTTGCGGCCGCGGTGCTGATCTCGCTATCCCTGAAGATGGCCAACGTTTGGGAGAAGTTCGTCATTCTGCGGATGGGCAAGCTGCAAAGCGTGCGGGGCGCCGGGCTGTTTCTCATAATTCCGGTGCTCGACAACATAGTGGCCGTCATCGACGTGCGCATTCAAACCACGGCCTTTAATGCCGAACAGGCGCTGACCAAGGATACGGTGCCGGTCAACGTCGATGCGATTATTTTCTGGAATGTGCACGATGCCGAGAAGGCTGCCCTGGCCATTACCAATTATCGGGAAGCCATCGACCGGGTGGCGCAAACCTCGCTGCGCGAGATGATTGGCGCGTCGCTGCTGGCGGCGCTTCTGTCGGACCGCAAGGAGGCCGACGCACAATTGAAAATTGAAATCGGGCAGAAAACCGCTCCCTGGGGTATATCGGTGAGCTCGGTGGAGATCCGCGATGTCGCCATACCGGTCGCTCTGCAGGATGCCATGTCCCGGCAGGCCCAAGCGGAAAGAGAAAAACAGGCGCGCATGATTCTCGGTTCGGCAGAAGCCGCGATTGCTGGAAGATTTGTCGAGGCCGCCGAGATTTACGCCGGCCATCCCGTGGCATTGCAGCTGCGGGCGATGAATATTATTTACGAGACCACCAAGGAGCGGGGCGCGACGATTCTAATGCCCACCTCCATGGTCGACAGCGTGAATCCCTCCGCCGCCACCTTGGCCCTGGCCGTGGTGGGTAAGGAAATCCCGGGAACGCCGGGCGCCGGCTAACGCCTATTCCCCCAGCTGCTCGCGCAACGAGCGCAATTCGCGGCGGCGCGCGGCGCTGGTCTTGGGATAGCTCAACTGCAGTGCTTCGACGGTATCGACCAGAATTCGAGACACGATGAGCCGGGCATTTAGCTTGTCGTCCGCGGGAACGATATACCAAGGGGCATGCTTGGTGCTGGTGGCGCTCAGGCACTTTTCATAGGCTTTCATGTATTGATTCCAGAATTTCCGCTCCTCGATATCCGCCGCTGTGAATTTCCAATTCTTTTCCGGCCTTTCAATTCGCTCGAGGAAGCGCTTGCGCTGCTCCTCCTTCGACAGGTGCAGGAAGAACTTGATGATGCGCGTGCCGTTCCGGTCCAAATGCCTTTCCAGGTTCACAATGGAGCGGTAGCGCTCCTGCCAGATGTCCTTTTCATCCAGCACTCCGTTGGGCAGGCCTTCGGCACGCAAAATCTCGGGATGAACCCGGACGATCAGTACCTCTTCATAGTAGGAGCGGTTGAATATGCCGATTCGGCCCCGTTCAGGCAGGTCGCGTGTAGTGCGCCACAGGAAATCGTGCTTCAGCTCAATCGGGCTCGGGTGCTTGTAGCTGAATACCTGGCAGCCTTGCGGGTTTACTCCCGACATGACGTGTGCGATGGCGCCGTCCTTACCGGCGGCGTCCATGGCCTGGAAAATCAGCAGAATCGCATAGCTGTCGGACGCATACAGGAGCTGTTGTTGCGATCTTAGGGCTTTGCTGTGGGCGTCTAAAAAATCGCGATACTGCCGCTTGTTCTCGTACACCGGATCGATGCGCGTCGGCCATTCTTTGAGATCGACGCGCCTGCCTTCGCGGACACGAAAATCGTTCGACTTGATCATGCGGCCATCCAGTGAGCGTCCCGTAGTCCCGCGTGCGCCCGTGCAGCATATCGCAACCACGCTGGTAGACTGTCGGTAAAACCGGGGAAAATTTGGGGTTGCCCTTTGCTCGACTCGAACCATTCGCCCGATGCCAAGGCTGCGCGCCGCATCCTGTTCGCCAGCATGATTGGCACCACGATCGAATTCTACGATTTCTACATCTATGCCACGGCCGCAGTGCTGGTATTTCCCAAATTGTTCTTCCCCAAGGGCGATCCGGCCACCGCCACGCTGCAGTCGCTGGCGACTTTTGCGCTGGCTTTCGTCGCGCGGCCGATCGGCTCGGCCATTTTCGGCCACTTCGGCGATCGAGTCGGACGCAAGACCACCTTGGTGACGGCCCTGCTGACCATGGGCATCTCCACCGTTTGCATCGGCTTGTTGCCGACTTATGCCTCCATCGGCGTAGCTGCCGCGGTGCTGCTGGCGCTGTGCCGGATAGGACAGGGATTGGGTTTGGGCGGGGAATGGGGCGGGGCGGTATTGCTCGCCACCGAGAACGCGCCGCCGGGCAAGCATTCC
>Ga0210399_10002564_pt1 | contig 14146 bp, 7 predicted proteins | sample IncBWC14MmetaG_FD_150865 | JGI IMG/M metagenome (GOLD analysis project Ga0210399, IMG submission 150865) | Forest soil microbial communities from Barre Woods Harvard Forest LTER site, Petersham, Massachusetts, United States - Inc-BW-C-14-M | ecosystem: Environmental > Terrestrial > Soil >... | reverse complement strand
TTGTGGACGGCTATTTGTTGTCCAATTTCGGGCCGGGGCCGGATAAGAAGCCGATTCTTTCGGGACATCCGGAAATGGAAATGGCGCTGATCGAGCTGTACCGCACGACGGGAGACAAGCGGCACCTGGATTTGGCGGGATATATCCTGCAGGGCGACGAGCGGATCAAACTGCCGCAGCACGGGTACGTCTATCATTTCTGCGGAATTCCCTTCACCTCGCGCACGCATCTTGAGGGGCATGCGGTACGAGCGATGTACGCCTGCTGCGGGGCGACCGATTATTATCTGGAAACCGGCGATCAAACCTATTTGAAGACGCTGAACGTGCTTTGGGAAGACCTAGTGTCAGACCAAATGTATGTGACCGGCGGAGTTGGGGCGCGAAGTTCTGGCGAGGCATTTGGCGATTCTTACGAGCTACCGAATTTCACGGCGTATGGAGAGAGTTGCGCGGCCATTGGGAACATGATGTGGAACTGGCGGATGCTCGCGGCGACTGGCGATGCGAAATTCGCGGACGTGATCGAGCGGGCTTTGTATAACGGGACTAATTCGGGGATGTCGCTGGACGGGACGATGTATTGCTACCGCAATCCGCTGGGATTTGATCCTTCGGGCGGCGACCAGATTCGCAATCAATGGTACGACACGACGTGCTGCCCGCCGAATCTGGAGCGGACCTTTGCTTCCCTGCCTGGGTATTTTTATAGCACGAGCAAGGATGGACTGTACCTGCATTTGTACGACAATTCGCAGCTGGATTGGCATCTTGAGGATGGGACTGGGCTGAAAGTGCTTCAGAAAACGAACTATCCGTGGGATGGCGCAGCGGATATTACCGTGGCCCCGGCGAGGCCGACAGAGTTTACTTTTTATATCCGCGTACCTGGGTGGTCTGAGGGCCCGCAGGTTTCGGTCAATGGCCAGGCGGTTTCGGGAGCGACGCCGGGACAGTATCTTGCGCTGCGGCGGCGGTGGACGGCCGGTGATGAGATCAATGTGAAGTTGGCGATGACGCCGCAGGTGATTGAGGCCAATCCGCGCGTTGTGGATGACTACGGGCGTGTCGCGGTTCAGCGCGGGCCGCTGGTTTATTGTCTTGAGCAGCTGGATCAGCCGGAGGGTGTGCAGTTATTTGATGTTTCGCTGGATGTGCGGCAAAAAGGCGCGTCGGCGTTTCACGAGGAGTTCCGCAGGGATTTGCTGGGAGGAATCGTGGTGCTGAAACATGCGGGGGCGGTTAGCGAAAAGTCCGGTTCGCATCGCACACTCTATCGCGCGTACCGTGCGGAAGCTTCCCAGGGACGGCAAGTGGAACTGGGCTTCATTCCTTACTACGCGTGGGCGAATCGGGCAGGCACGCCGATGCAGGTTTGGACGCCGGTTTTGCAGACTTAGGAAAACTTGAGCGCGCCCTGGCAATCCGAAGCCGCGGAGCGGCGACAGGAGCGCTAGGCTTTTACCGTGTGATAGAGACGGTAAGGTTCGTTGTCGATGGCGGCGAACGGACGGAATGTGATTTTTCCGGCGTCGCCCTGGACCAGCCAGTTTTCTGAAGCCGGAGCGGCTGCGGTAGCGGCCAACAGTTGAGAGCGCGAGAAGTTCGCGGGCAAATTTCCGACGCCAAAGAGCGCGAGGGGGCCGCGGCGGAGTGCGACCATCTGGGGATTTTCCGGATCGATAGGTTCGAGGCTAAGCGGCATCCCAATTTCAAATTCCACACGGTCGCCAGTCTTCCAGGTGCGGGATAGTTCGAAGAATTTTCCGGCAACGACATCGCCTTCGGCTCGTTTGCCATTGACGGAGATGCGCGTTTTGGCGTCCGCCCACGTTGGAACCCGCAGATACACGCTGAACTTTTCTTGGCGCGCCATCTCTAGCTCGAGCTGCGTGGTATTCGAAACGGGATAACTCGTTTTTTGAGTCAGAGTGCATTGCGTGCCGCCTTGGATCCAGCTTACGCGAGAGGGAAGGAAGAGATTGACGTAGACGCCTTCTTTGGACTGGTAGTAGGAGCTGATGCCGTAGTCGGCAGCGAGTTGCGGGAACGTACCGGAGCAGCAGGGCCATTTGTCCTTGTAATAGACTTTTCGGGCGGCGTCGGAGTTGTAATCGGAATAGTAGAAGCTGGCGCCGTTGGGGAGCATGGGTTTGGCGCCGGCGACGGTGTTATAGAGTACTTGTTCCATGCTGTCGCCGTAGCGGGAGTCGCGGGTTACGCGCAGGAGATAGCGCGTGATTTTGAATTGGCCGTAGGCGCCGCAGGGAGTTTCGAAGCTGGAGCGACTTTTGCCGAGGCTCTCAGCCAGGAGTCCTTTTCCGGGTATCACGAAGGCTTCGTCCGGTCCCCATCCTCCTGTTGCGTAGCTTTGCTCCTGAACCATGCGGAGGCCGTTGGTTGCGGCGCGGAGATATTTTTCATCGCCGAGGACCAAGTAGGCTTGCATGGCGGAGCTGAACGTATTGACGTGACTGTAGGCGTGCTTGCCGGGGAGGGCATTCTGATTTTCAGCGAGGGCGTCGTAATACTCGTGATAAATAAAGCGTTCGCCTAACTCTTTGTAGTGTTTGTCGCCGCTGCGTTGATAGGCGAGGAAGAAATTTTCGGGGAGCGTGTAAGTTTCGTCCCAGGTGTAGGCGATGGATTTGTGGGGGCGGGCTTCCTGTTCGGCGCGGCTCAGAGCTTTCTCCGGGAGATGCGGCAGGACCGCTTCGGTGGCGCGCTTGAGGACTTCTAGGGCGTGGGGATCTGCGGCAAATTCATGAGCATCGATAAGACCGCAACAAGTTTTGTCGAAGGTGTAGCCGGGTAGGCGATAGTCGACGTAGAACTTTCCTGTGGGTTCGACCGTCTCGCCAAAAGCGCGCACCAGGCGGTGAACTTTTTCTTGCGTGGGCTTCGAGCCGGTGACGGCGCAGGCGCGCGCCAGACCGGAGAGATACTGGCCGAAGGAATGGCCGGCGATGAACGCGTGAAAATTATCCTTTTCGTTGAAGTCCTCGCCATCGTCATACCAACCGCCCATGTCGGGGCCTGGAGCGGGCATTCCCTGGCGCTTTCGAAATGGTTTGAGGAGGCCGTCTTCGTTAAGATTTAGGAACAACTGATGATTTTGGTCGAACTGGGTGCGGAAGGGGCCGTCGAGGAGTTGCACATTGGCATAGCCGAAGATCGAGAGTTGCGGAGTGATCGCCAGAGTTGCCGGGGAGCGCGGCCATGCGGGAAGGGAACGGGCCGCGAGTAGTCCAACGGTGGAAACCGCGGCGGATTTGAGGAACTGGCGCCTGGTCTTATTTTGCATCGCGAAACCTCCGGAGATCGCTTAATGGTCGGCCTCCGCGGATTGCGGGAGGTGCGCTTGGAGAGATGACCGAGCGCGAGAACCTAAGTAAGCGTTATCTCGAATTACCTATGTATAGCGCGGTGGAGGCTCGGCGTCAAACCTGGCTGTCACCGATTTCCCGGATGAAGTATCCTGTGTTCACACCCATGAAACGATTTCCTGAATTCTCGATGGTGATCCGCAGGATTCTTGGGCTCGCCGTTCTCCTGGTAGCTTGCCATTCGGCAGCTTTTTCTCAGAGTTCTGAAAGCCAAATTGAGCCTGTCACGTCGGCGCTCCGTGCCAGAGACTATGACAAAGCAGTGGAGTTGAGCCGCGCGGCGTTGGAAACATCGCCTAACAATGCGCAATTGTGGACGCTGCAAGGCATCGCTTTCGCCAGCAAAGGGGACAGCCAAGACGCACTGACGGCGTTTCAGCGAGCGCTGAAAATTTCTCCGAACACCATTGCGGCGCTGGCGGGGGCCGCACAGATTGCCTACCAGGCCGGGAACCAGACGGCTGTGCCACTGCTGAATCATTTGCTGCAATTGCGTCCGGAAGATCCCACGGCGCACGCCATGCTGGCGGTGCTGGAGTACCGAAAGGGAAACTGCGCTGCCGCGGCTCCGGATTTCGCGAAAGCTGGGGAACTGCTCGATGCTCAGCCCGACGCTTTGCATGCTTACGCGACCTGCCTCGTCAAGCTCAAGCGGATGGACGAAGCGGTGACAACTTTTCAGAGAGCTTTGGCGCTTCGGCCGGAAGATCCGCGGGAACATCTCGTTCTCGCTTCTATTCAGCTTATGGCGAAGAAGCCCGAGGACGCGCTGGCCACGCTGCAACCGCTGCTGCAGGCCAAGGACGCGGATGCCGACACCCTGCAGCTCGCTTCGACGGCCTACGAAGACACCGGAGACACCCCGCAAGCGGTGAGCACGCTTCGGCGGGCGCTTTTGCTGGCGCCGCGGAACGTCAGTCTCTATTTGGATTTTGCCAACATTTGTTTTACGCACGAGTCGTTTCAGGTGGGTATCGATGTGATCACCGAGGGCCTGTCGTTAGAGCCAGGAGCAGACGACCTTTACGTCGCGCGAGGAGTTCTCTACGTGCAGTTGGCGCAGTATGACAAAGCCGAGGCTGACTTTGAGAAGGCGTATGAATTGAACCCAAAACAATCTTTGAGTACCGCGGCGCAAGGCTTGGCGGCGGTGCAGGCCAATGATCTTGATCACGCTTTGCAGTCGGTTCAGACAAAACTAGCCCGGAAGCCGAACGACCCGCTGCTGCTCTACCTGCAGGCGGATGTGCTTTCGCAAAAGGGCGCGGAGCCGGGGACGCCGGAGTTCAGCCTTGCGATGAGTTCGGCGAAGAGAGCGGTCACCTTACAGCCGACACTTGCCGCGGGTCGCGGGGTGCTGGCAAAACTCTACATGCAAACCGGACAGTACCAGGAAGCCATTGAGCAGTGCAGAAAGGCGCTGGTCATCGACCCTAAGGATCAAACCGCGGTGTACCGCCTGATTCAGGCGCTCCGGAAAACAGGCCAGAAGAAAGAGATCCCGGAGCTGCTTCAGCGATTGGCGCAGCTACGCGAACAGGCGACCAAGGAAGAAAAAGAGCACTACCGATACAAACTATTTGAAGAGGACTCTCGGACCAAGCAGCCTTAGGCGCAGCGGGCAGACTTTCTGCGCGGCATTCGCGAGAATTCCAAGGAGACCAACCGATACCTGTTGGGGCGCTCGAATGGTGGACCTCCATAAAGGAGGGCACGCGGACTTGTGTCCGGCTGCAGGTAACGTTTACCCGGAAGTCCCGCGAAGCCTTAGCCAGTATGCGAACAACACCCCTAGCGCGGTGTTTCGCAATTTGGGCAATAACTCCTTTTGAGGAGCGGGTAGAGGTTTTCCGGCCCGGGGTTGCGGAGACGCACCGTGGCCGGGGATGCGCCTTTTGGAGATTTCGCCAATGACGGCGAAGTCGAATGCTCGTTTTCACCCGGAATGAAAACCCATCCCTTTTGCGGAACGATATTCGCGGGAAACGGAATTGGATCAAGGCGAAACTCGAGGGAGTGAAGTCCAATCGGGGCTCGGGTTCTGGCCCATTTATGGCGGGAAAACGCTTCGAACGATTCTCGCCTGCATTTCGACCTCCGGGACAATACTTTAGTGGGCGTGGAAATGCTTTGGCTGCGCGGACTTGTGGAGTCCTTCAAACACCTGCCAATCCGTCAGCTGGCTATCCTGCGAGAGGGCCGCGGACAAGTGGCAAACCGCGGCTGGTAGAAGAGCTAAATCAAGAGGCCTCGAGCGACGGGGATGCATTTCCCAGAGTGCGCTAATGGAAAAGTACTAGAAACCGCTTGACAGCGGAAAACAGCTGGCATATATATTGGGGCAATCGAGAAAACGTTTACATTGAAGTTGTTCTGTAAATGTTTACTCTCTGCATCTTTGGGGGTGAAGCGCATGCAAACGAGATTGTTGGTTGGATGGTCCATTCGGCTGCTTGTCGCAGTTCTTCTGACGGCTGGCTCGACGTGGGCTCAGTACACGGCAAATATCCAAGGAAACGTGACCGATCCGAGTGGCGCAGCTGTCATTCAAGCGAAGGTAGTGCTGGAAAACCTAGCGACCCATATTGCGGCGACGACCACGACGGACGCCGAGGGTGGCTACCGCTTTCTGAGTTTGGCCCCCGGTTCCTACCAGATTTCGGTCGAAGCGTCGGGCTTTTCGACAGCGCGAACGACAGTCACGCTTGAGACGAATCAAAACCTGAGCGCGCCCATCGCCCTCAAGGTTGGCGCAGCGACGGAATCCGTGACGGTGTCCGCTGAGAATCCGCTTGTAAACGCAGCGGAGACGCGGAATCAACAGACGCTCGAAACCCAGGAGTTGTCGACGCTACCGCTGGCAGGCCGCAATATGCTCTCGTTGTCTACCATCGCCCCCGGCGTCACTGGACTAGGACTTGCGGGCGGTCCGGGCGTGGCATCGGGCACACCGGGAGCCAATGCAGGCAACTTCTCCACCGAAGAGGCCGTGGACGTCAGCGCCAACGGCCAAGGAACAGTTGCGAATATGTGGATCATTGACGGACTAGATGTCACGAGCAGCGTGCGACAGGGAGTCTTGAATCTCACTCCCAATCCCGACGTCATTCAAGAATCTAACAATCAGGTCAACACCTATTCAAGCGAGTACGGGCGCGGTAGCGGCCTTCAAAATGCCATGACGACAAAGTCAGGTGCGGATCAATTCCACGGCCTGGCGAGCGACTATTTCAACTACCAGTCGATGTTTGCGAAGTATTCGCTACCTGGCTCCGATCATTCCTACAATCCGTTTCATAGCAACAACCTCTCCGGGACGATCGGTGGGCCAATTATTCCTCATCACCAATTCTTCTTCTTCTTTGGGATAGAAGCCTTGCGTTCGTCTGCTTCTACAGGCAACCAGGTGATAACTTTCCCTGACCCGGCGTTCGCGGCTTTCGCCCAGGCGAATAACCCCGGCACATTTGGAACCAAGATATTGAATACCTACGTCCCAACTCATGTGGTCGGCGTTGCCGTGTCGAAGACTGCAAATAACATTTTCGCGGGAACTTGTGGCACGGCGGCAACGGAGAACTTGCCTTGCGCTACGCCGATGATTGACAGCGGAATATTCAATTCCTCAAACGTCATCAACGGCACCCAGTATTTCGTTCGCGTGGACAAATATTTCAGCAAGGATCGCATCTACGGCAGTTTCTTTCGGACCCTTCAGTCCAATCCCTCGCCGAATGTCATTCCACAGTTCTCTACCACCAACAACTACTGGCAGCGTGCCCTGCAAGTGAACTGGACGCATGATTTCAGCCCGACGACGTTGAATGAAGCAATTTTTGCCCAGAATCGGATTGAGGGCAAACTTGGCGAGACTGGTGACTTCACCATCCCTGGAATCGGCGTCACCGGGCAAAGCGTCGGATACGGTGTAGGGTTTGCCCAAGGCGATTTCATTCAACACAACTATCACTGGCGCGATGTCTTGACTCATGTCCGCGGCGCGCACGTCATAAAAGTAGGCTACGAAGGCTTATACGGCGACGACGTGGAGCCTTTCCAGGGACCGTGGTCTCACCCCGGATTCAGCTTCAACAATTTGTTATCGCTGGCTCAAGATGCGCCGCTTACGGAGGGCGGCGTCATGTACAACCCCATAACGGGTGTGCAGCAACTCTGGAACTGGGACGCAGCTTCCAAGACGTGGGGTATCTTTGCAGAGGACACTTGGAAGGCGCGGCGCAATCTGACGGTAACGGTCGGGTTCCGCTTCGACGATCAAGGAAACCCGTACTCCAAGTCTACCGCCACTGTTTTTGGCAATTTTTACCTTGGCACGGGATCTAGTTTCGAAGCTCGAGTGGCTAGTGGGTTTGCGAAGCCCACTCACGATGCGCTGGGCAGCGCACCCAAAGCCTACACGCCGCGGATCGGCGCCGCATGGGATATCACCGGAAGGGGCAACTGGCTGCTACGTGGCGGATTCGGGATGTTTTCTAATTGGCTCACGCCAGCCAACATCCAGGAGGAATTCCGAGGCAACCCACCGGGCCTAATCCTACCTACGTTTTTCGCGGCGAATGCACCAGCCAACCGACCAGTTTTCATTCAGGGCACCAGTAGCAAACCTCCGTTCGGATTCGTATTCCCTCAGCTGGCCGGAACAGCCCTGTGTCCTGTGGCACCCTGTCTGGACGCAGCAGGGGGAATTCCGGGAGCAAGTTTAGGAATTGGGGGAATCACCCCAAACATTGTCTCTCCCACCGCGTATATTTGGTCCGGGACGCTTGAACACAGGCTCGGTAGCCGCTTTGTTGCTGCAGCGCTCTATACCGGCTCTCATACCTCCAACCTCGTTGGAAACGGGAATGCAGGAGGTCAAGTATCCTATGGTGTGGACATCAACGAACTACCGGGGGCTCTGATTGGGTTACCCCTAGGCTCTGCGCCACCGCGGCCCAATCCGAGTTTTGGCCAAATCGCTTATACTCAGAACAATCGGTATGGCAACTATGAGGCCGTGACCTTTGACCTCAGAGCCAGAGCCAGCCGGGGGTTCTTTGACGTTTCCTATACACGCTCTTCTTCGAAGGATGACGGCAGCAGATATCCAACTCCGGAGAATCCTGGACAGTTTTATGGTCCATCCCCTTGGGATGCCCCCAACCGCTTCTCCGCGAGCTTCAACTATGAGCAGCCCGGCTTGAATGGTGGTGCGGGATTTGTGGGACACGCAACCAGCGGGTGGGGCTTGAGTGGCACGAGCATTTACCAGACTGGCTATCCTTTCACGGTGTTCACCTCCGCGGCGTACAACGGCGCAAACTACGCTGCGGGTGCGGACGCCCACCTTACGCAAACTGGAGACTATCTTGCCAATGGGGATAACTTCAGCTATCCGGACGTGACGAGCTATCAGCAGGCAACGTCGCGGAGTGCCTATACAACGGGAGTCTTCTCAGCCGCTGAGTTTGCTGTTCCGACGGCTGGTACAAACGGCAACGAGAGACCCGGGGCATTCCGCAATCCGGCCTTTATACAGACGGATATGACTCTCTATAAGAACACACACATATCCGAACGCCTGGTTTTTCAATTTAGGTTTGAGTTCTACAATCTTTTCAATCATGCCAATTTCCAAAACATCCAGGGTGATCTATCCCAAGGCAACTTTGGCCAGGTGACCGCGCAGACTCTGCCAAGATGGTGGCAGCTAGGAGGGAAGCTCTACTTCTAGCCTGATTCAGGACAATCAGATCTCGGACCACCGTTCTACACCCCGAGCGGTGGTCCGTTAGCTGTCGGGGATGGGATCGCGGCGGTCGAAGTTCGAGGGGTAGGTCACAACAGCAAAGCTCAGAGGCGGAGGCGGTGCAGCCCCGCTTCTATTTATTTGCTGGCAAGACAATTCCCTTGATTGATGCTAGTGGAGCTGGATGGTCAGGGCTGCCACCGAAGCTGGCGGGAACTCCACCACAAGGGATCCTGCGCTCAAGCTTAACGGCTTTGTCTGAGGGACAACCACGTCCCGTTGCTCGAACGAGTTGTGGGCGTGGATGTCAGCGTTGCTCAAAAAACGCATGCTGGCTTCCTTGACGGTGGCGCCTCTCAAGGATATTTCCGCCAAGCGAGACTCGCTTGTGTCGGGATTAACAGCGGTGATGGTCAGGTTTTTGTCGCGCATGGAAGCAGAGCCGCGCAATCCCCAGAACGACGCCGATTGTCCGTCCCGGTCATATTGCACATTGGGCGCCGAGAAAATCGTGCGCAGCGCCTGCCCACCCTGGTGGCTGGCGTACAATTCGAAAAGGTGCCCAACCGGCGTAATCACGAACTTATCTTCGTGTGCAAGATAGAGGCTGTTCAGGCAGTTGATGAGCTGCGCGCAGTTGGCCATCGCCACCTTTTCCGGATGGCGGTTGAAGATGTCCAGAGTCATGCCACTGAAGACCGCATCCCGGAGCGTAGGCATCTGCTCGAGCTGGTCGCCCGGAGTGGCTTCGCTGCCAGGCCGATACCAAGGTCCCCATTCATCCACCACGAGCTTCACACGATGCTGACGGTCAAATTCGCTCAAGACTTGCCAGTGACCGGTAACCAAGCCCTCCATGCGCTCGCCTTCGCGGAGCAGCTCGTACCAGTCCACGGCCTCGAACTTTAACGCGTCGCCTTTGCCGGCCACCCACTCTTGGGTTTTTCCGCGGCTCAGGTTCCACGCGTAATGATGCAAAGCTATCCCGTAAATGCGGCGCAATCCCCCGGGACCTTTGCGCAGCACTTCTTCCAGAAACTGTCTAGTCCAACTCCATTCGTCCGTGTTCGGCCCTGAGGCGATGAGGTTCAAGTTGTCGCCATACGTCGGCAGCCATGTGGAATAACGCCGGAACTCTACCGCGTACTCTTGAGGAGTGAATTCGCCGCCACAGCCCCACGATTCGTTCCCTACGCCCCAATACTTCACTCGAAAAGGATCGGGATACCCGGCCGCCGCGCGCGCATCGGCAAGCGTCGTGCTTCCCGCCGGTGCATTGCAATATTCCACCCACTGTTGGAACGCCGAGGCGGGCAAGCTTCTCACGTTCGCAGCAAGATACGGTTCCGCGCCAATCAGCTTCGAGAAGTGAACAAACTCATTCGTGCCGACCGCATTGGGATCGTAGCGGTGACTCGCTGGCGCTTTTTCGGACTCACCCATGGCCCAGAAGTTCGTGCGGCGGGGCCGCTTTTCCGCGGGGCCGATGCCGTCGCGCCAGTCATAGCTGTCGGCAAAGCATCCGCCCGGAAAGCGGATCACCGGAGCTTTGATCTTGCGCATGTGTTCGATTAGGCTTTTTCGAAGACCATCGATATTTGCCACAGGGGAATTCTCGCCGACCCAAATACCGTCGTAGAGCACGCCGCTGAGATTTTCGACAAAATGGCCGTAAATGTTTGGAGAGACGGTGCCGAGCGGCTCGTCGAAGAGCACTTCTATGCGCGAGTCGGCCGCGCGTGAGCCGGCCGCGGACGCCAAGCCCGTTTTTGAAGCCAGTAACAGTCCGGCCGCTCCCATCGCCCCTTGCTCCAAGAAATCACGCCGATTTATCATCGCGGTCTCCTTTGTAGCTGCAGTTTCTCGTCTCTGTCGAGACTCTCAGACAACAAATTATGCGGTTAAGGGCATGCGGCAAGAAAGCGTTCCGGCTCCCGTTTCTCATTCGAGGCATTGCCATCCAACGCCGCATGTGGCCAGCCGCCGTCCACGTGAGCGTCGAGATTTGTAGCGAGGGAACTCCGGTCTTCGCGTCGTAGGCGTGGCACTCGATAATGTCTCCATCTTTTTGGAGCAAAATCGATTCGCCACCAGGGCCGAGCCATTGCTGATTTGCGCTGAGCAGTGGCATCGCGGCTCCCTCGGTCATCTTCTTTCCTTCTGCATCTCCGTAGGGGCCTGTGACTTCGCGCGAGCGTCCCACCATTGTTCCTCGAGGGCCACAGATATACACGGAGCAAACGTTTACTTCAATAGAAGAGTTGGCGTCTCTCAGGGAGCAACCGCCGAGGCCACGGAGCTCCAAGAGGAGAAAGCGCGGAAGAGTTCTAAGCCCGGTCGGGGTGCTCGAAGGACACCTTAAGCGGGCTTCCGTCGAAGACCGCAGAATGTGTTTGTTGCAGGAGCTTTACTTCCAGATTCCTGCGGAGCGGGGGCCGCATCCGCGATCCGGCCGCGAGCCGCAGAGTCAGAGCGCGGTCCGCGTCTTGCCAGTCCATTTGAATCCCCATCCACTCGCCCTTGCGATAGTTGAAGGAACTGCCGTCGTCTTCGTAAAGCAAAAAAGAGGCATCGCCGCCCGGATAAATGGAAACGGAGAGAGGTTGGTCCACTTTTTCTCCAGCGAACTGCTTCACGGGGCCGAGAGGGAGTATCGATCCGGCCCGAACATAAAGCGGCAGAGTCTCGAGGTCCACCTTTCGGCTGATCTCGCGACCACCTTCCACCCGTTCTTGCGTCCAAAAATCGCACCAGCCGCCCGCCGGAAGATAGACCTTACGCGATTCTGCCGCTTTTTCCACGACGGGCGCCACAAGCACATTCTTCCCCCACAGGTATTCATCGCCGCACTTAACTGCTTTAGGATCATCCGGATACTCCAGCCAGAGCGCGCGCATAATGGGCATCCCGGTTGTCGCGCATTCGTGCACCGCGCTGTAGAGATAGGGAAGCATGCGGTACCGCAGCTCGAGATACTTGCGGCAGATGATTTCAACTTGCTCGTTGTGCAGCTGGCTGGAATCGGGAATGGCGGCCCCATTGTAATTGTTGATTTCGACTGGGCCGGCGTCGCCGGTGTTCCAACCCCACGGCAGCCGAAGCTTCCACGCGCGTCCATGACAACGGAACAGCGGGCAAAAAGCTCCGAACTGAAACCAGCGCAAATAAAGTTCGGCGGTGAATTCCTTTGTGGGCACAAAGCCGCCAATGTCCGTGCCCCAGTAGGGGATTCCAGTCAGAGCTGTGTTGATAGCGATCGGGATGTGAACTTTCAGCGTTTCCCAGGTGGAATAGACGTCTCCGGACCACAGGAAAGAGCCATACCGTTGCATGCCGGCATAACCGTTGCGGTGTAGCGCATAGGGGCGCTCGTTTGGCCGGTCGAGTTGCGGGCCTTCCCAGTACATACGATTGCGAACTAAGCGCGAAGGAATATCCAACGGATCGCCTTCATCGGGCCACCAGCCATCAACTCCGAGCGCAAAGTCCTTGCGATGTGCGTCCCAATGGCAGCTTGCCAGCTCTTCATCGAAGCGTGCCAATTCGCAGGCGTCGTGGACGGTTCCGCGAAGCTTGTCGGATAGAATCACGGCGTGAAGCGCCACCCGGAAATTGTCCTTGTGGAGTTCATCGAGCATCTCCTTCGGATCGGCAAACACGCGCGAATTCCACACGAACGATCCGTTTTCCGTGTTCCAACCGGAGGGACAAAACCCAGTGCCCAAATAGATCAGCGCGTCGCAAGGAAGCTTCTTCTCGCGGAACGTTTTCGCTTCCGCAAGTACCTCCTCGCGGCTGGCCAACGTGCGGTGTGATTGCTGATAACCGAAACTCCAAAGCGGGGGCTTCTCGGCGAGTCCCGTCAGCCGGGCATACTCGGCCATTATCGTCGCGGGATGGCGCGAAGCGACGAAAAAAATATCCAGCGGCAGAGCGGTGTGCGGGCTGGCGGGCAGAAACTTGCTTTGCGCTCCCGTGAAGTCGAATGTGCCGAAGGGCTGATGGAAGAACATTGCCCAGCCGCCGGTTCCGATCAGCCAGGGTATTGGAACGCGGCCGCCATGCGTCGGCAGTTGGTAGCCGCCTTGTCCGCTCTTCATGCGGTCGGTTGATCCGCGCCTGTCGAACTGCGGGCCGCCTTCTCCGAGACCGAGCAGCGGCGAGTCTCCCGTCAGAAAAGAGACAGATCCCGTTTCTTCGTCGACGGAGAGCTGCTGGACCGTCTGTCCTTCAGGTGTGGTGATTGTGAACGCGAGCGGGCGCGGAGAGAACAACACCTTCATCCTTCCGCATTCGATCGTTTGTGTTTGGACTTCGCCGCGGAGCTTGGCGGCCAGAGCGCCCCGGGAAGTTTCTACCAACGACCCATCGATTGCAACGCCGGTCGTTGCCCCGCGCTCGACGGGAAGGACGCTAAGCCGAATGGTGTGAACGCTTACGGACGTGAGTTGAACTTCGCAGTCTTCTCCAGCCAATCGGAGGCCAGCGCTCGTCAAAACGGTGGCCGGCGGCAGCACCATCCCCGCGGAAGCTCCAGCTAGTTGCGCCAGCATTTCTCGACGATTCAACTGCCTGGTCATCTCTAATCATCCTCCGGGTACCACACCAAGCACAAAAACGGCCTTTCAAACCACAGCCCAAACGTCAGATAAGATCCGCGGCACGTTAATGCCGGCGTGCCAGCAAACGTTTACAATAAAAACCTCACAATAGGCTTTCCGCTCTCATTTCGCAAGACTTCTCTGAGGTTCACGACACCTGCATGTCTGACTTGGTGGATGATGGCAGCATACAACGTCCACTGCCCAAGGTTCAATCGACGCGGTCTCTTCACGGGCAGGAACCGTTGCGCGCCGGAGTGATCCCAATTGACAAACCCTTTGACGCTGCTGTGGGGCGCTAGATTCTTATGTTTCTTCCAGATCCGGTTAGCGTGTTGCGTTCGCTGTCTCGGTTGGTTCGTCCTGGTGGACTCCTCGCGTTCCAGGAACCTTCTTGGGGATCCTCGATC
>Ga0210399_10002563_pt1 | contig 14148 bp, 8 predicted proteins | sample IncBWC14MmetaG_FD_150865 | JGI IMG/M metagenome (GOLD analysis project Ga0210399, IMG submission 150865) | Forest soil microbial communities from Barre Woods Harvard Forest LTER site, Petersham, Massachusetts, United States - Inc-BW-C-14-M | ecosystem: Environmental > Terrestrial > Soil >... | reverse complement strand
TGATTGTCGACTTCGATCTTCCCGGCGCTGAAGAGGCGATCCGCATGGCGGCCCTGTTGCCGGCCGAACAAAAGCCAATACTGCTGGCTGTCGCGAGCCGCGCTTGGCCGGGGACAGGTCAGGCTTTTCAGTCAGGGGCGAGCCGCATTCTTTACCGGCCGCTCCAGCCCGACCTCGTCAAAGATGCGCTCAAGGAGGGAAAGAAAACCTCTCGCTCGAACCGGCGCAAATCTGCGCGTTACGAAGTCAAAACGCTGGTCTATCTGGAACTGGAGCATGGCACGCTCGCTGGTGTAAGCATCGACATCGGAGAGCACGGTCTGGCGTTACAGGCCAGCGAACCCGTGCCCGTGATTTCCGATATTGCGTTCCGCTGCGTCCTTCCAGGCACTCACGTGACGCTCAACGGCCACGCCGACGTGATCTGGGCCAGTGATCTGGGCCGCGCCGGACTCTTCTTCTCAAAGCTGGCTCCGGCTGCCCGCAAGCACCTTAAACAGTGGCTTAGCAAGCGTGGCAATCAGAACAAGCACGCCGTCCGCGAGCTGATGCCGCCAGCGGATGGCCATGTAGCCTTTGCCGCGCCCGAGGAAGAAGTCCTCAGCGAGTAGACCGCGACGCTTCCACATTTCGTCCAGGCATCTTCCTGCCGTAGAATCACCTCTGTTGCGCGTAGCGCATGGAGGCTCGCCTGCCCTCTTCTTCTTTCTCTCAAACCGCCGTGGCCTTCAATGGCCACTCGATGGTCGCCCCGCTGAAGCGCGTGGTGGTATGCTCGCCGCGCGCCGCCGGATGGAATCAGCCAGAACGGGTCGCCCGCTGGCGCGAGCTTGGATTTCATCATGCTCCCGACTTTTCCCAGGCGCAGTCGCAGCATGATGCTCTGTGCCGAGAGTTAGATCTCGCGGGTTCAGAACTGATCGAGTTATCGTCGTTCCCGGATCTTTCTCTTGACGCGGCTTACGCCCATGACGCCTCGCTGGCCACCGACTTTGGCCTGATCCTCATGAGACCCGGCAAGCCGAATCGCATTGTCGAAGGCCCGCATCAAGGCTCGTTCTGCGGGCAATTGGGGATTCCCACATTCGCCGAAATCGCGTCTCCTGGCTCAACCGAGGCCGGTGACATCGTCTGGCTCGACTCGAAGACGCTCCTAATCGGCCACGGCTATCGCACGAACCCCGCTGGCATCGCACAGATGCGCGCGATTCTCGCTCCAAAAGATGTCGACGTGATCTCGGCGCCCCTTCCCTACGGACCTGGGCCTGCGGCCTGCCTGCACCTTATGTCGCTAATCAGCCTGCTGGACGAGCGCACCGCTTTGGTCGATCTCCCATGGCTTGTGGTAGAGACCGTCGAACTGCTCAAGTCTCGCGGATTCGAATTCATCGAGATCGACTATTCCGAGCGCGACACACTGGCCTGCAACGTTCTGTCCCTCGGCGGAAAACGTCTGCTCGCCATCGAAGAGAATCGCAAAACGAATGACAAGCTACGCGCCGCCGGATTCGACGTCCGCACCTTCCCCGGCAGCGAAATCTGCATCAACGGCAGCGGCGGCCCCACGTGCCTCACCCGCCCGTTGCTGCGCGGATAAACAATCTCTGAGCCTTAGAGAAAATGGGTGCCCCACCCTTCGTGATTTTGGAAGGGTGGGAATTCCCGCAGCCGACACCCTTAAGATTTCTCTAGCCCGCCGCATAGGCCCCGCAACACGACAAGAGTGTCCTCATCAGTCCCCGGCTGATACCATGGCCTGCCAATGGCCGCCTTCCACTTATCGAAGTGGTACCTGGACTGCGTGACAGGTTCCGGGAACGCATTGATCGCCTATGTCGGCGATCTCTCGTGGGGTCCGGCCCATCTTCACTACTCAAGTCTGCTGCGCAGCGCCGGGAATAACGTGACCCAGCACAACTCCCTCCGCCGCCCGAGCCTGCCGCAACTCAATGGCTCTTCGATTTCATGGAATTCCGCACCGTTCGACTTTGCCGCGGAGTGGCAGGCCGATTCGACCGAGGTACGGGAAACCGTTTTCAAGAACGACGAAGGTTCAGTCGATTGGCGCTGCCTGATGCCCCGTGCGCACGTGCGCACAGGCACTGACTCCGGCGTCGGCTACGTCGAACATCTCAGCATGACAATCGCACCGTGGAGAATTCCCATCCAGCATCTGCGCTGGGGACGCTTCTGCAGCGCCTCCGATTGGGCGGTATGGATCGACTGGCAAGGCGAGTTCTCGAAGCGGATTCTGTACCTCAACGGAAAGTCAGTCCCCGGATCGACAATAGAGGACCAGCAAATCTCCTTCGACGATGGATCACAACTCCTCATGGACCAGTCCTTGACCTTGCGCAAAGGCCCGCTAGGGACGACCGCGCTATCGTCCATTCCAGGAGTAAGCAAGACGTTTCCCGCTCGGCTGCTGCAGGTAAACGAATGCAAATGGCGCAGCCGCGCAAGATTCGAATGCCCAGGCCGATCTCCAGTGGAGGGCTGGGCCATCCACGAAATCGTAAGCTGGCCAAAATGAAGTGGCAAAAAATCGCTTACGGCGCGTTATTCGTCATCCTGCTGCCCGCGCTATTGTGCGTCTGGGGAGCCGCCGCGCGAGTTTCTCTGCCGATTTACGGGAGCCTCCCTCTCGGCATCGCCTTCGCCTGCGCTGGCCTTGCACTCATGATGGCCGCGATGTTTGAGCTGTGGCGCTTCGGTGGCGGACTTCCCATGAACGCCTTCCCGCCTCCCATCATGGTTTCGCGCGGCACGTTCCAGTTCCTCCCGCATCCCATCTACACCGGATTTGTTGCGGTCTGCCTCGGTGTCTCGATGATGCTGCGGTCCACATCCGGCCTATGGCTCATCACGCCCACAATTGCGCTGGCCTGCGTTGCTCTGGTCGTGGGCTACGAGCACCCTGACCTTCTTAGCCGCTTCGGGCGGACGCTTCCGGTCCTTCCACCCGCGGACGATACGTGGCCCTCTACTTTTGAGCGACTGCGCTTCATCCTCCACGTCATCGTTCCGTGGATTGTGTTGTACGAATTCACGGTTCGCCTGCCCCTGCGAGGTCTGAACTTCGGATTCGCCTTCGAGGATCGCCTGCCGGTTTTGCCTTGGACTGCCGTGTTCTACGAGAGCACCTACGTGCTGGTCGCGCTCGCGCCATGGCTCGCCCGCACCCGCAAAGACCTTCGCCAACTCACGGTTTCGGCATGGTTCACGATGCTGTGCGTGTTTCCCATCTATTGGTTTGTGCCCTCGGTCGCCCCGCGGCGTCCGCTGCTCGGCCGAGGCTGGATGGCCAGCCTTCTGCAACTCGAGCGCACAACCGAGCCGCCAGTGGCGGCGCTCCCGTCATTCCATGTCCTCTGGTCGATCCTGGTGGCGCGTCTCTTCCGTCATAGATGGATGGGCTGGGCCTATCCCTTGACCATTGCCTTGAGCTGCATCACCACCGGCATGCACTACGCTATCGATGTTGTCGCAGCGTTCGTCATTGCGCCGGTCATTCTCAATCCGCAGCGGGTTTGGGAAATCCTGCAAAACGCAGCCGAAAGAGTCGCCAATTCCTGGCACGAATGGCGCATCGGCCCGGTCCGCATCATCAATCATGCTTTCTACGCCGGAGCCGCTGCGTTTGCGCAGATGGCTATCGTCCTCGCTGCCGCGGGCCGAGGCAGAGAATGGCAAGTGCTCCTGGTCTGCACGGGCGGCCTGCTCGGCGCGGGATTATGGGCCCAGTTGGTGGAAGGTTCCTCGCGCCTTCGACGTCCCTTCGGATTCTATGGCGGCTTGATCGGAGGCGGCATCGCCTGCCTGTTCTTCGAAGATCGCTGGACGCTTCTCGCCGCGACGTGCCTGGCCGCGCCCTGGATGCAGGCCATCGGCCGCCTGCGTTGCCTGGTCAACGGCTGCTGTCATGGCCGGCAAACCACACCAGCCCTCGGAATTCGAGTCACGCACCCGCGCTCCCGCGTGACCAGAATGGCGGAACTCGCCGGCGTTCCCATCCACGCGACCCAGTTGTACTCGATCCTGACCAACGTGTTCCTCGGCCTGCTGCTCGCGCGCATGTGGATGTCCGGTTGCCCCACGGCTCTGGTCTGCGGGATCTACTGCATCGGCAACGGCCTCTCGCGATTCGCCGAAGAAGCGTATCGCGGAGAATTGCAGACACCATTCGTCTTCGGCCTGCGCCTGTATCAATGGCTGGCGATCGCAACGGTATGCGTCGGCGCAACGGTCACGGTTCTCGACTCGCCCGCGCCGTCAGCGCTGCACCTTACCATTTCTGAGTTCGCATTAGCCGCAGCCTTCGCTTGCATCGCCGGAGCCGCCATGGGCGTAGATTTCCCGGAAAGCAACGCCACCTTCGCGCGGCTAACTTAAATACCTTCACACACCGGCGGCACCCCGTCGATCCGAGAGAAGGCTACAAGGCCGTCCGTGTTCCGGACGATGTTCTCAGCGCCGACTGCGTCGCCAGAGGACTGATGAGCAAGACTCCGAAATATTTCACTGGATGGCTTTCCGCTGACGCATTCCTCGTCACGCCGCAGCAACTCACCAAATCGGTTTACAACCGTCGAAGCACCATATGAAGAGGATCCTGTCGATCCCTGCCGTGCTGGCTGGATGCGTCCTTCTGTTTTGCGCCATGCACGCCGAAGCCCAAACGCCGAATGGTCCCATCGGCATCGCCTATCAGTTCACCCATTCGGTCAACGATTCGCCTTCGTTTTCTCCTGACGGTGAAGAAATGGTCTTCATCTCGGTTGTCGCCGGCAAGGAGCAGTTGTTCCGCATGCGCCTTGATGGGTCACAAACCACGCAACTTACGCGCGATGATGCCGACCACGAAGATCCTGCCTGGTCGCCCGACGGGCGACACATCGCGTTTGTATTGATCCGCAATGGCCTGGAGCAAATTCACTTGATGAACGCCGACGGAACCGGCGTTGAACCGCTCACGCCATCGGAGGTGAAGACCATCCATCCCAATTGGAACCCCGACGGCAAGAGCCTCGCCTACTGCACCGACGATGACCTCAAGCCGCCCAAGAAAAATCCCGCGCAGATTGATTCCATCGATATCGCCAGTCGAAGAATCACCAAGCTCATCGACGATGGCGGCGTAAACACCTATCCCGCCTGGTCACCTGACGGCAGGAAGATCGCGTTTCGCCGCATGCTCGGCGAAAACAACTCCGAGGTGTTCCTCGTCAATGCCAACGGCACCGACGCGCGCAATCTCACCAACGATCCTGCCTTCGACGGCTGGCCAGCCTGGTCACCCGATGGCACTAAGATAGCCTTCGCCTCCAATCGCCGGGGCAGCTATGAAATCTTCCTCATGAATCCGGACGGCACGGAGGTACGCAAAGTTGCCCACGATGAAGGCCGCGCCACTGCTCCTCAGTGGACAAAAGACGGCAAGAAGAACTTCTTTCCTCTCTGTAAGAAGGTGGATTTTTCCTTCGATTGCCAGATCTATGCTGTGAAGCTAGATGCGTACACGAGATGATTCTTGGCCTACAGGGTGACCGAGCAATTAGCGCGAAGGCTCCGCTTCACGAACTCGCCTTGCTTGTTTCGCGTAGCGCCCCTTGGAGTAGAATTCGTTGGCCCCACGGAGGTGCCTCGATGCATCGTTTCCGCGCGTCGCGTGTCCTCGCGACTCTCCTGCTGTCTGCGCTGGCTACATTCGCCCTTGCTCAATCAGCCCTGATCCCTCGCAGCGTGCTCTTCGGTAATCCCGAACGCACCGGCCCTGAGATTTCTCCCGATGGCACGATGCTCGCCTACCTTGCTCCCGAGCAGGGCGTTCTGAACGTCTGGGTGCGCACGCTGGGCAAGACCGATGACCGCGTCATCACCAACGATCGCAAGCGCGGCATCCGCAACTTCATTTGGCAGCCCGATTCGAAGAACGTTCTCTACGGACAGGATCAGGGCGGCGACGAGAACTGGCGCATCTACCAGACGAACGTTGCCAGCAAGCAGACCAAGGATCTCACTCCATTCGAGAAGTCTCGCGCCGACATTCTGTCGTTCGATCCCGATCATCCAGACACGATTCTGATCCAGTCGAACAAGCGCGATCCGAAGGTCTTCGATGTCTATCGCGCCAATCTCAAGACCAGCGAGTTGACGCTCGACACCCAAAATCCGGGCGACGTGCAGGGATGGCAGGCCGATCACAACCTCGAAGTCCGCGCCGCGCAGGTCACTACCGAAGACGGCGGAACGATCATCCGCGTCCGCGATGACGTCAAGTCTCCCTGGCGCGAACTGATCAAGTGGGGTCCTGACGAAACACTCGGCAACGTCGTGAATTTCACTCCCGACAACAAGGGGCTGTGGATCATGACCTCGCTCGATGCCAACGCAGCGCGGCTGATCTCGGTCGATATCGCAACCGGCAAGCGCACAGTGATCGCGGAAGATCCTCAGTTCGATGTGTCGTTCGCCGTGGAGCAGCCGAAGAACCACAAGCTGCAGGCGGTTGTGTTTCTTCGCGAGCGCCGGGATTTTCAGATCCTCGACAAGGACATTCAGGCTGACTTCGACGCGCTGCACAAAGTCCGCGACGCCGACATCAGCAACATCAGCCGCGACATGAAGGACGACAAGTGGATTGTCACCTTCGAAGGCGACGATTCTCCGGTCTACTACTACCTTTACGACCGTGCAACGAAGCAGGCGACCATGCTGTTCAGCAATCGGCCTGCGCTCGAGAAGTACAAGCTAGCCAAGGTTCAGCCCATCGAGTACACGGCTCGCGACGGCATGAAGATTTATGGATACCTCACCACTCCCGCTGGTGTCGAAGCGAAGAACTTGCCGATGGTCGTATTTCCGCACGGCGGCCCCTGGGGACGCGACCTCTGGGGATACGATCCCTACGCGCAATGGCTGGCCAATCGCGGCTATGCGGTTTTGCAACCCAACTTCCGCGCGTCCACAGGATACGGCAAGCAGTATCTGAATGCCGGTGATCGCCAGTGGGCGGGCGCGATGCACACTGACCTACTCGACGGAAAAGACTGGGTGGTGCAGAAAGGCGTTGCTGACCCCAAGAAGATTTGCATCATGGGCGGCAGCTACGGCGGATATGCCACGCTGGCTGGAGTGGCTTTTTCGCCCGATGCATTCTCGTGCGGGGTCGACATCGTAGGGCCATCGAACCTGAATACACTACTCAAGACTATTCCCCCATACTGGTCCACCTTCCTGGCGATCTTTCACAAGCGCATGGGCGACAACGAAGAAGTTCTGAAAGCGCAGTCTCCTCTGTTCAAGGCGGACCAGATCAAAGTGCCGCTGCTGATCGGGCAAGGGGCGAACGATCCGCGCGTCAACAAAGCCGAAAGCGATCAGATCGTGGCTGCGATGCGGAAGAACAACAAGCCGGTGGAATACTACGTCTTTCCCGACGAAGGGCACGGCTTCGCTCGTCCGGAGAATCGCATGGCATTCAACGCGGCGTCGGAGGTATTCCTGGCCCAGTATCTCGGCGGTCGCGCCGAGCCTCCGAGCGACGCAGAGAAGAAGCTGCTGGACAGTGTGAAACAGTAAAGCTCGTGTAGGGGCGGACGCCTCGTCCGCCCTGCGGAGCGAAAGCGACGCGTGCGACAGCGTGCAGCGCTCGGACTTCTTCCTCACTGCTCACCGTCCTCATTGCGCTTCGCGCAACCCCGGACGAGGCGTCCGGGGCTACATTTTCCGGATTGGGATCAGCTCTCGCAGTCGAGTATCCCGCAGAAACAGGCCTCCCCACGCCAGCATGCCGAGTACGACTGGCATTGGATAAGTCGGGTCGGCAATGCGCAGATTGGTGATCGTCGCTCCGCCGAGCAATCCCGTCATCAGGATCGCTCCCAGAACTGCCGTCTGCGGAATTACATAAACGATCACGCAAACCAGTTCGATGACACCGACGGGGATGATCAATCGTTCCGGCACTCCGGCGCGGACAAATCCTTCCACGACAGAGGCAGTCTTCATGAGCTTCATGACACTGCCAAAAAGCACCAGCAACACCGGCAGAGCACTCATTACCCGGCCGATCCAGAGTGTGGTCTTGGAAACGGGAGAACTGATTGGCATCTCGGACTCCTCTTAAGGGATGGGCGACGAAACCACCGTTGCATAAGATATCTGAACGTTGCTCCGCGGTTCGCTAAATTTTCTGAAATCTGCCGGGACGTCCTGCAGTTGGTATGATTGCCTCGCACCAGACTTTATAGGGAGAGTTCCGCGATGCCTTTGCTGGCCCAGCGATTTGCCTTCATTTCTTTCGTAGTGACGGGCCTGTTCGTCACCGCGCCGGCACAGACTGTCGGCGGACCGCAGCCGTTGCAGGCACTGGAGTCTGTTGCTGCCTCCGAGCCACTCCGCGACGGCATTCAGATTCAGGCAGGTTCGGCTGTGTTACGCGTCACGGCACTGCGCAACGACATCGTGCGGGTGCGGGTTTCCCCCAACAGTGTGCTTCCGGAAGACGCCTCCTGGGCTGTTCTGCCGGAAGCTCGAACGAAATCGATCGACGTTCAACCATCGCAGGATGCTTCGTCGGTTGGCTTTCGCACGGCCGCGCTGGATGTTCGCGTGGAGCGTGATCCGCTTCGCATCGTCATCCGCGATCTCGAGGGCAATGTGATCTCAGCCGATGCGGGTGGCCATTCAACAAAGTTCCAGGGCGGCGGATTTTCAGTGTTCAAGCAGATGGCGAACGCCGAACACTACTTCGGTTTGGGCGACAAGACAGGACAGTTCGACCGACGGGAACAGGCATATACCCTTTGGAACACCGATATCGGGCCGCAAGAATCGGTCGACCCTCTGTACAAGGCCATCCCCTTTTTTCTCGCGATTAACGGAACGCGCAGCTACGGAGTTTTTCTCGACAACACCTGGCGCACCTGGTTCGATTTCGGCAAGCAGGCGCGCGATGCGGTTGCCTTCGGCGCCGAAGGTGGTCCGCTCGACTACTACTTCATTTACGGACCCACGCCGAAACAGGTCGTCGAGGCCTACGCTTATCTCACGGGGAAGCCTCCTCTGCCGCCGCTCTGGGCGCTGGGTTTCCAGCAATCGCGCTACAGTTACACACCGGAGTCGAAGGTCCGGGAAATCGCCACGCGTCTTCGCAATGACAGAATCCCTTCTGACGTCATTTATCTCGACATCGACTACCAGGACCGGAATCGTCCCTTCACCGTCGATGCCAAGACGTTCCCGAATTTCCCCGGTCTGGTTGCCGACCTGCGCAAGGAGCACTTCCACTTGGTGAACATCACCGATCTGCACATCGCCCACGCAGCGAATCAGGGTTATATGCCCTACGACACCGGACGTGCGGGTGACCACTTCGTCAAGAAAGCGGACGGCAGTGAGTTCGTCGGCATCGTGTGGCCGGGCCCTGCGGTTTTCCCGGACTTTACCCGCGCGCAGACCCGCGAATGGTGGGGCGGGCTTTACCAGGGGTTTGTGAAAGACGGTGTCGCCGGATTCTGGAACGACATGAACGAGCCCTCGGTGTTCGACGGGCCTGCCAAAACGATGCCGCTCGACAATGTTCACCGCATTGAAGAGCCCGGATTCGCGACGCGAACCGCGACGCACTCAGAAATTCACAACATTGTCGGACTGGAAAACGCGCGAGCCACCTACGACGGCCTGCTCAAATTGCGTCCCGACGAGCGCCCGTTTGTTCTCACCCGCGCGACCTATGCGGGCGGGCAACGCTACGGGTTCACCTGGACCGGAGATAATTTCGCGACGTGGAATCATCTTCGTCTGGCGACGCAGATGGTGTTGAACCTTGGCCTTAGCGGTATTTCGTTTGTTGGCGCAGATGTTGGCGGATTCAACTCGACTCCTTCCTCCGATCTGCTGACGCGGTGGGTCGAACTGGCAGCTTTCTCCCCGTTCTATCGTGATCACTCGAATAAAGACTCGCTCCCGCACGAACTCTGGGTCAACGGGCCAGAGCAGGAGACAATCCGCCGGCGCTACGTGGAGACTCGGTACAAGCTTCTGCCTTACATCTATGCCCTGGCTGACGAGTCGTCGCGCTCTGGGCTGCCGATGATGCGGCCGATTTTTCTCGAGTACCCCGAAATCTTCGCGCCGTCGGCTCCAGGCTTTGAGCATTGGGATACAGAATTTTTTCTCGGACGCAGCTTGATGATCGCGCCGCAGCCATTCGGCGAGACGGTGGACGACTATGTCGTCTCGTTTCCGCCAGGTTCGTGGTTTGATTTCTGGACCGGGGAGAAGATGGCAGCGTCGCCCGCTGCGCCATCCATCGTGGACATCGCCAGCGCGAAGCCCGGGGCGAAGTTCCCCGAGCCACGCAGAGTGCATCCGAAGCTCGATACCATGCCGGTCTACGTCCGAGGGGGAAGCGTCCTGCCCATGCAACCTCTGATTCAGAACACGGAGGAAATTCCACGGGGTCCGCTGGAGCTGCGGGTCTATCCTGGAGCCGATTGCCGGGGAACGATCTATCTCGACGATGGGCATAGCTTTGGGTATCAGCATGGCCAGTACCTGCGGCAGAACTTGAGTTGCGACGCCGACGCAAAAGCTGTGCGACTGAAGTTTCACGCGCGGGACGGTTCGTATGCACCTTGGTGGAAATTCGTCGAAGTCGTAGTCTACGACTGGCCGTCGGCACACGCGGAGGCCAAAGTTTCGGGCAGCACCTACCCGCTGAAAACGACGTACGACCCCAAGCAGCATGCGCTGCATGTGACGCTGTCAGACCAGTCAGCCGAGGCAGAACTCGCGATCAAGGGCAGAGAGAGTCACTGATCGAATTCCGGGTGCGACGGGCATACGGCTAAAATAGTTTTCCAGGTTTGCTGGTATGGGGCTTCAGGCTGTAGTTCAAGACATAAGATTCGCCAGGCGGCAGCTGCGTCGTTCTCCGGTTACCACTACTGTGGTGGTGGTTACGTTGGCACTAGGCATTGGTGCGAACACGGCGATTCTAAGTCTGGTGAATGCCTGGCTATTGCGTCCGCTGCCGCTGCGGCAGCCGCAACAGTTGGTGAGCGTTTGGCGGACAGCGGCGGCTGATCCCCACCAACCCGCATATTTCAATCTTTACCACGACTATCTCATTTGGGCGTCGGAGAATCGCACCCTGCAATCACTGGCTGCGTTATTCCCGCAGGATTACACGATTACGGGCAGGGGTGAGCCGCAGCAGATTCATGGCGCCATCGCCAGTTGGAATCTGTTTGACACGGTTGGGGTCGGAGCGGCCGCGGGGCGGACCTTTGTTGCCGATGACGCACATGGGGAAGCTTCGTGCGTGATCAGCCATGCCCTATGGCATTCGCATTTTGGCTCGCGAGAAATCATTGGTCAACTGATCAATCTGAACGGCAAGCCATATCGCGTGCTCGGTGTGCTGCCAGCAAAGTTCTCTCTGCGTGTCCTGGATTTTCCATTCGAAATGGATGTGTGGACAGTGATTACGGCTGACGATCCCTACCATGCCATCAGTTCTCCGGCCGCCGTTTCGGTCATCGGACGATTGAAGCAGGAAGTGACGATCGCTCAAGTGGATACCGAGCTCAATGCGATCCAGCGGGAGTTGAACCGGCGCTTCTCAGACGAAATGCCTGATTCCGGTGTTCTGGTCGTCGGATTACAACAGGACAACACGCGAACCATTCACAGCTCGCTCTTGTTGTTGCTCGGAGCGGTGGCAGTATTGCTGTTGATTGCGTGCATGAATGCAGGAAGCCTTGTGCTGGGACGAAACTCGCAGCGGGCGACGGAATTCGCTGTACGGTTAGCCCTGGGTTGCGGCCCGCGGCGACTGTTGCAACAGGTGACAACGGAGTTGTTGCTCTTATTCGTATGCGGCGGCAGCCTGGGCCTGGCGATGGCATTCGCGATCGTAAGGGTATTCGTCGCCGCAAACCCATTCGGATTTCTTCCTCCGGGTGGGGTAACGCTGGATGCTAACGTTTTGGGGATTACCGCATTCGTGGTGGGTGTGACTGCGCTCCTGTTTGGTTCGATTCCGGCGACCCGCGCGTTGCGACTCATCGATGTCAACACGCTTCGTACGCGGGCAACTACAAGCCACGCCCACCTTCGATCGCGAATGACGTTTGTGGTCGTCGAAATTGCCTGCTCCGTCGTGCTCCTCGTGTGCGCCGGACTTTTGATATCAAGCTTTGCAAGGATGGTTTCCGAACCGTTGGGATTTCAGACGAATGGAGCGTACGTGGGCGAGGTTGCCCTTCCGCTATCGCGATATCCGACGGTAGATGCACAATCCAGGTTTGTCGACCAGTTGCTCCCTAAACTTCGGGCTATTCCGTCTCTTCGTGCAGCGGGAGTTTCCACCAGTTGGCCATTCCAGGCCAATGGGCTGAACCCGATCGAGGTCGAGGGACGGGCAGGGCCTCAGGACCAGACGCCACGTGCGTTTGTGTTTAACGCCAGCCCGGGCTACTTCGAAGGGCTCGGTATTCCGCTGCTGCTAGGTCGCGATTTCAGTGAAACAGATAGGGCGGGAGTGCCCGACGTCGCAGTGATCAACGAGGCGCTGGCGCGTGAGTATTTTCCCGCCGAAGACCCAATCGGCAAGCGAATTCGTATCGGCACTCTCAATCCAAGAGACCCCAATGCACCGTGGCTTATCGTAATCGGCGTCATTTCCAATACGCGTTCGTTGCGCTACAACCACACGGATTGGGATATGCAACCTGCGGTTTACAGTGCATTCCTGCAGCGCCGCGATTCAGCGAATGAGCTGCACAGATTCGACGCCCAGACTGTGTACCTTTTTCTGCGGACGCAATCGCTCCAGACAAGCGTGGTTGCATCAGCGGTGCATTCCATTGACCGCGATATCCCGGTACAGCCGCTGCGTGCAACGGGCGAGATTGTGAGCGGACTACGCGTGCAGCCGCGTCTTCGGGCCGCGGCTCTCGGCAGTTTTGCTCTGGTTACGCTGCTGCTCGCTGTCATAGGTGTCTATGGAGTGATGACACAGTTTGTTGAGCAGCATCGCCAGGAGATCGGCATTCGGATAGCACTGGGTGCAATGTCGAGACATGTTGTTGCCCTGGTTCTTCGATGGAGCCTGACGATGATTCTGCCTGGGCTGATCTTCGGGATCGCAGGGGCAGCCGCCGCAACCCGTCTGTTACAAGGCTTGCTCTACGGAGTTTCGGCTTTCGATCCGGTCACTTTTGCCGCGGCCGTGATTGTGCTGCCGACGGTCGCCATAGTTGCCGCTTATCTTCCGGCGCGCCGCGCGGCCGAGATCGACCCGAACACGACGGTCAGGTGGGAATGACGTCGTCATCTGTGCGGGGCCTTGATGGAAAAACACTCGCGTCATTGTTTCAGCGAGAGATTAGCGCCACCGCTGATCCTACCTGACGCCTCTTCCTGTTAAAATTACAGAGCGATGCTGCTTCCCTTCGTCCGCGAACTCTTCGCGGACGTTGAATTGCTTCCCGGATTCACGCGTGTAGCCTCCCACCTGAACGAGGGCACGGGGAGGATTCGTGTCTCCGGACTCTCCCCTACAGCCAAAGCCTTGCTGCTCGTGCTCTGGCGCCGGGCGGCCGACCGGCCGCTGATCGTGGTGGTCAACGACAACCGCGCGGTTGAAGATTTCGTTCCTGTCCTCCGCGGATTTTGCGAACTCACCGCAGCATGCGATCCGGACTCTGTGGTTTCTTTACCTGCGCGCGACGTGCTTCCATTTCAGAATCTCTCGCCGCACCCGGAACTGCAGGAAGAGCGCGCGACGGCGCTGTGGAAGATTGCTACGGGGAAGGCGTCGATTGTCGTGACTCCGATCGCCGCGACGGCGATCCTGCAGCGCTCAGCGGAGTACTATTCCGATCTCGCACGCGTTTTGCGGCGTGGCGAGTCGTTCGATCTCGACAACCTGCTTGGGCACCTGAATACCGTGGGTTATGCTTCTGCCGATGTGGTCGAGATGCCCGGCCAGTATGCCTTGCGCGGCGGCATTCTCGACGTGTACTCTCCCGAAGCCGAACGGCCAGTCCGCATCGAGTTCTTCGGCGATGAAGTCGACTCCATCCGCCGCTTCGATCCGACCTCGCAGCGTTCTTCCAATCCGATCGACGAAGCGCT
>Ga0210399_10002562_pt1 | contig 14150 bp, 8 predicted proteins | sample IncBWC14MmetaG_FD_150865 | JGI IMG/M metagenome (GOLD analysis project Ga0210399, IMG submission 150865) | Forest soil microbial communities from Barre Woods Harvard Forest LTER site, Petersham, Massachusetts, United States - Inc-BW-C-14-M | ecosystem: Environmental > Terrestrial > Soil >... | reverse complement strand
GCGAAAAGGTTAGACAACAATTAAGGAACACTAACAGCGGTCCACCTCCGACGGGCGGGGCCTGACACATTCTAAATGACAAGGCAGGAGCGGACTAGCTTAGTTGGCAGTGAGAGCAGCGTCCAGCGAGACGGATTCGCCGTCGGGATTTGTGATGACGATTTGCTGGGGGCCGGGCGTGAGGCTGGGAGTTGTGACGAGAAGGGTGTTGGCATCCTTGAAAGTAACCGTGGCGGATTTTCCGTTGATAGTCAGCGTAGTGGCGCCCTGGAAGCCGCTGCCACGGATAGTGAGGGTGGCGCCGCCGCTTGCAGCAACGGTGGCGGGCGAGATCGTGCCGATTCCCAGGGGAACGGCGGCGAGTTGAACGATGGTAAGTGCGGCGTGTTGGGGCGTGCCGTCGGAAGAAGTGATGGCGAAAAGCCGCTGGCCATTTTCGTCGATGGCAAGAAAGTCGCCGTGGAGGCCGTCAACATCGGTGAGGAATTGCTGCGGAAGAAAAATGCGCAGCCGCAGAGCGCCCGAACGCGCGTCAAGAATATCGACCCCGCCTTTGACGCCCAGGCTGGCGGGAGCGCCGGTAAGGAACGGTTGATAAATTAGGGCGCCCGAGGGATGCAGAGTCACCCCGGGGACCAATTGACGTCCGGGAATCTGCGCGAGTTCGGCAGAAACGGGAACAGAAGTGAGCGAAAGATTCGCATCACGGATTTCGGTTACTCCCTGCGTTCGAACGGCGAACATGGTGCCGTCTCCAGCGGCTCCTAGATCGGTGGTGGAAGCGTTGGCGGGAGAAGTGACGAACTGATTGGGGGCGCTCGCATTCCACACGGCAACCGGGCCTCCGGGAGAAGAACCAAACGCCACAAAAACATGATCGCCCGAGGCCGTTCCCTGGACTAGCGGCGCGCCGGTGAGACTGGTGACCTCGGGCTGGGGTGCGATCTGAATGCTTGGCGGGCTGGCGGCGAGATTCATTTGCGCGAGACAAGCGGAACATGCGCCAGAAGAGCCGTTGTCGCCGCTCATGCCGACGAAAACCGTTTGCGTGCTGGTGGCGGCGACGCGCGCGGGGCCGGAATTGGTGAAGCCGGGAATACCGCCGACGGGCACCGTCGTTCCGATTCCCATCACGGGATCGAGGAGATACACATTTTGCGCGCCGAAATCGGCGACGACGAGCTGAGAATTGTCGGGAGTCAAGGCCAAGCCGCGCAAGCCGACATTGGGAGGCAAACCAATGGGAGGCAGAATCTTGGGGAGAAAGATATTTTGTTGCAGACTGAAAACCTCCAGGTGATCGATGTTGGTTATGTAGATTTGCTGGCGGCCCTGATCATAGAGCAAAAACGTGAGAAATCCCGCCAGCGAATTCGAATGAACACTCTGTAGATACTGAAATGATTTAGAAAACGTGGTGGAACCGGCGGGTGAAGAAACGAAAACGTCCGCTTTGCCAGAAGTGCCAGGAGGCGTCTGGGCCGTGATGCGTTCGAGAGAGAAAGGATAGCTGGCGTCCAAGCCAAGAGAATTAGTTATGGTCGTAACGTTCTCCACTTTTTGCACCGTGGTGTTTGCGCCGCCGATCTTTACGATGATTTTTGCTGCATCGCTGCCGAAACCATAACCATAGATTTGCAGAGAATCGCTGCCGGTATTTGCGCCAGCGTTTGGGAAGAGTTGCAAAATTTGGGGGCCGTAGCTGAAGGCGTCCGGAGCGATGGCGAGCCAGCCGTTCTGAAAATAGGCAGTTAGATTGACGGCGCCGTTCGAAACACTTGAGGGCGAACTTGCCTGAAGTTGAGTGGCGCCCGTGACAGTGACGTTCGAAGCGGATTGAGTATCGAAGTTTAGGTGCGTCAGTGAGGTGAAATTCTGTCCGGCTAGAGCGACTGAAGTTCCACCAGCGAGGGGACCTTCGGATGGTTGAAGGCTGGGGGCGGCCGCGACGGCCGGAGCGGGCGAAGGCAAAGTGGAAGGGGCGGCAGCATCGACAAAGCTGACGCCGCGATTCGCAAGAGCGAAGAGGAGTTGCGTTTCGTCGGCGTCCTCGATTTCCGAGGAGATGCCCTGGATCGCCGCGCCCGGAATGCGGCCGACCAGCTGCCCACTATGACCATCGAGTACGGTGATGAGCGGCGCTCCGGAGATTGATTCGCTCAGGTACAAATTATTTCCAGTGCGAGAGAATGTGAGCCCGTGTGGGAGTGCGGTCGCGTAGCTGGTGACCTGGTTGAGGGAAGCGTCCAACAAGAGTAATTGCGTGCCGCCACTGGCTGCAAAGATTGCCGCGAAGCGTGTGCCGTCGGAATTCGCGCCGAGGATGTGTGTTAGTCCGGTGCCAAGTGTGAGCGGGCCTGCGACGATGTGGCCGTTCGAATCGTACAGCGCAATTTCTCCACTGGAATCGTTCGCCGCCGCGAGAAAACGCGACTGATCGCCGGAACGCGCGAGGACGCCGACGCCCTGCTGGAATAGAGCGGGTGCGGTGGAAGTAAGATCGGTGAGCGAATTCGAGGCAGGGTCCCAGAGAGCGAGCAGGGCTTGCGAAGAAACAGGCTGCCGCAGGCGCACCACGGCCTTACCATTTGAGAGTGAAAGAACTTCAACGGGCCGGTTAAAGATCGAGCCGGGGAGCGGAGTGAGACCCGTTAGCGCGTTTCGATTCCTGATTCTCAGAGAGGAAGTATCAATCGCAACGATCTGTTCGATGTTGGTGCCAATCCAAACGGTTGCGCCATCGGCGGAAAGATCGGCGCTGCTGGCTCCAGACACAGAAATTTGTGCGACGCGAGATTGGGTCATAGTGGAAAAAACTTCCACGCGATTCAAAGCGCGATTGGCGATGAACACGTGCTTGTTGGTTGGGTCGTAGACAAGATGGCGATGATGCGGTTCGCCAAAAGGATCGTCTAAAGCGGAAACCGAATCGGTTCGAGCGTAGGCGGTGCGCGGAAGCGAGGGATTCGCTGCGCTTCGTATCGTGACACTTAGCGGATCTGCATGAGATAGAGCACCGCTGGAGCCCTGAACGGAGAGCATGAAATTCCCAGCTGTGGCATTGGCGGCGGCACCAAAAATGACAGGCGTGCTTGCGCCAGCAGTAACATTGAATGGACTCGCAGGATTCGACGAAACGCCGGCGGGAAGCGTGTTGAGCGTTACCTGAACGGAACCGGAAAACCCGTTGATGGGACTGACGGAGACATTGACGGCAGGACTCGCGGCACCCTGCATGACAGAAACCGAGTTCGCTGACAGGTTCAGCGTGAAATCCGGGGCAGGTGACGGCGGAGGAGGTGGCGGGCCTGAAGAGGTGCTGCCGCAGCCCGCAAACAGCAATGCGAGCGAAGGGAGAATTGCCAGCGGGACGCTGTGACGGTACCGTCCCATGAGAGGACCCCGCTTACGTTCCGCGCGGAGGGCTGGTGCTGCGAGAGGAAAGAAAAACGGAACCGGCCAGCGCGCTGCCCCGAAAAAGTGCCCGAAGCAACCTTACACTTACTCCTTTAATTGTCAAGTTAACAAATACTCGAAGAGAGAGCGAACGAGGCAGCTAACAAACGAACGGCGCCTCGGTAAACCGAGGCGCCGTTGACGAAAACAGAGTTAGAGAAAAGCGAAAGTTAGATGGTCTTGGTTGCCGCTGCGCCCGCGGGTGCGGAGCTGCGGGCAAACGCATTCCCGCCGGATTCCTTTTCCGGAGTCTTATCGATCTCGATGGAGCCTTTGAAGTAGGCGCCGTCTTCGATCATGATGCGGGAAGTGGTCAGGTCACCGTTGACCGAACCATCCTTCTTGATTTCAATTCTGTCCTTGGCGCGAAGGTTGCCCTTCACGTTGCCGTACACCACTACCTCGCGGGCAATGATGTCGGCAGTTACTTTGGCCGTGGCACCGACAGTCAGCTTCCGCTCATCGAGCTGGATCAGTCCTTCGACCGAACCATCGATCAACAGATCTTCATTGCCGGAGATTTCACCTTTCACGTGCAGGCTGGCCCCCAGCCGCGCGGTGGCGCGGTCGGCGGTTGCACCCAATGGACGCATCGCATCTGTACTCATTGCGGATTTTTCCTCCCAAGTCGCCGAAGCAGGCTTCGACGGCTGATTCGTTGCTAAATTTTTAAACTCCGGTTGCCCTGCTTGCGGTGCATCCGGCTTCTTATTGCCCCACATCGGACCTCCCAAGCGACATCACCACCCCACGCAAATTTCCGGCCGGGGGTACTGCAAACTTTATTCCTTGCAAATGCGTGCGGCAAACAAAGTGTGGACGCATCGTTCCAGACAGTAACTAGACTTTGGGACAGTACGATGCTGGGCTAGGTGGGCAGTACGAATGGATTGTGCGGGAATGCGGGAGGAATGTAAAGCGGAGTGTGGGGAGATGGCTCGGTTGGCGGACCAGAGATGTTTTCCATGCGAGGTTGAGAAAATGCGGATAAAATGTGCACCATGGCGAGTGAAGCTACAGACAAAGCAACGAAGCAGGAGTGGCGCGAACTTGGCTTCTTCTACGACCGTAACGACCAGACAAAGGTTTGGAAGTTGACGGGTTCTCGGGCAGGCTTACTACGTTTTCGAGACGCCCTCCTTTCATACGTGGCTGCTCCTCGAAACGTATTGGAGTCAGAACACGAGCACTTCGGCCCGTATGCGTACCTTGAGGTTATGACTTGGCCAGAACCTGGGTTTGATGACCACGCAATTCGCGGCCCGCTGGCGGATCTTGCGAGGCTCGCGAACCTCATCGAAGCTAAGGTCGCCACAGTTCGTCCTGGCTCGTCTGTCCTAATCCAGAAGGAATTCGCAACCGACAGCGCGTATGCTCTCGTCCTCGACGTGCAGGAAGATGGATTCGACCCCGCGGCGGCAGATCCTCTTCTAGCTTCTGCAGACGCCTCTCCCATGGATGCATAACGCAGTAGTCGAAAGATGACCGCCCAGCGTTTCGCAAGATATCGAACTAGGAGCTCGGTTTGTCGGGGACGGGCTGAGTGGCGACGAAATCGTCGCGAAAGCGGCTGGCGTAGGAATCGAGCAAGTGCTGGATGCGTTCGGGGCTTTGGGATTGGAGGATGAAGCCCGCGTGGTGGTATTTCGTGACGCGGTAGGAGATTTCGGGATCGGTGTAGGCGGACGTGTCGGGATGTTCCTGGCGGGCGAGAGAAAGAATGACGCCTGCATAATCGCTACGTCGTGGTGGAAGCTGGTAAGGCTGATTCCCTGCTCCGACTTCGAGACGCGCCCACTCGCGCCAGAGGTTGATGCCCGTGGCGGTCTCGATGACATCGGAAATGTAGGCACCGCCGACGCGGGCGGCGACTTCGATGAAATAAAATTTGCCGTCGGCGTGCGACTTCAGAAACTCCGCATGAGTGACTCCGCGCATGAGGCCAAGCCCCTGCATTAAATTGCGATTGAGTTCGAGGAGCGCTTTGGTTTCCTCGGCTTCACGAGGAAGGGTACGCGTGGTGAAGACGCCGCCTTGATGAGAGGTATCGAGCGGCGGAGTGCCATAGGCGTGGGCTTCGGCGAAAGCGATACGGTGATCGGAAACCACGCTATCGACGTGATAGACCGCGCCGGGAACGAATTGCTCGAGCAAATAAAAGGATTGCTGATCGCCGAGCTGGTCGAGCCAGTGCCATAACTGGTCGGGGTAGTGAATCTTCTTCATACCAATACCGGAGGCTTGCGAGCGAGGCTTGAGCAACCAGGGATTGGGAACGCGGGACATGAATTCGCGGAGATGATCGTAGTTAAGGACGTGGACAAACTCGGGCACGAGGATGCCGGCTTCGCGGGCGCGGGAGCGCATGGCCAGCTTGTCGCGGAAGTAGCGGACGGTGGTGAGGCCCATGCCGGGAATGCGGAGATGCTCGCGCAGGGCGGAGACATTTTCCATGTCGAACTCATCGAGCGCGACGATGCGATCGATGAAATGGGATCTGGCTACGAAACTTACGGCATAGAGCAGACTCTGCAGGGGAAGCTCTTCGGGCATGGTGAAGACTTCGTCGATGCATTCGAACGGCCAGTCGCCGTGGCGGAATTTTTCGACGGTCAAGAGCAGGACGAGGCAGCCCATCGCTTTGCAGGTGCGGATGACTCCTGACCCTTTTCGTAGGAACTGACGCAGAGAATGGTGAGAGGCCGGCCCTCCGGCATGCGACGCCTCCAGGAAACCGCGAGACTAGAGCGCGGATTATACAGCGGCTTCGCGGGCGGGATACAGGAATTGCAGAAAAGGGGCGACGCGCTGGGCCCAAGCGAGTTCGTTGTGTTCCGCACCTTCGACGCGTTCGTAGTGCAGGTCGTTCTCGGACTGCCATCCTTTTTCCAGGAGCACGTCGCGAAATTTTTCGACGTCGTGCACGATGCGCGGGCCCTCGCGAGTGCCAATATCGAGCCAGATGCGGGGTCGAGGCTCGACGGTGGCGGTGCGGGCAAAACGGTGGATGACAAGTTGGTTCCACCAGACCGACGGCGAGAGAGCAGCGATTTTTCCAAAAATTCTAAAATGCTGGAGGCCTAGATAGAGGGAGACCAGGCCGCCCAGTGACGAACCGCCGATACCGGTGTGCTGCGAGCCGGAAAGCGTACGGTATTCGCGGTCGACAAAGGGCTTCACTTCTTCGATGAGGAATTTGGCGTAGCGGTCGGCGCGGCCGCCGCCGAGTTTCGGTACATGAGTCGGTGTGTACTCGCGGATGCGCGCCTTTGTGTTGTACATGCCAACGATGATGAGCGGAGCTACGGTGCCGGATTGAATGCAATAGTCGGCGGTCTGGCCAACGTGCCAGTCCTGGCCGGGGATGAAGGAAGTGGCGCCATCAAAAAGATTCTGGCCGTCATGAAGATAGAGGACGGGAAAATGGCGCCAGGACTGCTCCGCGTAGCCCGGCGGAGTGTAGACGATGAGATCGCGCTGATTGCGGAGAAAGCGCGAGCGGAATTGTTCGTGTTTGCGAAGCTGTCCGGAACTCACGGTGCGATAGTCACCAGGAGATCTTTGGCTTCGACGTGCTGGCCGGAGGTGACGAGCATTTTCACGACGCGCCCGGAAATGGGCGCATAGATATTGGACTGCATTTTCATGGCTTCGAGGGTGAGAAGTTTCGCGCCGCGTTCCACCGTGTGATTCGCTTGCACGGCCACGCCGCTGATGACGCCGGCTGTCGGGGCGCCTACCTGGCCGGGATCGGCGGGATCGGCTTTTGGATGGTCGCGTTCGACGACGCGCAGAGCAAGGTCGCGGACGTTCACTTCGCGAGGCTGGCCGTTCAGTTCAAAAAAGAGCGTGCGCGTGCCGTCGGGATGCGGTTCGCTGATGGTAAGAAACTTAATGATGAGAGATTTTCCCGATTCGATTTCGACGGTGATTTCTTCGCCGGACTTCAGCCCATAGAAGAATGCGGGCGTTGGGAAAACACTGGCGTCGGAATAGGTGTGGCGAAATTTGTCGAACTTGGTGAAAACGTCCGGATAGAGAAGGTAGCTGATCACGTCATCCTTACGGAGGGTGTGACCGAGTTTTGTTTCGAGGGACCTCTTCTCTTCAGGGAAATTCACTGGTTCCAAATTTGCGCTGGGGCGGCCGCGGAGCGGAGCTTGGCCACGGAGGATGATTTTTTGTAACTTTTTCGGCCAGCCGCCGGGAGGCACGCCGAGTACGCCGGAGAAAAGTTCGACGACAGAATTGGGGAAAGACACGTCGTGGTTCTCGTCCAACGCTAGGACATCAGCCGTTTGCATCTCCTTGGCCATCAGGAAAAGCGTCATGTCGCCGACGACTTTGCTGGAAGGCGTGACTTTGACGATGTCGCCGAAAAGCTGATTCACCTCCGCGTACATTTTTTCGGCTTCGCGCCAGCGATGACCGAGACCCATGGCCGCGGCCTGCTCGCGCAAATTGGTGAACTGGCCACCGGGAATTTCATGCTGGTAGAGGCGCGCGGAGCCAGCCTTGGGGCCCGAGTCGAAGGGCAAATAGTAAGTGCGGACGGTTTCCCAATAGTCTGAGCATTCGTTGAGGGTCTCGATATCGAGCTGCGTGTCGCGCGGCGTGTGGCGAAGCGCTTCGACGATGGAATTGAGATTGGGCTGGCTGGTGCCGCCGCTCATGGCGGCGATAGCTCCGTCGGCGACGTCCACTCCGGCGTCGGACGCTTTCAGCACCGACGCGGAATTGATGCCACTGGTGTCGTGCGTGTGAAAGTGGATGGGAACTCCGACTTCATCGCGCAGAGTTTTCACCAATTCGAATGCCGCGTAAGGTTTGCAGAGGCCAGCCATGTCCTTGATCGCCAGGAAGTGCGAGCCCAATTTTTCCAATTGCTTGGCCATCGCAACGTAGTACTTGAGCGAATATTTTGGACGGCCATTGTCGAGAATGTCGCCGGTGTAGCAAATGGCGGCTTCGCAAACGGCGCCGGTTTCGAGCGCGGCATCGATCGAAACGCGCATGTTCTCAATGGAATTGAGCGAGTCGAAGATCCGGAAAATGTCGATGCCCTGCGCGTGGGCTTCACGGACAAATTCGATGATGACGTTGTCGGGATAGGAAGCGTACCCAACCGCATTAGCGCCGCGAAGGAGCATCTGGAAACAGATATTGGGAGCGCGCTCGCGGAGTTCGCGCAATCGATGCCATGGATCTTCGTGGAGAAATCGCATTGCCGTATCAAACGTCGCGCCACCCCACATCTCGAGACTGAAAAGATTCGCTAGGCGATGCGCGACGGCGCTGGACGTTGCGAGCAGGTCGAACGTCCGAACGCGCGTGGCCATCAGGGATTGGTGAGCGTCACGGAACGTCGTGTCAGTGATCAGCAGACGCTTTTCTTTTCGCGCCCAGGCAGCAAATTTCTTCGGCCCAAGTTTTTGCAAAAGCTGGCGTGTCCCTGCAGGCGGTTTCCCGGCGGGCGTTGCGGGAACCACGGCTACCTCGATCTCCTTCGGGAACTGTTTCCCCTTTACTTCAGGATTGCCGTTCAGAATCACATCGCCGAGATAGGAAAGCAGTTTGGTAGCGCGGTCGCCGCGGCTGGGGAAACGGAAAAGTTCGGGCGACTCGTCGAGGAAAGAAGTGGTGACTTCACCAGCGCGAAACTTCGGATGGTTCACGACATTTTCAACGAAGGGGATATTCGTTTTCACCCCGCGAATGCGGAATTCCCGAAGGGCGCGGTCCATGCGCTGGCAAGCTTCTGGAAGATTTGCGCCCCAAGCGGTGACTTTAACAAGCAGCGAATCGTAATAGGCGGCGAGCATCGCGCCGGCATAGGCGGTGCCGCCATCGAGTCGTATTCCGAAACCGGCGGGAGAACGGTAAGTGGAAATTTTTCCGTAATCGGGAGCGAAGTTTTTCTCCGGGTCTTCCGTGGTAACCCGGCACTGGAGCGCAGTACCGTTGAGCGGAATTTTATCCTGTTCCGGCAGCGCCATCGGCGGTTCGTGCAGCTTATGGCCCTGAGCGACGAGAATCTGCGAGCGTACCAGATCGATGCCAGTGATCATTTCGGTCACAGTGTGCTCGACTTGAATGCGCGGGTTGACTTCGATGAAATACCACTTCCTCGAATCCACGTCGTAGAGGAACTCAACGGTTCCTGCATTGCGATACTGGGCCATGCGCGCGAGTTGTACAGCGGCATCGCAGAGTTCGCCGCGAATACTAGCGGGGAGATTGGCCGCAGGCGCAACTTCGACAACCTTTTGGTGACGGCGCTGCACCGAGCAATCGCGTTCGTAAAGATGCAGCAGGTTTCCGTGATGGTCGGCGAGAATCTGGACTTCCAGGTGCCGCGCGCGCGGCAAAAACTTTTCCAGAAAAACAGAGGCGTTCCCGAACGCGGAGCGCGCTTCTCCCTGCGCTTCTTCGAGAAGCGCATCAAGTTGCGCCGCGTCATGAACGACGCGCATGCCGCGGCCGCCGCCACCCATCGCCGCTTTCACAATAACGGGATAGCCGATTTTCCGCGCAATCTCCTGCGCTTCCTCCGGGGACGTAACCGCTTTCTCCGTTCCCGGAAGCACGGGCACACCCGCCGATGCCGCCAATCTTCGTGCGGCAGTTTTGTCGCCGAGCAATTCGAGCAGGTTGGGTGGCGGTCCAACAAATGTAATCCCGGCCTTTTCGCAAGCGCGGGCCAGCTCAGGATTTTCCGAAAGAAAGCCGTAACCCGGATGGATGGCGTCGACACCCTTTTCCTTCGCCAGTGCCACGATTCCCGCAATGTCCAGGTACGCTTCCACCGGGCCTTTGCCGGCGCCGACCTGATAGGCCTCATCGGCTTTGAAGCGGTGCAGCGCCAGACGATCCTCTTGCGAATAAATCGCTACCGTTCGCAAGCCGAGTTCGTTCGCGGCGCGGAAGATGCGAATGGCAATCTCGCTGCGATTGGCGGCCAGCAGTTTCTGAATGGGTTTGGTCTTCTTCATATTTGGAGCGAAAAATACATCACGCGAAATTCTACATTGTTTCACGAACACGGCGCGACCCGGCTGCGCTTTTTTGAATCTTTCCAACAAAGATAATTCATCGTCTTCCGGTAAGGGGACGGAAGGGCGATTCCGAAGAAGGGTTACAGCATCAGAGTCGCGCCTGCGGGTCAGTTGCTGATGAACCGACCTGTGCCGGGGCCGGCACGGCAGCCTTCAATTGTTCCAACTGCACCTGGACTTTCGCCCAAGCCTTCGGGTTGCGCTTGGTGGCATACGCTGCGTCAGGATCAGAGAAAAAGCGCAATAGCTCATCGCGCATCTCCGGCGGCGTTCCCGCGAATTTTTGCGCCGCCAGCCTGTCCAGAAGTTCGGCCTGTGCATCGTCGTTCAATTTGTACTTGCCAGGCCCGGCTTCCTCCCCCAAATCAAAGTTTTCATTCGGCAACGTCAGTTTTCCGTCGCCCCATTCTGTCAGCAGCTCACGATAGCGATCCAGCGTGGCATTAAAGCTTGCCCGGAACATCCGCTGCGTTTCCGGAGTAGGCGTTTTGAACTGGAGAACTTTGAGCGGACCGAATTTGGGAATGATCCGGTAAAGAAACGCGAGAAACTTTTCGCCAAAGGTCGGCTGCTGATAATTCTTGCCCCACTCCTTTTCATAGTTCGAACGCGACAAGTTGTAGCGGAATTTTCTCTGCGTCATTCCCGGCAAGTCGTCCTTAATCTCGTCCTTCTTCAGCGTCCACGCGATCTTGGTAGCTTTTGGAATGGTTTTGCTTACGGCGCGGCGGTAAGAGTTGAGCACTTTCGTCTCGTTGAAGAGAATGTCCTTCATTTCTAGCCCGTAAGTCTCCCGAAAGGCCTGATTGAGAACGGGCTGAGACACTTCGAATCCGATGAAATCGTGGTAGCCGTCAGGGGCATAGCTCTCCTGCGCCACTTCCAGCACATCGAAGCCGAATTCCGTTTTGGCATGGGCCAGGGGATCCTCTTCGTAGGACACGCTGTCTCCATATTTCTTCTTGAGCTTCGGATAGAGGATGGGAACGGCGCGATTGGTGGCCATGCGGTGGCCGTTGTTGTCAGCGGCGTAATGGGCCAGCGCCCCCAGGGCAAATGCATACTCATCTAAATCTTTCGAATCGCGCAGAAGAGCAAGTATGAAATCACCGCTGCGCACGTAGTGAGCCAGTTCGCTGAAAAAAGGATTGCCGTACGGGTAGTAGCCCATGTCCTGAATAATGGAGCCGCCGTAGGAATAGGCCTGGGCCCCGCTGAGTTCCTCTTCCGTGGCATGCGGAAAGCGCTTCAGCAGCAAGGGCTTGAGATTGGTCTCCCAGGCAGCGTCGATGATCGCTTCATGCGCGAGCACGGCGTACCCATGCGCGGGAGCCGGCCACACAAGCGCCGCTGCCAAAATGCAGACGAATACTCGTTGCAAGCGTTTAAGGGGCCGCTTCATTTTCTCGAAAGGCGAATAAGGGCCTCGGAGATTTGTCCTTCGCAAAAAACACGGGCTACCTTTCATGGTTTTAGGAGGGGCTGGGCAAAACGAATGGGCACGCCAAAATTCGAACCGCCAAATCCTTTGACCACTGCGAAGGTCACGCCAATCACTTCCCCCTCGCGATTGATGAGCGGCCCGCCCGAGCCGCCGGAAGTGGTCTGAGCGTCGTAAACAATCTTGTCCGGAAGAACGTCGCCGATATGGCCCTGGGTCACCAGTGGACGGATCAATTTTCGGCGCAGGAGTTCGTCGGCAACTTCTTTCGGCCTTCCGCCGGTGCTCTTGGCGATTTCGCTCACCGCATCTTCCCCGGCGCGGGCGAGAATCGCGCTGATGCCCGTGGCGTAGCCGAGCGAGAGCAAAGTCTGGCCGCTCACTGCCGCTTCCCGGCGGGCATCTATTTTCAGGACGGGCTTTCTCAATGCGGATAGATCACCCTTCAACACTGCAAGATCCGCTTCATCGGAAATCTGGGAGACACTGACGGGAATGCCCGCCGCCGCATCAGGAAAATACGCAGTCAGCTCCGCGATGCTTGGATTCAATCCCTGGCTGATCACGGCGGTCAGCTCGTCATTCTTCCACCAAGGTTGCGCCACATGATGGTTGGTAAGTATACGGCCGTCACCGGCGATGAATCCCGTGCCAAAAAAATCAGCGCGAACTTCTGGAGCGCGGCCTTCCAGCGTATAGACCGGGTTGCCGTCGCTATCGTGGAGCGGCTCCCCGTCCGGATTAATGGCTCCGTAGCGTAGCGGCCGACCCGAAGCCCGGTCGATGAAGGATACGGAAACATGGAGGAGGCACACACTAGGCGCATAGGCGCGAATCACTTCTTCGGCGGACTGCGACTCGGTTTCCACGCGTTTGAGCCGCGTGGTGGTTTCTTCGAGTTGCTGGCGAAGTCTGGAAACGTCGCTTGGATCGGCTCCGGAAATTTTCTGGCGCAATTCATCGGATTGCTGCCTGAGCTGCTGCTTTTGCGCGAGGACATCGGTCTGCTGAAGATCAGCGCGCGCGTTGCGGGCATCCGCCATCAATTGCTCCTGGCGATGCGCACCGCGCTCCAGTTGGGCAATCACAGAGTAAGCGCGGTTCGCCTCTTTGTTGGCGCGCCGGGAGAAAAGAACAAAAATTCCGGCAATCAGGAGAGCGACAGCAAAGAGCGCGGAGACACCAATTTTTAAAGAGCGTCCCAGCGAAAACGCATCGCGGGTCATCTTCTCGGTGACGGCGAGCGCCTGGAAAGCGGTCTGCGCAACTTCACGGCCTTCATCGGCAATGCGCGTTTTCTCGCGCAGTTCGTCGAAGGCATGTTTTTCACGCAATTGAACGCGCACGCGCGCGAGCAGTTCCGCGGCTTCCCACGGCGAAGTGAGTACTTCGTCCGCCCCGAGATCGAGGCCTCGCGCGCGCTCCCCTGCGCCGCCCCGGGTAAGCAGAATTACGCGTGTCCCCGCGGTCGCTGCGTTTCCCTTGATTTCGGCGAGCGCGTCACAGCATTGAATGTCGGCCAGGTCTGCGGAGAGCAGGAGCAGATCGACGGTGGCATCCTGCACAAACTTGAATCCTTCCGCCTGGGAGGAGGAGATAGCAATTTCATATCCCGCGGAACGCGCCAACTCCTCCAGCTGGCGGAGGGACGCCGGATCAGGATCGACAATCAGGATGCTTTGGCGTTTCGGGGGCAAATTCGGTACCTCGGACGTTTTGGTTTAGACCTCGGATGTTCCGCCCACCTCAGCTTCCCCGCGGTTTTGCCTAGGGAAGTCCTCAGCGCAGCCAGAACATTCTTCTGATGCACGCCAATGGATTCTGACACAAACAATTTATTCGCGGAAATAGGACAAAATGACAGGGCAGGCCGAGCGATTGTTGATGGCCTGCCAGGGCAGAACTGAGATGATCCAGAGCTAGTATTTGCGAAGTACGCCGATGACGCGCCCCTGAATCTTGAGGTCTTGCGCGGCCACCATAATAGGAGCCATCTCGGAGTTTGCTGGTTGCAGGCGGATTTTGCCGGGGCCTTCGCGATAGAAGCGCTTGAGAGTCGCATCCTCGCCGCCGATCAACGCCACAACAATGTCGCCGGCATTGGCAACCTGCGTTTGCTCGCATACCACATAGTCTCCATCCATGATGTGGTCTTCAATCATGGAGCTGCCTTTGACCTGCAACACGAAGGAATTGCC
>Ga0210399_10002559_pt1 | contig 14158 bp, 10 predicted proteins | sample IncBWC14MmetaG_FD_150865 | JGI IMG/M metagenome (GOLD analysis project Ga0210399, IMG submission 150865) | Forest soil microbial communities from Barre Woods Harvard Forest LTER site, Petersham, Massachusetts, United States - Inc-BW-C-14-M | ecosystem: Environmental > Terrestrial > Soil >... | reverse complement strand
CTTCCAAGAAGGCCTTTCCTAAACCCTTCACGCCATGATCTGAACCTGACGTCGACTCTTGATCCGATTTATTCGGATCCTTCGGTGTTTCCTTTTTGTTTTTCTCGGCGTCCTGCTTCTCCTTTTGGTTCTGTGCCGATTGCGCGCCGCTTTGCCCCTCGGGTTCCTGAGGCTTCGCCGCACCGATGGTGCTTTCGGCAACCCCTGCGCTTGCCAAAGTCCATATCCAGCCAAGCACCAGCACCCTGACCCGAAATGTACGTCCTCGCATCACGGGTGAATATATGCAATCGCCAACGCGGCCGATGCCGCCAATTGCCCTGCCTGGAAGAGGGTCTGCCAGTTGCGAGATCCAATTTTCGGCGCCGCCTCCGGCACCACAATCGAGTCTCCGGGTTTCAGCGTCCCACCCATCGGATCACCCGACCACCAACCCGAACTATTATTTTTGGCCGACAGCACCGAGCCGTCCCCCCGAATTACAAAGACGGCCTTCTTATCCGCCAGTGGCGTCATCCCTCCCGCTTGACTCAAGTACCATTTCGCACTTCGCCCAGGCTTGTAGCTGACGGCCGTGGGGTTGAACACCTGTCCGTTCACCATTATGTAGTCGGCCTTCTTCGGAATCAGCAGCACGTCGCCATCGCGCACTGGCACGTCAGCCGGCGTATTTCGCCATGCACTCAAGTCCGATGGAATGTGCACGACCACGCGGCCAACCGGAGGATTTGCTTGAAGCTGCTGTATAGTTGTCTCCGTTCGCGAGATTGCCGTGAGTTTTGCATTCTTCTGATCGACATCCGCTTCAGGCAACACCTTTAGATTCGTCTCCTCCTGCTTCAACCGCCGAATCATTTCCAAGCGCGCGTTCAGTTCGATCTCCTTGACATCACGCCGCATCAGTACCGCGCCGTACGGGTACGCCTGCGGCCCCAGCCCACCGGCCCGCTCAAGCACAGAACTCAACTTTTCGCCGGGCCGGATTCCGTATGCTCCTGGATGTCGTACCTCGCCCCTCACGCTAATGGAGGCTCCGATATCGTTCCAGTTGGGAAGCTGTCGTATCGTCAGTACATCGCCATTGCTAAGCGGCACATTTGCGGTTGGATCCCCCGCTAGTGCTTCGGCAATCGTGACCGATTGATGCTGCCCGGTAAGCTCTCCCTGGTTGGTCCCCTGGCTCGCCCACGCATAGTGCGTCAGGTCAGCGGCGTGTGTGTCCGCACTCGGCTTCAATCCGCCACCTATGCGGATCAAGTCGGCCACGGTCATGTTTGTCGTTAACGGATAACGGCCCGGCTTTCCGACATCCCCCTGCACATAAACACTCGCTGGCTGAATGGCGTCCGGGCTCCGGTGAATCAGCAACCGGTCCCGCGGTTGCAGCCAAATGTTGGCTGTTGGGTCGCCTTCGAGCGCCAAGTTCAAGCTAACGCTGAAAATTTTCATCTTGCCATCGGGTAAATACCGGAACACTTGCGCATCATCGATCTTCGCGTCCGGAGCAATTCCTCCAGCCAAATGCACCGCGTCACTCAAGTGAATTTGCCCCGATGTTCGATACGTTCCCGGCCCGCGCACGTCGCCTAGCACCGACACTGTCGGCGGGTTCTCGAAATCAAAACGGCTGAAAATTCGCACCGTATCCATCGCATGCAGAACCGGCGCCTGCTCTGGACTTGTCAGCGCATTCGTGAGATCAAAACTCTCCACCGTCGGGTGAAAATCAGGCGCATTCAGGCGAATAATTTCCGCGTATTGTCCCGCCGGTTCCGGCAACAGATCCTTGTAGGACGTAATTACGTCGGTCACGCGCATGCCTTGGCGATAAGAATACCGTCCCGGCCTGATTACATGTCCTTCTACGTAGACAGCGTCCTGGTTGTAGGGCGCGATCGGAAATACGCGGATGCGATCGCCGTCATGAATCTCGAATGCTTCGAGTTTCTTCGTAACCTCGGAATCGCTGTCAACTTCAGGGATGTCCAGACTCATCATGGTCTGGCTCTGATGCGCCACCAGTCTTTGCACTTCAACATGCCGCAACGTGGCCGTCGGAAGCAACCCGCCGGCCAATTCCAAAACAGACGCAAGATTTTTCTCGTCTTTCAATTCGTAGATCGCCGGACGCCGCACCATTCCTTCAACCGTAACTTGCGGCCCGACCGGTGGCACCAGCACGCTGTCGCCATTCTCGAGTTGCTGCAGTCCCGATTTCACACCGTGCAATAAGAGATCGTACAAATCGACAACTTGCACCAGTTGATTTCCCCGGTAGTGCTTCACAATTCGCAAAGATCCCTTTTGCGTCGGCCCACCCGCGACAAACAGCGCGTTCAGAGGCGTCGACAGCGAACTGATGTCATACGCTCCTGGATTTGCAATATCTCCGACCTCGTAAACGCGAATCGTCCGCAACCGCGTGAGCGATACCTCCGCGGACACCTGGCGGAATTGAGTCCGCAGCGTTTGCTGCAAATTCGCCTGGACCTCCGCCAAACTCTTGCCACTCACCAATAGCGGACCAACCTCCGGCAGGCTGACGCGACCTTCACGATCCACCACGCGATAAATCCGCTGGCTCACCCCGCCCCACAAGTCAATCGACAAACCGTCCCCTGGCCCCACGACGTAGTCCGGGCCCGCAGGCACATCCATGGGAATCAGTTGCGAATCCCGCGTGCCGTTCTCGAAGACCTCCGCGCCAAATCGCCTCGGCACCGCAGGCCGCGGAATGGCTTGGACATACATATCGTAAAGCGATGGAATGTCGTTGTACGGGCTCGCGGCTCGAACCAACTCAGGTGCTGCAGGCTGCGGCTTAGGCTGATACCTGCGATCGAACGGCTGCATGGGCGGATAAGACGACGAGCCCCCAGTCGTTGATGGATTGACCTCACGCCTGTTCGAACGATTCAAATCCGTCGCGTTTCCACTTGGCCTGTTCGACCCAACACCGTAGACCGCAAATGAATCCACAATATTCCGGTTCTCGGGATTCGCCACGGGCTGCAAACCGCCGGACTGACCGTCCGCGCCCCTACTCCCTCGCAGCGACGTGCCACCCGAACTCGAACCCCCGGCTCCAGGGAATAACGTTGAGTCCAATCCGCTACCCAACGGCAGTTCGGGAAAACCCCCGTCACCCTGGTCGATTCCTTGACCTGATGTGTCTAACTGCGCTCGCAGAAGTTGGTCGTTTCGAGGAGGATTCTGGGGGGTCGATTCTCCCGGCCCCATCCGTGACGGCGGATTCCCTGGTTCAAATTCCTGCTCGCGCTGTTGTCCGGGAGTCTGCTCTTCATTCGAACCCTGGCGCTCGGCGCACTGCGGATCAAGCACGTTGCAATTCACTGTACTCTGCTGCCCGGTGCGCGCCCGTCGCAGCCGCATCCGCTCTTGCTCGTCCTCTTGTTCACTCTGCGCGATCAGCTTTGCGCGTTCTTTCACCAGCAGCTCCTGCTCTTTTCCCGCCGCCGAGTCTGGATTGAGTTGCGGAACCAGATACCCATACCGCTGCACCAGCTGCGTCGCAATCGACCGGAATTGCACATCCGCCTGCAGACGATCGAAAATCGCATCATCGGTCAGATCGGCTTCGCTGATGATTTGTCCCTGCGACGTCGCGTCCTTGGCAACCCATCGCTTCAACTCCACCATCAGCCCTGGGTCTTTCACCAGGATCGTTTTGATGTCCGCTGCAGACGCCGCCACCCGGCTCAAATTCTCGCGTCCCAGTTCCGAGCTGGGCATGACTGGCCGCTGACGATCTTGCGCTTCTTGCGCGCGCACCGCCGTCCCGCAAAGAAACATCATCACAAGGACACAAAACTTAGGCTTTAATGTTCGCATTTCGGAAGTCACTCGATTTCGTCCACCCTGCCTTTTCATTTTCGTTCGCCGCAATCCTCGCGCGTCCCAATATTCCGCGCACTAAACACGCTCCCCGGCGCCCGCCGGGGTAATGTTGCGCACTGCGTTCAGTATCCCTTGCTCGGATGGCTCAATTTGGCTGGAATGAATGTCGAACGACGCCCAGTAGAAAACACTGCAATTCTGCTGCGACGCAACTGCGATGATCCGCAGTCCTGGCTGGTCTCGCAGCAGGGTATCGCAGATGTCAGGTCTCTTCGCCGGCTCATCCAGGGCGATCACCAAAACGTCCGGCGACGTCTGACGCACTCGCTGGCGAATTTCCGCCTCGTCGGATACTTCCCCAACTATCTCGATGCCGGGTTCATCTGACAGGGTTGCCAGAATCAGCTCACGCATCAACTTCGGCCGGTTGGCCACCAGAATGCGAATTGACCTGCCCATATCGTTGACTCCTCGTACGGCTAAGTATTGGCGAATGAGCGACAAAGAGAAGACTCAAAGAAGGCCTGTTGTGCTTGCCAACCTACCATTGGGCTCAGGCATCAGAAATGGGTAGCGGGCGGTACCGAAAAGTACCAAGAATTTCCCAAGGTTGGACGAGCGAGTACTACGTGACCCTTGAGACATTTCGTCTCCGCAAATCCGTTGACGCTCATCTAGCTGCCAATTAACTTTGCCGCAACAACTTTTTGAGGGATACTAAGCACACGTTCAAATGTATACTCCTTACAGGTCCCGAAATATAACTAGGCCATATTCAAGGAGTTGAAGCCGGCGGAGAAGACTCCCATTCATCATGAAGAGGGCTCTGAGGGCTCCGAATGACTCAAATTAACGATAAGCAGTCGTCGTCATCGACGAACGTCTTTGTTGTCGCCGAAAATCGTTTCCTCCGCGAATCGCTTGTCCGCCTGTTCCGCAAGCGCGGTGACTTGAGCATCGTCGGGGAAGCTTCTTACTCCGATTCCACGCCAGAATGCATCGCCTCCGCGCAAGCCGACTTGCTGCTCCTGGATTGCTTGAGCCCCAACCACAAGTCCGACGATCTCATCTGCGACCTCCGCGAATCGGTCCCGCACATCCGCGTCGTTCTATTTGGAATGGATGAGGACGCCGACATCTTCTTGCAAGCCGTAAGGCTAGGGGTACACGGCTACGTGCTCAAAAGCGCTTCCGCCTCCGAACTCGTTGACGCCGTCCGCGGCGTTGCCCAGGGCGAAGCGGTCTGCCCCCCAAAATTCTGCAAGGTGTTGTTCCAGGCCTTGGCCAGCGAGGCCAATCAACAAACCGCGATCGCCGAGCAGCGTGCCGGCATGCGATTTGAGCTGACCCAGCGCCAGCGCCAGCTCATGTCCCTGGTCGCCATGGGCCTAAGCAACAAAGAAATCGCCGCAAACCTCAACCTATCCGAATTCACGGTCAAGAATCACATCTACCGCGTCATGAAGCAGGTCGATGCGCAAAATCGCCACGAAGCCTGTCATCTCATCCGCGCAGGCGAATCACACGAAGAAAATTGGCAGACCCTGCCTCTCCGCTGATGTACAAGTGCGCTGAAGTAAAAGCTCCTGCTTCGGTAAAGCTCAATGGGCACCTTTCGCACGGTCCATTAGTGGGCACCCTTCGCAGGGTCCATTCGCGGTGACCTTCTGCAGAAGCTCGCTGTAGGGGCGGGGCTTGCCCCGCCCGGCGTCAACCCCGACACATCCCCAACCGCAAGGCAAGCTCTCGGAATTCACCTGGCAACCTACGGCCGATTACCGCACTTTAGGAATTGCGCCAACTCGCTCAGTCCAATGCTCCACGATATCGCGCACGACTCTGTCTCCCACGATCTCCGCAGCTTCCAAAGCAGGCAGATAAGCCGAATAGTTCCCGAATACCATGCCCTTCAAGCTTTCCGCAGGCTGCGTTCCAAGTGGTTCCCGGTCATAGTTGCTCACCGTGCGCAGCACCAGCACGCGCTGCAGATCCACGCGCCCGGCGCGACTCAAAAATGTCAGCGCCTGCAATGTGCCAGAATCCTCCATCGCCGCAACCATATAGTTCCCGACCCCACCGGTGTAGTACTTCGTCCACGCATTGGCCCACTCGTCCATTTTCGATCCGTGCCAGAAAGTGCTCGCCGACATCGTATCGCCACGAGTGACGAACGGCGGCCGGATCGCATTAGGAAAACCCACAAACCTCGCACGTGAATTTCGCAGCGCATCCGAGTCCGCCAAAACCACGTCATGCGTCAGCTGAAACGCCCAACCCACAAGCCCCGCGTTCAACGCGTAAACCTCGCCTTCAAGATCAGTCCGCACCGGCAACTCGTAAGGCGTCCCTTTCCGCAACGGCACGTACCCGGTCGGCCAGCCCTCAGGAATCTGCCGCGCATCGATCTCAAACGCCAGATCGCCATCAATCACGTGATCCGCCCACACCGCCGACCCCAACGACACATCCACCGGGTCCCCGCCGCCAATCCCCGCCACAATCCAATAGGCCTTCGAAAGATCAAATCGCGGGTCCAAGCCCACCGCCATCACCGACGCAGCCGCCTTCGCCGTAGCCACCCCTGTGACCATCCCCAAAACGCCATCCTTATTCATCCGCACATGGCGATAACCAGCCGGAAGCTCCAGAACCTGGTCCAAATGCTCTCGCTCTACCCACAACTGAAACTCCCCCGGTGCATCCCCGATATCCTCGCCCCGCTCAAACGCAGCAATCACCACGACTTTAACCACAATAGCTTTGGGAACCGGCGCACTCTGCGCAGAAACCCAGCAGACAAAAAACAAACCCACGCACAAAGCCGCGAACGCGAGTCTCGCAGCCACGACGAACTCAGTCTGTCGGAATGTCTCAAATACCGCGAACTTGGATTTCGATACACTCATCGCTCGTCCGCGGACTCGTTGGAGAACGGACAACGGGAATAGGAGGAAGTGGTCGGACCGAAATGATTTTGACAATTACGCAGACGCATTTGTCCGTACCGTAGAGTCTGAATTCTCCCGAGCTCTGCTCGCGATACGATCTCAAACACGTTAGCCCACGAGACCTTCGAATACAAAGGCCTTGCCGCCGAGGTCTCAGGATGCGGGCCGTCAACGGTCCACTTCTTATTTCTGGTTCGCTCGCGACACGCTGCTCGCTCCGGTCGACCGGCCGTCAGTCGTAGAAGTTGGAAGCCTTTTTAGAGCGGCAGGTATGGCAGCGCCAAAAGCCATCGCCAGCGCGGGCTGCGTCCAGACCACACCTGGATAAAGACTCGGAATGCGGAAGCCCCGATAGGCCAATATGCCCTTTACGGTCATTTGCCATATGAGTTCCGGAGTTTGAGCCGACGTAACTTCCTGGATCGTTGAGGTATTCGGGGTGGCTACATCCGCCGCGATATCGTATTCCGTGTCGCCATTATCCAACTGTCCCACACTTCCACAACATACAGAATAAACGGGCGACAAGTTAATTTCGGAAAGCACCTGAACGCTCTTGTCGTACTCGTTTACTTGAAAGACTGGCACGCTACTGTAGCAGCCAGGAACCCCGGGGGTCCCACACAAAGTGTTGTTGGCGTCCACGTAACGAACCGTCCCGTTGTTGAAGAACAATAACGGAAAGATCCCGGCGGTAGGACCTAGGAAAACCGGGTAGTGCTGTCCATAGTTCCACTCGATGGGGCTGACACCGGCGGGCAACGCAAAATCGCCCTCCGGGCCCAGGTGCCAGAGCACGCTGCCGTCACCTGCACCGTCCGCGTAGTTAATTTTGATGACCCAATTCTGATTGCGCATCGAAAGAATTAGGTTCCCGTCATCGGGCGAATACACCAGCGCGTTGGCATGGGTCCAATCGGCCGTACCTTCGGGAGCATGGGACAACGAAAGGTGATCGAAGGCGTTCCATACCCAAACCGGTCCCTGCTGAGGATCCCAGTCGACGATGATGTCGGCGAGTACCAAGCCGGGTGGGGGCTGACCCGGCACGACCTTGTTGAAGTTGGCCAGGAAGAGGTAATGGCCATTCGGAAGCTTCAGCATATCGTGATGAATGCTCGCAAGAGTGGGTACGGTCAAGCCAATCGCAGCGAGGCTACTTTGCAGTTGGGCGAGAGGCAGTGCAAATATCGTATTGCCCGCGAGATCGATCTCGCGTAGCTCCCCACCCGTGCCGATCAACATGTTTCCATTCGGAAGCGGCTTCAGTGGAAAAGCGGCGTACGGCAGATTTGGATAATACCAGATGATATTTCCCTCTAGATCGGTGACCACGGCGGTTTGGATCGTATTGTTCGGGTCGAGGCTATAGAGGTTCAACATTTCGACACCCGAGGCCGGATTTGCACCCGCAGTTGGCTGGACGGTGATGTCAGGTAAGACCCCAGGGGAAATAGCGCCCGTTGTGAACTCTTTGTCTGCGTCGACCACTAGTCCGCCATTTTCGAGATGAATAATCGCCTGCATGTGGTACGTACTGCTCGCACGCATTCCGGCTACCTGCAGGCCGACGTCGCCGCCTCCTATCGGAGCCGGCTGAGCCCAGGTGGTGAGGCCATATTGTGTTGTGGCGCCAAATTTGACCTGGACGGTTGCGCCCTGCGGAGCGGTGAAAGTATAAAGAGCGACCAGCGGGTTAGCGGTTCCGGCGACGGTGCCCGCTTTGAAGTTGGTGGAATTGAAGAAAGAGATTTGAGCGGGCGTGGAGGGAGCGGCCTGTGAGGTGGCCGCGGCGGTAATCTGCACTGAGGCTGGCGCTCCCGTTGTCGGCGCAATGTAAAGGCCAGAAGAACTGATCGTTCCTGTTGCTGCCGAGCCGCCAACAGCGTTATTGACCATCCAGGATGTCGGCGAAATACTCGCTCCCCTCTGCGATGCGCTGAATTGCAAGGTCTGCCCAGGCATCAGGAGAGTGGAGGATGGCGTTACGACGACCGCCGAAGCCTCGGGCGTTTGCGTATCGCTGGAACCAGAACTGCCACCGCCACACGCTGTAACAAGGAGAGCTATTAACACCAAAAAAATGCCGAATGAAGAAGATAGCGCTGCAGAACGGTCCACTCGAAGCCTCCATATAGATAGACCACCTCCTCCGCACATTCCTAGCGGCAACACACGGTCGACAAAGCTGCTGTGCCCTATTCCCAACGATCAACGAAAGAGTTCCCTGCGATTCCTGGCTTTGATCGCAATCTCGTGGTCGTGAACTTTAACTCTTGGGGTGGACCTATACAGGGTTTAGGCTTTGACGCAAGTCCTGCTGCGAGCCACGATTTTGAGACACTCGTCCACTCGACAGTCGAACCTTTGGAGGAATTACCGGAAGCACAATTAAGAAGTGGTCGGGGCGAAAGGATTTGAACCTTCGACCTCCTGGTCCCGAATAAGCAGCAGAAATACTATCTTATTGGCCCGTTTGGTTTTGTTCTGCGTCGAACATGCTGATATGGACCCGTATTCGGCAGCAATCGGACTCAAATCGGACCCATATTGAGGTCGCGAAATCGGCCGTTTGATCGCTTCGTCCCTCGGATAAGATCTTCCGCGGGGCTTATAGCCATGACCAGCCGCATGCCTGATCAGGACAATCTCCAAGAGCGCCTGAAAACAGAGCAAGATGAATGCCAACGGCTCCGTGAAGAGAATGCGCGTCTCCGTGCGATGCTCGGGATTAATCAATCGCACCCCCACGAGCCCGTTCCGCAAGCCGTACCCACCTCAAAGCTTTCGTCCGCTACGAGAAGCGGAGTTTCCACACCAGAAGAGAAAATCTCGCTATTTCGAGATCTGTTTCGTGGGCGCGAAGATGTTTTCGCCATTCGGTGGGAAGGAAAGAGTGGCAAATCTGGCTATTCACCTGCCAGCGTTATGGACTGGCGTGCCATCCATGTCGCGAGACCAGAAGAGCGAAAGAAGGTTGCCCGCAAAACCAGAATGCTCCAGCCACTGACGGATGACGCGATCCGTAATCATCTAACTGGAAAGCAGACGGTCGGCATTTATCCACTTCTGCCTGACGACACTTGCTGGTTTCTTGCAGTGGATTTCGACAAGAAGTCCTGGGTAATTGATGTGGCAGCGTTTGCAGCAGCATGCAGGCGATTTCAGGTTCCATTGGCCGTCGAGCGCTCGCGATCAGGAAATGGCGCGCATGCGTGGATATTTTTTGACCGTCCGGTATCCGCTGTTGATGCGAGAAGGTTAGGATGTGCCTTGTTGACGCGCACTATGGAAAATAGGCATGAAATCGGCCTTGATTCATACGACCGCCTTTTCCCCAACCAGGACACCTTGCCCAAAGGCGGCTTTGGAAATTTGATTGCCTTGCCATTACAAAAGCGTCCTAGAAAACAAGGCAATAGCGTGTTCCTGGACGAACTGTTTCAGCCCCATCCTGATCAGTGGCGGTTTTTAGAGTCCGTTCAGAGAATCTCCACCGATCGACTCGCCCGAATGATTTACGAAATAGCCCCCGAGGGAAATCCCATCGGAGTGCACCTTCTTTTACCCGATGAAGACGAGGGCGAAGACCCATGGCACTGGCGTCCTTCCCGGCAGCGGAAGGAAAGACAAATCACGGGTCCGCTGCCGGCGAGTGTTCGTGTGGTGGTGAGCAATCTTATCTATATCGAGAAAGAGGGCTTGCCGCCCGGGATGGTGGATCGCCTGATTCGCATCGCTGCTTTTCAAAACCCTGAATTTTACAAAGCTCAATCGATGCGGCTCTCGACTTACGGTAAGCCCCGGGTCATATCCTGCAGTGAAGTCTTCCCCGAGCACCTTGGCCTTCCAAGAGGGTGTATGGAAGAGGTAGTCCGTGTATTCAAGTCACATCACATCGATGTGGAAGTTCATGATGAACGAACCGAAGGACGGCAAATTGATGTTTCTTTCCACGGCGAATTGCGGCCTGAACAACGAGACGCCACCGAGCGAGTGCTTGCTTATGACCAAGGCATACTCTGTGCACCAACGGCGTTCGGAAAAACAGTGGTGGGGGCTTGCCTCATCGCCAAACGATCGGTTAACGCCCTGATCCTCGTGCATCGGCGTCAATTGATGGACCAATGGCGCGAGCGGTTAGCTGCGTTTCTAACTTTGCCGATTGGGCACATCGGACAGTACGGGGGAGGGAAAGCTAAGAGAACCGGTTTGATTGATGTTGCTGTAATTCAGAGCTTGCAGCGCAAAGGGACAGTCGAAGATTTCGTCGCGGACTACGGACACGTGATTGTGGATGAATGTCATCATTTGTCTGCAGTGACGTTTGAACGAATCCTTCGTGAAGTCAAAGCAAAATACGTTCTGGGATTGACGGCAACACCGACTCGAAAAGATGGGCATCAACCCATTATCTACATGCAATGCGGCCCGATTCGTTTTCATCTCAGCGCGAAGAAGGCTGCCGAGTCTTCACCACTTCGACATAAGGTTTTCCCAAGGATTACTCATTTCGGTTGGAATCGGTCTGAAAGTGAGCCGGCCATTCAAGATATTTATGCTGCTCTCATCGTTAGCCAAGAGAGGAACGACCTGATCGTCCGAGACCTTCAGCAAGCTTTGTCCAGCGGGCGCTCACCACTTGTTCTCACAAGTCGGACGGGACATCTCGATTATTTGGCTGGGCGCTTGGGTGGAATTTGTCCGCACATTTTCATTTTGAAGGGTGGGATGGGCACGAAGCAAAGGAAGACACTGGCTGAATCTCTAGCAGCCGTTCCTTGCGAAGAACCGCGCGTGATCCTAGCGACCGGAAGTTACCTCGGCGAGGGATTTGACGACCCCCGTCTTGATACGCTTCTTCTTGCAATGCCGATTTCGTGGAAAGGTACTTTGCAACAGTACGTGGGCCGCCTGCATCGTCTCCACGACAACAAGAGTGAAGTCCACGTCTACGACTATGCGGATGTGATGGTGCCTATGCTGGCTCGCATGTACAAGAAGCGTCTTGCAGGGTACTCCGCACTCGGCTATACAGTTGCCGGGGGCTAGAGACAACGTAAAGGCGTCAAACACCAGTAAGAGCTTGTCGAGTCTGCTGAGTTTTTCGTTCGAAACAAACGGACGGGAATGTATCCACGGTACTTCATGTGCGATAGGTTGGTTACTTTCTCGACCGCATCGATGCGGGGTTGAAACTGCCCTGCTTCGATCCCACAATCGAAGAGAATGTGATGCCCCTTTTCAACTCGTCCAGGAGGAACGGTTGACGAGCATCAAAGGCATCGGTATCGCGGCCATGTTTGTTGCTAACTGACTTGCGGTAGGGCCGCCTGGGCCATAGACTGACTTCTCGGATACCCACAGATTTACAACTCCATGTTTATCCCTTTTGTTGATCTTAAGAGTGAGCCCGCCATTCATGGTTTCCTGCATGTGCCTTCGCGGCCGACTGGGAACGCCATCGTGCTCACGCACGGCGCTGGCGCAGACTGCCAGTCGAAACTGTTGGTGGAGATGTCCGATGCGTTCGCCGCGTCGGGATTCACCGTTTTGCGGTTCGACCTGCCATTCCGTCTCGCGCGCCCTCATGGACCACCTTCTCCAGGGAGCGCGATCCGGGATCGAGACGGTCTCCGCAACGTGGTGGCGGTGATGAGAGACAAAACAAATGGGCGGCTATTGATGGGTGGCCATTCCTACGGCGGACGACAGGCTAGCATGCTCGCGTCAGAAGAGCCGCAGCTGGTGGATGGCTTGTTCCTCCTCTCTTACCCGCTTCATCCTCCCCGAAAACCGAATGAACTTCGTACTGGACATTTCCCGAAGCTGGCCACGCCCACATTCTTCGTTCACGGCAGTCGCGATCCCTTCGGCACGACAACAGAAATGAAATCCGCTCTAGAACTGATCCCCGCCTCACACGCCCTCTTTGAGGTGCACGGCGCCGGCCACGAGATTCTCTCCAAGAGAGCTGCCACCGAATTGCCCGCTCAAATTGTGGACGGCTTTAAAATTTTCCTGAAAACCCTCACGCAAAAAGACTAATCTGATAATGGCGGCTACTGCTTGCGCCCCCGTCATGATTTTGGGCTTCGTTCTGACGGACAAACCGGAAGCAATACAAAGATCTACAAACCGTTGGGGCCCTTTGGAAGTGAACCTAGATGAGTGGCATGATGTGTAATCAGTTCATGGAAGTATTGGCTGGCTGTTGAGGTCGCTTTTGCAAACAGTACGGCGCCTTTCGCTTTGCCGGCCGTGAAAAAATTTGATATACCACGGAAAACGAGCGGCGATGGCTGGGGACATTGCTACTCCCGTCGCAATACTGAACGATGCAAGCAGGAATATCACTGCCGCATAGCTCAACTGCTGTAGTGCGTTATATCCTCCCGGCGTTTCCATGACGTTCAAGCTCAAATAACTAAGCATTGCATGCCATGCGTCCGGGACAATCTCCCAGGAAGTCGGGATCAGTCGCCGCCACTCCGGAGTGGCGAAGAGCATCAGCACGTATGTCAAACCTGTCAGCAGCCACGCGAAATCCGCGAGAAAGTGCCAGTGTCGTCCCAGACCTAGATTTTCGTGGCCGGGCAGGGCAATCGCGGACGGGAATGAAGTTTCCTCGTTACTCGCCGTCCAGAGCCGGTCCTCAGGTCGCTGGTTCTTCGTGAACTTGAGCCATTCGCTGCCCGGCGTACAGTGATCGTTCCGGTAAAGTCTCGGATGTGCGCTCAAGATCTCAAGGCCGCTCCGAATGAGAAGCGACAGGAGAAGAAAATTGAAGAAGTGCGCCGCCCGCAGCCACAATGGATAGTCAAGAGGCATTATTCATCACATTCTTGAACTTCATCGGCAATCGAAAAGATGGCTTCCTCTTTCAAACGGAGGACGGAAGGATGTTTGATCCCCGAAGTATCGCGCGGGCTAATCTCGAACCCATCTTCGAAGAGATGGGTCGGGGCGAGGCGGGAACAATGTTCAATGTTTTTCGCCGCTTCCGTGAAGCTGTGTTGCAACGCAGCGATGCACGGCAGCTCCTGATCGATTACTGGATGGGTCACTCAAACGCGAGCATAGGAGACCGCTATGGCAAGCAACTGGTAGAGGATATCGAATACCGGCAAGGGCAGGTCAAGAAGGTCGGGCTGGGATTCGAGCTTCCGCCAAGCTTGTTTGGGCTACATGGGCTACAAATTGTGGAAACGTAGAAGCCGCCTAAATGTGTAACCCGAAGAAAATAAGGGAGGAAGTGGTCGGGGCGAAAGGATTTGAACCTTCGACCTCCTGGTCCCGAACCAGGCGCGCTAGCCAGGCTGCGCTACGCCCCGACATTGAAGCAGAATGCG
>Ga0210399_10002558_pt1 | contig 14160 bp, 12 predicted proteins | sample IncBWC14MmetaG_FD_150865 | JGI IMG/M metagenome (GOLD analysis project Ga0210399, IMG submission 150865) | Forest soil microbial communities from Barre Woods Harvard Forest LTER site, Petersham, Massachusetts, United States - Inc-BW-C-14-M | ecosystem: Environmental > Terrestrial > Soil >... | reverse complement strand
ACCTCCCCATCGGTTCTGCCACTGCCCCACGCGGGTGCGCCCGTCGTCATCTTGAGACGACGGTGTTGCACGCCCGTGACATTAGGGGAACAAGGGCTCGAGGACCTTTTGAAACGCCGATTGGCCGGGCCGGGCCCCCTACGCCAGCGGGTCCCTCCACCCCGGCGACCCGGTGCGCGCCCCGGCCGCCACCCGCAGGCCGATGTAGTTCTTCTGCGCCTCGACGGTCCCGGCTCCGAAGCAGAGGCCGCGAATGTCGCGGTAGGCCCGCTCGACCGGGTACTCGCGCGAGTAGCCGTAGCCGCCGTGGATCTGCATGGCCTCGTCGCACACGAACTTCGCCGCCAAATTCGCCGCCGTCTTGGCCAGTGCCGTCTCCAACGCAGGCGGCGTCCCGCCCGGCCCGGCCAGCCGCACGGCCCGCGCCAGCAGCAGGCGCGCCCCCTCGAGCTGGACCGCCATGTCGGCCAGCTTCCACTGGAGGCCCTGCAGCTCCGCCAACGGCCGGCCCCCGACGACCCTGTCGTTCATGTAGCGGACCGCGTGCTCCAGCGCGCCCTGCGCGGCTCCGATGCACATGGACGCGTTGCCGCAGCGCTCGTGGTTGAGGTGCGACAGCAACACCTTGAACGCGGCGGTGTCCGCGGGGTTCCCCGCGATCAGGACGTCCTCCTCGCGGATCTCCACGCCGTCGAACGCCAGCTCGGCCTCGGTCGCAGCGTGGATCCCCATGCCCTTGTGCCGCCCGGTGACCGACACACCGTCTCTGTCGGTCGGCACGATCACCGCGCCGATCCCCTTCGCGCCATCGCCGCCCGGCCAGCGGCACCACACGAGCACGCCCTGGGCCACGTCCCCGAGCGTCGAGTAGTTCTTGTAGGCGTTGAGCCGCCAGCGCCCCGGCCCGTCCTCCACAAGGGCGGCCCTCATGTTCTGCACGGCAGAGCCGGCGTCGGGCTCTGTGATGCCGATGCTGATCAGGGCGTCGCCGTCGGCGCACGCGGGCAGCCAGCGTTCCTTCATCGCGTCCGGCCCCAGGTGCTCGATTCCCCGCGGCGGCCCGTTGAACGTCAGCTGGCAGCAGATCGCCGAGGACACGTCGGCGCGGGCTATCTCCTCGAGCACGATCGACGCCTCGACGTCGCCCAGGCCCATGCCGCCCCACTGCTCGCCCACCGCGATGCGCAAGAGGTCGGCGGCGGCCAACGCCTTGCGCACCTCGGCGGGCACCACGCCGTCCTCGTCGGCCACCTGCGCCCGCGGCGCCACCTCGCGCTCGGCCACGTCGCGCGCCAGCTGGCGCAGCGATGCCTGGTCGTCCGTCTCGGCCAGCAGGTCGGCGCCCGCAGCTCCGGCCTCGCTCATCAGCCGGGCTCGGTGCCGAAGATGCCGACGAAGCTCACGCCCTCGCCGGGCGCCCCGCCTAGGTTGTGCGTCAGCCCGAGCGTGCGGCCCGGTCCGACGGTGTTGATCTGGCGTTCGGGCGGCGCCTCGCCGCGCAGCTGCAGCCAGCACTCGAAGAGCATGCGCAGGCCCGAGGCCCCGATCGGGTGCCCGAAGCTCTTGAGGCCGCCGTCGGGGTTGACGGGCAGGTCGCCGTCGCGGTCGAACGTGCCCTCGAGCACCTCCTTCCACGCCGTGCCCCGCTCTGCGAAACCCAGGTCCTCCATCAACACCAACTCGGTCGGGGTGAAGCAGTCGTGCACCTCGGCCATGGCGAGCTGCGTCCGCGGCTCGGTCACGCCGGCCTGCGCGTACGCGTCCTCGGCCGAACGGACGACCTCCTCGAACGTCGTGTAGTCATAGCCCGGGTCGATCGGGCCTGCCGCCGGGCCCGCCACGAACGACAACGCCTTCACGTAGAGAGGGTTCGCGCAGTACTTCGCCGCGTCCTCCACCCGGCAGATCACCGCCGCCGCGGAGCCGTCGGAGACGCCGCTGCAGTCGAACACGCCGAGGTCGCCCGCCACGAGAGGCGCCTTGGCGATGGTCTCCATCGAGACTTCCTTCTGGAACTGCGCCCGCGGGTTGCGCGCCCCGTTCTGGTGGTTCTTGTACGCGATCCGGCTCATGACCTCCTTGAGCTGGTCGCGGTCGACCCCGTACTTATGCGAGTAGGACGGCGCCAAAAACGAGAACGCCGCCGGCGACGAGAGGCCCGGGTCGGTGCCGTCGCCGACGGCGCGGATCCCGGTCAGCCCGGAGTACCCGGTGTCCTTGAGCTTCTCCACGCCGATCGCCATGGCCACGTCATAGGCGCCCGACGCCACGGCGTAGCAGGCGTTGCGGAGTGCCTCCGAGCCCGTGGCGCAGTAGTTCTCGACCCGCGTCACCGGCTTGTAATCGAGCTTCAGCGGCCGCGACAGGGTGACACCGCAGACGCCCGAGGTCATGGTGCCGAGCCAGAAGGCGTCGATGTCGTGGATCGACATCCCCGCCGACGCCGCCGCCTCGGTTGCCGCCTCGGTCAGCAGATCGTCGACCCCCTTGTCCCACAGCTCGCCGAAGCGTGTGCAGCTCATCCCGATGATCGCGACCTGGTCTCGAATGCCGCTGCTGCCCATGGTCCTACTCTCCTCGCTCCGCGGCGCCGCTCGCACCGTCCAGCGGCCGGGCCTTCCAGAAGTAATTGTGCACGCCCTGGGCGGTCCACACGCGCCGGAACGTCATTGACACCCGGTCCCCGATCGACACGTCGTCGGGACGGGCGTCGGTCAGCTCGCACCGGAAGCGACCGCCCCCGTCGAAGTCGATGATGACGCCGATCACCGGCGGCGACAGCGAGAAAGCCAGGTGATCAATGGTGAACGTGGCGACCGTGCCGGGAGTGTCGGCCAGGCGCTCGGGCTGCATCTGGTCGATGGCGTGGCAGTTGAGGCAAGCCCGAGTCGGGGGCATGTGTCGGAACCCGCACGCGGTGCACCGGCTCGCCGCGAAGGCGTACTTCCACTCCTCGGAGCGGTGCACCGTCGGCGCACCCGGGCGCTCGGGGTCGGGCCGGCGCGGCGGTTCGCGGTGCAGCTGCGAGCGCCAGGTCAGGAAGGACGCATAGGAGAGGTCGTCGCGGCCCGCCGCCACCTGCTCCGCCACCGAGGGCACACCGGCCTCGACGCGCGCGCGCTGCGCGTCCGCCAATGCCGGCGTCGTCCGCAGCACGAAGGCATCGGCGCCGTCGGCCAGCGAAAGCACGGCGATGACCTGACCCGCCTCGGCGCGTTCGAGCGCGTCACACAACGCCAACGCGGCATGGGCGGCGCCCAGGTTGCCGACCGCGCCGAGCAGGTCGGGCGCCAGGACCCCGTCGCGTACCCCGAGACCCGACGTCGCCGCCTTGGTCGCCCGCGCGTGCAGCCCCGTCACCACGGCGTGGTCGATGTCACCCTCGGCCAGGCCCGCGTCCTTCAACGCGGCGGCGAAGGCCTCCCGGGCGAGCGGCACGTAGAGCTCCTCACCGAAGCGCTCCTCCCAGATGTGGGAGTCGGCCTCACCGGGCACACGCCAACGGTCGAGAAACTCGTCGCTCGCCGCACCGCGCCCGATGAGCTCGGCCACGGCACCTTCCGGCGCGCACACGAATGCGGCCGCGCCGTCGCCGCTGTCGCGTTCCTCGGCCGAGCCGGCGAGACCGGTGCGCAGGTCAGAGACCACTGCCATCGTCGTGCGGCCGGCACCCGCGCCGACAATCGCCCCCAACAGCGTCGCCACCGCAGAGCGCGACGATCCGGCGAAGTCGTATGCGCCAGCGCCTCGGCCCAGCCCCAGCGCCGCGTGCACCGTCGTCGCACTCGTCTTGTCGAGATACCCGGGGTCTGGCGTCGACAGGAAGAGGTCCTGCACTGCTCCCGGCCCCGGGCCGACGACCAGCGCCCGCCGGCCCGCCTCGACCCCCAGGGTCGTCGTGTCCTCGTCGTAGGACGCCACCGCGCGTGTCCCCCGCCCGCCGCCGCTCCCGAGAACGGTTCCGATCGCCGAACGCTGGAGGCGCCAGTAGGGCAGGTAGCTCCCCCACGCCGCTATCCCTGCCGTCATAACAGTCGTTCTACCCGACGGACCGGCCGGCCCGACAGCCGAACCGGCTCGACGGATCGGCCGAACAGGGCATTCCCGGTCACGATGCGCTGACGTCGGTGTCAGCGGCCACCGCGTACGGCAGACTCTGGAGGCCCCCTACGGGGCCCACCGCCCCGGCTCCGACCTGCCCCATCCCGGCGGCCGGCGCCGCGCGACCGAACCAGTGCGTCCCGGCTCGAGCTATCCCGCGAGCCCCACGATGGGCGCGTTGAGCGTGATCGACCCCGTCGAGCCGAAGAAGGGCGGCAGCCCGCCGCCGGGGAAGCTGAAGATGCCGCCGTCGGAGCCGCTCAGGTAGTAGCCACCGGCGGTCGTCGCCATCCCCACGATGGGCTTGTTCAGCTTGATGGACCCCGTGGAGCCGAAGAAAGGCGGGCCGCTCGAGCCGGTCGGGAAGCTGAAGATGCCCCCGTCGGTGGCCACCAGGTAGTAGCCGCCTCCGACCGGCGCGGCCATGCCCACGACCGGCTTGTTGAGCACGAGCGAGCCCGTCGAGCCCGCGAAGACGGCGTTGCCGTAGTTGAAGATGCCCCCGTCGGAGGCCACCAGGTAGTAGCCGAGCCCGTTGGGCGTGGCCGCCATGCCCATCACGGGCTTGTTTAGCTTGACCGAGCCGGTCGAGCCGTAGAACTGGGCGTCGCCGTAGGAGAAGATCCCACCGTCCGACGCCACCAGCCAATAGCCCGCTCCGTCCGCGGTCACCGCAATGCCCACGATCGGGGCGTTGAGGTGTAAGGAGCCGGTCGAGCCGTAGAACTGGGCCGAGCCGAAGTTGAAGACCCCGCCGTCGGCGGCCACCAGGTAGTAGCCGTCGCTTGCCGGCATGACCGCCATCCCCACGATCTGCGCGTTGAGGTGCATCCCACCCATCGAGCCCAAGAACGGCGACCCGGCGCCGTAGTTGAACACTTCGCCGTCGGAGGCCACGAAGCGGTAGCCGCTGCGGGCGATCGGGGCGAGCATGGCGAAGGGCTGATAAGGAGTCGCTCCGCCGAACCGGCCGACGGCCATGCAGGCCCAGTCGCTGACGCACGAGACGGCGTACGATTGCGTCCTCGCTGCGCCGGATTGGTTGGGCGTGCCGACGAGCGACCACGTGGTGCCGTTCCAGGCGAGAGCCAGGTTGTTGAACCCGGCCGCCGTCGCCGACCCACCGACCGCGCTGCACGTGGTCGGGCCGAAGCAATCGACGCCGTTGAGATAGTTGTCGGTCGTGCTCGGCGCGTTCGGGCTCGCTGCGACCGACCACGCCGTGCCGTTCCACTGCTCGGTCAGCGTGGTGTTTCCTGAACCCGAGGAGCCATAGCCAACGGCCACGCAAAACTGCGTCCCGGTGCAGGACACTGCCTCGAACACGTCGAAAGTTGAAGTCGAGGTGGAGGCGTTCGGACTGGGCACGATCGCCCACGACGATCCGTTCCACAGCTCGGCCAAAGTGTTCACCGGCGTCACGCCACCCGTATCCGATTCACCCACTGCCATGCAGAAGCTGGGGCTGACGCAATCGACGCCATAGAGAAAGCTGTCGGCAGCGGCCGACGGGTTCGGGGTCTGAAGCAGAGTCCACGACGTGCCGTTCCATTGCTCGGCCACCGTCACGTTGCCCGTTGTGATACCGGCCAGGCCCACACCCACGCACGAGGTGGTGCTTACGCACGAGACGGACCAGAGCTGTGCCTGGAAGTCGGCCGAAGGGAGGCTTGCCGTCGGGACGGTCGACCAGCTCGTTCCGTTCCACTCCTCGGCGAGGGTCGTCGAGCTTGTCCACCCGACGGCCATGCAGAAGGAGGCGCTGACGCAAGAGACAGCCTCGAGGGCATTCCCTCCGACCGTCGGCGAATTGACGATCGACCAACTGGACCCGTTCCACTGCTCCGTGAGGGTCCCGCCGGTCGTGCTGGACATGCCGACCCCGGCGCAGAAGCTCGCCGTGACGCAGCTCGTCCCGTTCAGTTGGTTGGAGTTGGCGCTCGCTGTCGAAGGGGCCGGGACCTCACTCCAGCTCGTCGCGTTGACGGTCGGCGGCGAACTGTAGGTGGCGGCGCCCGAGGGTGCTGGCCCGCCTCCGAGGCCCTGTGCGATGGCGATACCCATCGTCGCCAGAATGGTCACGATCCGGATCAAGTGGCGCATATCGCTTCCTCCTCGAACCTCCGCGTCAATGTCTCGTGCGGCTCAGGCTACGGCCGATGGCGGGCGGCGTCGAGCGCGATCGGAGACACGGAAAGCGCGAATCTCACGCCGAGGCGACGACCACCATCTCCCAACTGTCGACCTCGAGAGGACCGCCCCCTCCGGCCTGGAAGCGCACGTCACGGAAACCCGCCGCTTCGAGCCACACAACCCACTCGGGTGGGGTAGGGAGCCGCACGAAGTACGAGGCGTGCCGCACCTCACCATCGCGGTGCGCCGTGCGCTCGATGTTCATCCGTCCCGACACCGGGTCGAACGTCCAGAGCTCGATCATGGTGTCGTCGCCACGTTGGACCGCCACCGCGTCAGGCGCCGGGGTGTAGTGCCGCACACCACCGTCGTGGTGGAGCGTGTCGATAGTGACGAGGCCGCCGGGGCGCAGGACCCGGTGGAACTCCGCCAGCACCCGGTGGCAGTCGGCGTCGTCGTAGTAGCCGAAGGAGTTCAGCCAGCAGACCACCGCGTCGAAGGGTCCGTCGACCGGGAGGGCACGGAGGTCACCCACGCGGTAGTCGACGGCGTCAGGGACGAGCCTCGGGTCAGAGCGTGCCTGTTCTATGTAGGCGGGCGTCAGATCGACGCCGGTGACCACCATGCCGGCGGCAGCCAGGCGGCGGGAGATCCGGCCGTGACCACACGGCGCATCGAGGATCCGCGACCCCTTCGGCAGGTCGAGCAGCCGCAGGATCTCCGACGTGTCGGTGTCGGAGTGCGCGTCGTCGATGGACTCTGCGTAGAAATACAGGTAGTCGTCGCCGAACGTCGCCTCGAGTTCGAATGGCATGCGCCATCTTCGCCGCCGGTAGGGTCGCCTGCATGCCGGCACTAGAAGACATCTCCTTCGACGCCGCGACCCAGGTACGGGCGACCGGTCGTCCGTTCGAGTTCGAGACCGACATCCACCCACTCTGGACGGTCGGCGACAAGCCCAACGGCGGCTACCTGCTGGCACTCCTCGGCCGAGCCGCCCGCACGACCGCGCGGGAGGACGGCTCTCGCAGCTGGGAGGTCGTGTCGTCGGCCATCACGTACCTGCGTCCGCCCGAGCTCGCTCCCGCGACCATCACGACCACGCTGCTCCGGCGCGGCCGGTCCGCGGCACAGGTCCGCGCCGTCCTGCGCCAACAGGACACCGACATCGTGGAAGCGACGAGCGTTCTCGGCGACCTCTCTGCGCAGGCGAACACCCGGTACGACGACACGGCGCCGCTCACTGCCCCGGAACCTGAGGACTGCGTGCCTCTGCCGCCCCGCATCCCGGGTGGCCCGAGCGTCGGAGTCATGCAGGTGACGGAGCTCCGCCTCGACCCGGCAACCTTGCCGTTCGGCGAGTCAACGGCCTCGTCCGTTGCCAAGGCGGAGCTGCAGGGCTGGAGCCGCTTTGCCGACGGGCGTGACCCCGACCCGCTCTCCTTGCTGTTCTTCAACGACGCCATTCCGCCGGCCACGTTCAGGATCGGCTCGACGGGCTGGGTGCCCACGCTGCAGATGTCCGCATACGTGCGGGCGCGGCCGGCGCCCGGCTGGCTAGGCATCCGCATGACGGCGAATCTCGTGGCCGACGGCATGGTCGACGAGACCTGTGTCCTGTGGGACTCGACGGGTCAAGTCGTCGCCCAGGCGTCGCAGCTGGCGCGCCTGCGCTTCCCCGACGAAGCCGTCTGAGCCACTCCTCGCAACCGCACCCTCCGCGGCAAGGCCCGGACCGCACTCCGGACCCCGGGCCTAACCTGACTCGATGCGCCGCGCTTCCGACCTCAACCGGGCAGGTCGATGAGCACGCCGGTCCGCGCTGACCGGTCCGACCTCCAGGCCATCATTCGGCTCTGCCAACGGGCGATCGTGGCACCGCCTTCGGCCAAGGAGCTCGAGGACGCTTTGTTCGCCGGAGAGCAGCCGGCCACCGTCTTTGCCATACCGGAACGGGGCGTGGCGGCCGTCGTGGAGTGCGACGACGGTCCGCATCTCAGGCTGCTCGCGGTGGACCCTTCAGCGCGGGGGCAAGGGTTGGGCCATGCCCTCCTGCAAGCGGCGGAGGACTGGGCGCGCGACGAGGGACACAAGACCCTGATCACCGGCGCCGACCCGCCCTACTTCCTGTGGCCGGGGGTCCCGAGCCTGGAGACCTCGCTGCACTGCCTGCTCGAGCGCCGGCACTACGCGCGGGCCGAGACGAACTTCAACATGTACGTCGACCTCTCGACTATTCCCGAGGATCCCGGGAAGTACAGCCTCGCCACGGCCCTCGACCGCGCCGAGGTGGATGCGTTCATGAGCGACCACTGGTCGAATTGGCGGCTCGAGGTGCTGCGCGCCCTCGACAAGGGGAACCTCGTCATCGACCGCGCGGAAATGGGTGACGGAGGAATCACGGCGTTTTGCGCGTTCGAGGTAAACCGCAAGGGACTGCTTGGCCCCGTCGCGGTCCGCCCGGACCTGATGGGTCGAGGGATGGGCAAAACCGTGCTCCTCGGCGCGCTCCACGAGCTGCGGCGGCGGGGGGCCGGCGAGGTGTCGGTGGTCTGGGTCGGGCCGATCGTGCCCTACGCGGCCGTCGGTGGAAAGGTCACCGACGTGTTCTTCGTCTATCGCAAGAACCTCTCGTGAACCTGCTCCCCGTCCCGCGCAATCTCGAGCTGAACGGCAACACGGTGCCGGCCCGACCGGCGGACCGCCGGCGAGACCCGTCACTGCCGCCGCAGGGATACGAGCTGCACGTCGGTCCGGACTCCGTGGAGCTCGCCGCGGCCGACGACGCCGGGTTCTTCTACGGCGAATCCACGTTGGCGCAACTCGCCACACTCCACGACGGCGCGCTGCCCGAGGGTGTCGTGCGCGATCACCCCGACTTCCCGGTGCGCGGCGTGATGCTCGACATCTCGCGCGACAAGGTACCGACAACGGAACGCCTGCATGCGCTCATCGACCGCTTGGCTTCCTTCAAGATCAACCAGCTGCAGCTCTATTCGGAGCACACCTTCGCCTACCGGAACCACCAGGAGGTCCATGCCGAGGCGAGCCCACTGGACGCCAACGAGATCCGCGCGCTCGACGCGTATTGCCGGGAACGCCACATCGAGCTCGTCCCCAACCAGAACTGTCTCGGGCACATGAACCGTTGGCTCGCCCACAAGCGTTACCGGCCGCTCGCCATCGAGCCCGACGGGTTCGTCGATCCGTACGGCATCGCCCGCGAGCCCATGACGATCGAACCCAACGACCCGCGCTCGCTCGAGCTCGTCCGCGAGCTTTTGGCCGAGCTGTTGCCGTTGTTCACGAGCAAGCGCGTGCACGTCGGGCTGGACGAGGCGTGGGAACTCCCCGCCGGGCGCATCGACGACTTCTTGGCGTGGGCTACCACGCTGCGCGGGCTGCCCGAACTCGATGACCGCGAGATGCTCATGTGGGACATGCTCGCGGGTCAGCCTGACCTGCTCGCTCGCCTGCCCTCCGGCGTGACGGTGTGCGAGTGGGGTTACGACGACTGGCACCCCTTCGACGAGCGGTGCGCCACCCTCGCTGCGGCAGGGGTGCCGTTCTGGGTCGCTCCGGGGACTTCGAGCTGGATGAGCATCCTCGGCCGGGTGACCAACGCACGCAACACCTGCGAGCGTGCGGCAGCCGCAGCCCTCGCCCACGGTGCCGTCGGCTACCTGAACACGGACTGGGGCGACCTCGGCCACCTCCAGCAGCCCGTGATCAGCGAGCCGGGGTTCGCCTACGGCGCCGCCGTCTCGTGGTGCCTCGAGTCGAACGCCGACCTGGACCTCGCGGCGGCCCTCTCCACCCACGTGTTCCGCGACCCGACCGGGGGAATGGCGGACGCCGTGTTGTCGCTCGGCGACGCCCACCGCCTCGTCACGCCGCAGTTCCCGAACATGTCGACGCTGGTAATGAATCTCTATTACCCCCAGCTCCCGGTCGGACGGGGCCTGACGAAGGGCTTGACCGCAGCCGAACTTCCCGAGGTCGAGCGATGTCTCGAGGAAGCACGCAGGGCCGTCAGCGGATCAAACCCCGACCGGAGCGACGGGCAACCGCTGCGGGACGAAGTGACGTTCGGCATCGACCTCGTCAAACTCCTTCTGCGCGACGCTCGGGCTCGCTTGGAGGTCGACGGCTTCTTGGAGTCGGTCCCGACGCACGTGCGAGAAAGCCTCGGTACGGACCTCGACGCGTTGACGGAGCGGTACCGCTCGCTCTGGCTCGCCAATAACCGACCCGGCGGACTCGAGGACAGCGTGCAGTGGTTGGCCAATCTGCGCCACGCCTATGCGACCGGCCGGCCGGATCCGGAGTGGGGCGGCATCCGAGTACCCGCGCGCGGCTAGCTCAGGCGCCGCTGCCCGAGCGCGGTCGCGGTCACGCGGCCTCTTCGCCCTCCCCTTCGCCCTCGGCGTCGTCACCCTCGTCGTCGGCGTCGTAGCAGTCCCACGAGCAGTAGCCCGCGATCCGAGGAGACGCCGGGTGGAACCGGCAGCGTCGACACAGCGTCTCCATTGTCTTCCTCACTCTCTGGTTCGTCGTCTCGTTCATCGATTATTCGCCCGGCATTGCTTCGCCCAGGGTCTCGTGTCGCCCCCGGCACCAGGTCAATCTCAGCTGCGTTCCGGCTGTGTATGGCCCAAATGCAAAGAACCGCTTCCCGAGAAGGGAAGCGGCTCCTCAACGTCAGGACTCTTCGAGGTCCTTCCTACGGCGTTGAGGCCACCTCCCTTGCGATCAGCTTCGGGATGCCACAGATCTGTACTTCGGACATGGCGGCACACGGCAGTCCATGGTTCTCCCCTTCGGGAGAGCGGAATACCCGGCGATCCACCGTCTGCACGCTCATCACGATCCAAGTATACGGAACGTGCGGAGTACTCCGGAACGGGTGACGTGCGTTTGCGAGGACCATTCCGAAGAGTTCATCTTCGCGTTACCTGACTGTGGACCGCCGAAGAGTCGGGACAGTCAGGACGAGGTTTCGGCGAGCCGGGCGCGGAGCTCGGGTTTGACGACCTTGCCCGTCGGATTGCGCGGGAGGGCGTCGACGAAGACGTACTGGCGAGGGACCTTGTAATCAGCCAGCTGGGTGAGGCCGAAGTCCCGCAGCTCATCGGGCGTGGCCGTCGCCTCGGGCTGGAGGACGACGAAGGCGACGACGTCCTCGCCGAGGACCGGGTGCGGCGCACCGACCACGGCGACTTCCTTTATGGCGTCGTGTTGGACCAGTGCATGCTCGACGTCAGTGGCATGCACGTTGTTGCCGCCCCGAATGATGACGTCCTTCGAACGGCCGACGATGTAGAGGTACCCATCGGCGTCGAGCTTGCCGAGGTCCCCCGTGATCAGCCAGCCGTCGCGCCACGTCTCGGCCGTCGCTTCGGGGTCGTTGTAATACTCGCGTGGTCGGCCGGGCACCTGGAGCCGAACCTCCCCGACCTCGCCGGCCAGCAGGTCGTCGCCCTTCTCGCCGACGATCTTGACGACCGCCGGTGGCGCGATCTGGCCCACGGAGCCGGGACGCCTGACCGCCTCTCCCTGCGGCATGATCGCGTAGGCCGTCCCGGCCTCGGTCATGCCGTAGTTGTTGGAGACGAGCGCGTCGGGCATCTTGGCCTGGAGTCGCTCGACCACGTAGGGGGCCAGCGGGGCGCTACCGACCGAGCACAACTGGACCGATGACAGGTCGGCCTCGTCGAAGCGCGGGTGGTCGATCAGCAAGTGCGCCATCGCGGGGACGAGGAAGACCGACACCGGGCGCTCGTCCTCGACCAGGCGCAACCAGCGGTCAGCGTCGAAACGGGGCTGATAGAGAACCTGAAGGCCGAACTTCATCGGCGTGTACACGAGCGAGATGCCTGCAAAGGTAAACAGCGGGCTCGAGTGGACCCAGCCCCCGCCCGACCAATTCGGCTCGATGGCGCCGACCATCGACCCGTTCGAGTGACGCACCGCCACACCCTTGGGACGGCCGGTGGTACCCGACGTATAAAGAATGTCTGCCAGGTCGTCCTTCTCGCGCGGCGCCTGGAACGGCGTGCGATCCCCGGCGACGGCGTCGTCCCAGGCGAGGATCGGCGCGCTGGTCCCGGGCAGAGGCGGAATCTCGGAGCCCTCCGCGCCGGCGTCGATCAGGAAGGCGAGGTTGCCGTCACCGGACTCGAGGTCGCGCGCCACGAGATCACCGTCGGCGACGACCGCGGTGGCGCCGGAGTGGGCCAGGACGTGGCCCACCTCGGCCGGGGCGAGGCGCGGATTCATGGGAACCGCCACGCCGCCCGCCCGGTGGGCGGCCGTGTACGACACGAGCCAACGCAGCGCGTGCTCGGGCTGGAGGTGAATGCCCACGCGGCCACCGGGCTCGAGGCCGTCGTCGAGGAGGCGCCGGGCCAGCGCGTTGGCGGCGCCGTCCCATTCGGCGAACGTGATGGCGCCGACGTCCACCACGGTGAACGCAGTGCGGTCGCCGAACTCGGCGGCCATTCGCCCGAGATGCTCGTCCAACAACACGATGCGGTCCCCCAAGAGGCTGAGATTGTCTGCCCGGCGCGGAAAATTGACGCCAGTGTCAGGATCGTTGCAGCATGGCCGATGCGCCTCCGGTGGTCAATCCAGGGGCGGATCGAGCTTGCATGCCTCGGGGGCGCGGCCGCCGGGCACGACCTGGAAGAGGAACCCCCAGAATGACCGACGCCAACGACGCCGTCATCGTCGCCGCCACCCGCACACCCATCGGGCGCTCCGGCCGGAGCCTGGCCGGGTTGAGCCTGCACGACATCGGCCTGCAGACGCTGCAGGGCGTCATCGACGCCGGCGGTCTGGACACGCACGACATCGACGACCTGATCGTGGGCGAGGTGCTGCAGGGGGGCGGCGACACGGCGCGCTACCTGGCCAATGCATTGGGCCTGCCACCGGACACGCCGGGCGGCGCGGTGCAGCGACAGTGCGCCACGGGGATGATGGCGGTCCAGGAGGCTGCCGCCCACATCCGCTCGGGCATGGCGGACGTCATCATCGCCGGCGGTATCGAGACCATGACACGCGGACCGATGCTGTTCGAGAAGTCCCCCTTCCCGTTCGGCGGGGTCGAGCGCTACATGCCGCCCAGCCACCCCAACACGCCCGACGCGCCGAATACGAACATGCTGATCACGGTCGGCGAGAACACGGCCCGCGAGTGCGGGATCACCCGCGAGGAGTCAGACGAGTGGTCCTACCACTCGCACATGCGGGCCGTGGCCGCGACCAAGGACGGGCGCTTCGCCGAGGAGATCGTGCCGGTGTCGGTGCCGGCGGGGCGCGGCGAGACTGTGACGGTGAGCATCGACGAGCACCCCCGGGCCGACACCACCCTGGAGAAGCTGGCGGCGCTCCCGGTGCTCTCGGGGCTGCCCGACGGCCAGGTCACCGCCGGGAGCTCTTCGGGCATCGCCGATGGGGGTGCCGCCCTGGTCGTGACGTCGCGCCGTTATGCGGAGGCGCACGGGTTGCCGCCTTTGGCCACGGTGCGGTCATGGAACTCGGCCGGGATCGAGCCGGCTCGCACTGGGCTGGCTCCGACGATTTGTGTGCCGCGGGCGCTGTCCAAGGCCGGCCTCGCCGAATCCGACGTCGACCTGGTCGAGATCAACGAGGCGTTCGCCACCATGGCCGTCGCCTCCTCACGCAAGCTTGGGTTCCCACACGACATCGTCAACGTGAACGGCGGCGCCATCGGCCTGGGGCACCCGATCGCGGCCTCGGGAGCGAGGATCCTCGTGACGCTCATCCACGAGCTGCGCCGCCGCGGCGGAGGCATCGGGGTCGGCACGCTTTGTGCGGGCGGCGGCCAGGGCTCGGCCACCGTGCTCGAGGTGCACCCGGCGACCTGAGGCCGTCCCGGGCGCCGCGGGTCAGTCGTGGCGA
>Ga0210399_10002556_pt1 | contig 14169 bp, 12 predicted proteins | sample IncBWC14MmetaG_FD_150865 | JGI IMG/M metagenome (GOLD analysis project Ga0210399, IMG submission 150865) | Forest soil microbial communities from Barre Woods Harvard Forest LTER site, Petersham, Massachusetts, United States - Inc-BW-C-14-M | ecosystem: Environmental > Terrestrial > Soil >... | reverse complement strand
CGTAGTTCTCGACAGTCGCACGGCAATCGGCTAGCTTGATACCGTGAGTGACGGAAAGTCAAAATGGACCGAGGCGGCCCTGCAAGCCTTGCCAGAGGACGGTTTCCTTCATGAGGTTGTCGGCGGCGAACTTGTTATGAGCCCGAAGAACAACTGGTTTCATGGCCGGATATGCACTCGCTTGCTGTTCGCACTCGAAGAGTTTAACCGCAGGCACCGCCTGGGCGCCGTGCTCGATTCCAGCACGGGCTTCTGGATGGCGGACCGCAATTGCCGGGCGCCCGACGTTTCTTTTGTTCTCAAAACCCGGCTGGCCGCGCTCGGATTCAAGCCCAACGAAAAGAGATTTTTCCCCGGAGCGCCGGACCTCGCCATCGAGGTGCTTTCTGAAAACAACTCCCGCGGAGAAATTGATGAACGCCTGCGCGATTTTTTTACCAGCGGCACGCAACTCGCATGGATCATCGACCCGGAACAAGAGCGGGTTGAGGTCTGCCTGTCCCCCACCCGCCGCCAACTCGTCGGCGCTGGAGGCCAACTGGACGGCGGAGAACTCTTGCCGGGTTTCAGTTATCCGATTGCTGATTTGTTCAAGGAATGGGATTGGGAGTGAGAGTTGGGAGATTGCGTTGAAAAAGGCACACACCGAATAACAATCGGTGCAAGCGCGCATTGGCATGTGTGGGCGCATCTCACCTTCGTCGGAGCGCGGACATTCCTGTCCGCCCGGACGTGCGCACACCTCACGGCGGACAGGAATGTCCGCGCTCCGCCCGATCTGTTTGCCAGCCTCGACAAAGGTGAGATGCGCCCCATATGTCTGTATAGTAAATACTCGTTGACAACTTTTTATTCTGTGCGACTTTACGCGTAGCATCGGCCGATCGGCGGATGCCGCTGGCCGGGAGCAGCAACTTCCCCGGCCGCAAGCCTGGATCCGGAAACCCAGGCGTCAAAACAAAAATCCTCGAGGACTATCCCCAGAAACGGCTTCGTCAACTGCCGTCGGCTCGCCTCGAAGGATTCCAGGTCAGTAACGTTGAGCGCAGTGAGCCACATGGAAAACCCAGGCCGTCTCGCCTGGACAAGATGCGCTCCGATCAAACCCAATCCCAACATCCTGCATTCCGTCACTCCGTTACTCCCCTACTCCACCATTCCACTCCCCCCTTTCCCCATGAACCCAAATCGCACTGGAAAAATCGCTTGTTTGCCTGAAACCGTCCGCGAAGAACTCAACCGCCGCCTGCACGATGGCGATTCCGGCCAATCAGTCATGGCCTGGCTCAATGATCTGCCGGCCGTCCGGCAAATCCTCAAGACGTGCTTCCACGGCAAGGCCATCAACGCCACCAATCTCAGCCAATGGCGAAACGGCGGTTATCGCGACTGGCGATTGGAACACGAACCCAAGCCGCCGCCCCGACCGGAATGGCTGAGTCGCCAACGCCAATGGCAACCCCAACCCTGCCAACAACAACAATCTCAAGCCGCTTCGAAACCACCGGCGCCCGAGGCCCCGCCCCAGCGCGAAACAACCGTGGATTCTGATCAGAATCTGGATCCCGCAGAAATCAGCGATCGCCTCGCCATCCAGCTTGGACTGGAATTAACCCAATTCGCCAACACATGGCTGGCCGAGGCCAGGAACCCTCGCGAACGCTGGCGCCGATTACGGGAGCTTCTAGCCGCCCTCGCCCAATTGCGCCGCGGCGACCATCGGGCGGCAAGCCTCGACCTGGCCCAGGACCGCTGGGAGGCGGAAGCGACCCGCCGTGAAACCGCACTGGAACAGCAAGACATCAAGGAGTATAAAGATGCCGTCCTCAATCCCGTCCGTGCCGCGCGCCGGTTGCCATACATGGCCGAGATCTGTGGCGGTGGGGAAGCGGGTTGGAGGCTTGCAGCGCGAAACCTGGAGGTAGAGCTCGACCTCGCCCCGGGAACGCTTCTGAAGCCCGGCTGCGAGCCGTGGCGGGAAGATTGGACTCCAGGCGGGAAGCCAAACGAAAAGGCCTGCTCCCACAAGCGAAAGAAAAGGACCCGCACCCAAAAACCAAAAGCCCGGCGGCGACGTCCCAAAACCATCCCGGATGAGCCTCAAGGCGGCCAAATCGCGCCTGATGACCCGCCAGATTCAAACCAAAATACCCACGATTCAACCCCGATTCAAAGCGATCCGGGCGGCTTTGAAAGCGGTTTAAACCAAATATAACCTAATTAAATGGAAAATATTATTATGCGTTGACAACCTCGGCCCTTACCCTCGCCAAAGTGATCACGCGGCGATCGGGACCTGATTGAAGCGACCGATCCGTTCCACGTCCGCTTTTTCGGAACGGATCAGGATCGGAAATTCCAATCCGCGACACCATATCTGGTTGCCACCAACTCGGCGATGGCCTCAACCGGGATGTCCTCTCGAATCTCGCTTGCCCCCCACGCCTCGCGAAAGGCGCGTTTTATGTCGCCGGCGGGAAGCCCAAGGTTCGTCAGGAAACGTGTGTGCGAACGCTGTTCCCGGTAATCCGGTTGGCGGGATGGCATTGGCAATACGGCTTCGATCAATGCCAGGCTGAAATCGAGCAGGAATGTTCCATGGAAAATCAGAAACTTGCGCTTTCGCCGCTGCGCATTACCGGAGAATTTCAAAAGTGCCGCCGGAACGCCGTCGCGTTGCGCGCGCGAATGGATGGCCAGGTCGGTGCACCCCTGGATTTCGATCTCCGCGTTCAGGATCGGCTGGAGGGCGGTCTTGTGGCGTTCGAGAATGAAGCGATTGGTTCCGGCGATCGTTTGCAGCGGTCCGGAGTCCGCGATGCTGAGGATCAGCGAGTAATTGAGGCAACCCGGCCCCTGAAGGACCGTTCCACCGCCACTGCACCGACGGAACACGCCGATTTTCCGAGCTTCACAAGCGGCAAGATCGGCCTCGACCGAAGCGCGGTTGGCGTAGCCCAGGACCACGAAATGCTCGGTAGGCTCCCAAAATCGCAACAACTCCCCTTCCCCACCAGACTCGCAGAGCTCAAGCAAGGCCTCGTCGCAGGCAAGATTCTCCGCCGGGGTCGGCAGCGTCAGATCGATATATTTCATTGTGCAAAGGCTGTGCTAATATAGAGTTCCGGGCCGTTGCGGTTAAGAACCTTGTCTAATACTGCGATTTTGCGGTATGGTAAGGTGATTCGGGCTCTGATGACCGTCGTTCGATTTTACGCAACCCACGTCAGCCAACAAAGTGAAATTAGAGAAAGAACATCCGAAAAGTTTGCAGCCTCAGGCAAGGCCTCACGCGACACCGGCCGGCCGTACTGGCAATGGCGCCGCCGCCGACCTGCGCGACTGGTTCGAATCCCTCGAACCCGCCCTGGAATTCGTCCTCAAGAGTCAACAGCCCGAAAAAACCGCGCTCTTCCTCGACAAGCTCGTGGTGCGATTGCGCGACCAGGGCATCAAAATACCGCACGTCGTCAGCACCCCATACATCAACACCATCCCGCCCGAGAAACAACCCGCTTATCCGGGCGACTGGGAAACGGAAGTGCGGATCAAGAGTTACATCCGCTGGAACGCCATGGCGATGGTGGTCAATGCAAACCGCCTTCACGACGGCCTCGGCGGACACATCTCCACCTACGCCTCCTGCGCGACCTTGTACGAAGTCGCGTTCAACCATTTCTTTCGCGGACGCACGGCGGATTTTGCCGGCGACATCGTTTATTTTCAGGGCCACGCTTCGCCCGGGATTTATGCGCGGGCATTTTTGGAACGACGGCTGGACGAACACCATTTGCACCATTTCCGCCAGGAACTCGGCAAGGGCGGCGGACTGTCGTCTTATCCCCACCCGTACCTCATGCCGAATTTCTGGCAATTCCCGACTGTCTCAATGGGCCTGGGGCCGATCATGTCCATCTATCAGGCGCGCTTTAACCGGTATCTGCGCGCGCGGGGCATCATCAAAGGCGAGGAATCCAAGGTCTGGTGTTTCATCGGCGATGGCGAAACGGACGAACCCGAAACACTCGGATCCCTGACGCTCGCCTCGCGCGAAAACCTGGACAACCTAATTTGGGTCATCAATTGCAACCTGCAGCGCCTTGACGGACCGGTTCGCGGGAACGGCAAAATTATTCAGGAGCTCGAAGCCCTCTTCAATGGCGCGGGTTGGAACGTCATCAAACTGATTTGGGGCTCAGACTGGGACGATTTGCTCGCGCGCGACAAGACCGGTCTTCTGATCAAGCGCATGGGTGAAGTCGTCGATGGCGATTACCAGAAATACTCGGTCCAACCCGGCAGTCACACGCGCAAACATTTCTTCGGCAAATACCCGGAGTTGTTGCCACTCGTAAATCATTTGACGGATGAGCAGATTCGCAAGCTGCTCCGCGGCGGACATGACACGCGCAAGGTGTACACGGCCTACAAAGCCGCCATGGACAACCACGGCACGCCCACGGTCATTCTCGCCAAGACCGTGAAGGGCTACGGGCTCGGCGAAGCCGGCGAGGGCCGCAATATCACGCACCAGCAAAAGAAGCTGAACGAAAAGGAACTGCGCGAATTCCGCGCCCGTTTCGGGATACCGATCAGCGATGAAGAAGTTGTCGAGACTCCGTTCTACCGGCCCGAGCCGGACAGCAAGGAAAGCCAATACCTCATGGAGCGGCGCAAGAAGCTCGGTGGCTTTTTGCCCGCACGCATCGTTAACGCGCCCGCGCTCGAAGTGCCCAAGCGCGATTTCTACGCCGAGTTTTTCAAAGGCGGCGCGGCGGTAAGCACGACGATGGCCTTCGTGCGCCTGATCACGCGCTTGCTTGGCCACAAGGCCTTCGGCAAACAAATCGTGCCGATCATCCCGGACGAAGCGCGCACGTTTGGTTTGGACTCGTTGTTCCGCGAAATCGGCATCTACGCTCACAAGGGTCAACTCTACGAACCGGTGGACAAGGAATCGTTCCTTTACTACAACGAAACGAAGGACGGCCAGATTTTGGAAGAAGGCATCACCGAGGCCGGTTCGATGTCTGATTTCATCGCCGCAGGCACATCCTACGCAACCCACGGAGTCAACATGATTCCGTTCTACATTTATTACTCGATGTTCGGGTTCCAACGCATCGGTGATTTGATGTGGCTGGCCGGCGACATCAAGGCCAAAGGGTTTTTGCTCGGCGCGACTTATGGCCGCACGACGCTTAACGGCGAGGGACTCCAGCATCAGGACGGTCACAGCATGCTGATCGCGAGCACGATTCCGACGCTTTATACGTACGACCCGGCTTTTGGGTTCGAATTGGCAACGATTGTCTCGGACGGGCTGCGCCGGATGTATCAGCAGGGCGAGGAAGTCTTCTATTATCTGACGCTCTATAACGAGAAATACGCGATGCCGCCCATGCCCGAAGGCGCGGAGGAAGGAATCCTCAAAGGCCTGTACAAATTCCGGCCTGCGCCCGATCGAGCCAAAATCAAAGCGAATATTTTCGGCAGCGGCCCGATCATCAACGAGGCCCTTCAGGCCCAAACTATTCTCGCCGATAAATACGGCGTTGGCGCAGATGTCTGGAGCGCCACCAATTACAAATGGCTGCGCAACGATGCGTTGAACACGCAACGCTGGAACATGCTGCATCCGGCCGAAACGCCCAAACGTTCCTACGTTGAAACTCTCCTCGAACACGAACACGGCCCGTTCATCGCCGTGTCGGACAACATGAAGATCGTGCCCGACCAAATCGCCCCGTGGGTTCCCGGCGGCCTGACGACTCTTGGCACGGATGGTTATGGCCGAAGCGATTCCCGCGAAAATTTGCGGCGCTTTTTCGAGGTCGATGCCGAACTCATCGTCATCGCCACACTTCACGCTCTCGCCAAAAAAGGATCGCTGGAAAAGAAAGTTGTTGCGCAGGCAATCAAGGACTTAAATGTCGATCCGGAAAAGGCGCACCCGGCACTAATTTGAAGCGCCATGGACCGCGTCGCACATACAAAGGTAGGGACATCGCGCTGCGATGTCCCCGCCCGCGTTCCAGCGGGCGGAACCCGCAAACCAAAGGTGCGCCCTTGGAAACATTCGTTCCGTCGCCTGACGCTACGCTCGGCGACGGGGACGGCGCAGCGCGCTAGTCCCTACCTCGCTGGGGACTTTCCGTCATAATCAGAATACCTATGGACGTAAAACTGCCTAATCTGGGCGAAGGTGCCGATTCCGGCACCGTGGTGACGCTTTTCGTAAAAGAAGGCGATCGCATCGAAAAAGACCAACCCGTTATCGAACTGGAAAACGAAAAAGCGGTAGCGACGATTCCGTCCACGGCTTCGGGTGTAATCACCAAAGTTTTCGTTAAGACGGGCGATAAAATCGCAGCCGGTCAACGGATCATATCAGTGGGCGAATCGGGCGGCACCGCTTCACCCGTCTCCGCCACGGCTGCGGAGGCGCGCAGCGAATCCCCGGCCAAACGTCCCGCCGCTACAGCGCCGATCAAAAAATCAGAAGCACCCGCCGCCGAAACAACCGAAACAGAAACGGAAGTAGCGGAGCCGGCAGCGCAATCCAACGGCCAGGTGGCCGCGGCCCCGTCCATTCGGAAAATGGCCGGCGACCTGGGAATCGATCTTACCAAAATTCGCGGCAGCGCGCGCGGCGGCCGGATTGTTCTGGCCGACGTGCGGGCCTATATCGCGCGCCTGATCAAAGGCGTGGAAAAGCCAAAGGCCGGCGTGCCAATCGAAGCCAAGGCCGCACCCGAACGAATCGACTTTTCAAAGTGGGGCGAAGTCTCGAAGAAACCGTTTTCCTCGCTCCGCAAAGTCATCGCCCGTCGCATGGTGGAAAGCACGACCAGTATTCCGCAAGTGACGCAGTTCGATAACGCGGACGTTACGGGTCTCAACGAACTGCGGACGAAATACGCAGCGGCCTACGAGAAGCAGGGCGCGCGATTGACCATGACGCCATTCATTCTCAAGGCCGTCGCCGCCACGCTCAAACAACACCCTGTCTTCAATTCGAGCCTCGACGAAACCGCCGATGAAATCGTTTACAAAGAGTATTTCCACATCGGAATGGCCGTCGATACCGAAGCCGGCCTGATCGTTCCAGTCATCCGCGACGTGGACAAAAGGAGCCTGCTCCAGTTATCGAAAGACCTCGAAGACTTGGCAAAGAAATCCCGCGAACGCCGCGTCTCCGCCGAAGAACTCAAGGGCGGCACCTTCACCATCTCGAACCAGGGGGGAATCGGCGGCGCACACTTCACACCCATCGTCAATAAGCCGGAGGTCGCCATTCTCGGCCTTGGCCGAAGCGCGTTGAAGCCCGTCGTGCGAAACAACGCGATCGAACCGAGAACGATGCTTCCGCTCGCGCTATCCTACGACCACCGCGTCATCGACGGCGCCGCCGCCGCGCGATTCGTCGTGGACCTGGTGAAGGCGATCGAAAATTTCCCGGAGGATGCAGTCAAATTGTGAAGAGACCGAGTATTGAATCGAAGCATGGAGTCCCGCCTTTAGGCGGTAAGGCGCGCGCAAACCCAGCGATAGGGAATACGTATAAGGGCGAACACGCGAACGCTTTGTCAGGTAAGGTCCGAAGTCCTTCAGAAACGCGCCCATGCCTTTGTCCCGCAGGGACACCCGAAAATAGCCCAGCGATTTATCGCTGGGTGAGATGCCAAAATCTCACAAGCCCCGGAGGGGCGAAAGAGAGCATCCAGCACGTCCAGGATTTTCTTTCGTCCCTGGCGGGACTAACTCCGTTTTGCAAGCAACCCACCGATAAATCGGTGGGCTATTTTCTTTCGCCCTGCTGGGCTTCGAATTTCGGAATCCGCCCGCGCCCATCACTCCACCACTCCATCACTCCCTTTTCGTTTCCCCATCCATGGAACCAATCAAAACTGAAATTGTCGTTGTAGGTGCCGGCCCGGGCGGATACACCGCCGCGTTTTACGCGGCCGACCTGGGCAAGAAGGTCATCCTCGTCGAGCGTGACAAACGCCTCGGCGGCGTTTGCCTGAACCGCGGCTGTATTCCGTCCAAAGCGTTGCTTAACGCGACCCACACAATCACTGCGGCGCGCGAATCCGCCCATCGCGGCATCACGTTCGGCGCGCCGACCATCGATCCGGCCCAGTTGCGCTCGTGGAAGGAAGCGATTGTGCAAAAACTTTCCGGCGGCATCAGCGTGCTGGCGCAAAAGCGCGGAGTCCAGGTCATTCAGGGTCGAGCCTATTTCGAAGGCTCCCAATCGTTGCGCGTCGAAACGGAATGGGGCCAGCAATTCATCAATTACGACCAGGCGATCATCGCCACCGGCTCGAAAGCCGCGATGCCCAAGGCATTCGATCTCGGCAACCCGCGCATCATGACCTCGACCGAGGCGCTGGATGTCGAGGATATTCCCGAAAGTCTGCTCGTCGTTGGTGGCGGATACATCGGCATGGAACTCGGCACCGTCTATGCCACGCTCGGCAGCAAAGTGGTGATGGTCGAGGCGTTGGAATCCATCCTTCTTGGCGCAGACCCGGATTTGGCGCGGCCCGTGATGGCCTACGCCAAAAAAGCGTTCAAAGAAGTCCGCCTCAAAGCCAAGGTCCTCAAAATGTCCACCAGCGGCAAGCAAATCAAGGTCGAGATCGAAGTCGAAGGCCAGAAAAAGGAAGAGTTGTACGACCGCGTGCTCGTCGCTGTGGGCCGCGTCCCCAACGCGGATGACCTGGGCCTGGAAAATACGAAGGTAACCCGCGATGAGAAAGGATTCATCCGCGTCAACGAACTTCAACAAACCGAGGACGAGTTCATCTACGCCATCGGGGACATCGCCGGCGGCGTGCTGCTCGCGCATAAAGCTTCCCGCGAGGCCCGCAAAGCCGTCGAGGTAATGCTCGGCGAATCCGAATCGCCGCAGCGATTCGTCATTCCCGCCGTCGTATTCACCGATCCCGAAGTCGCCTGGTGCGGTCTGACCGAAGCCGAAGCGCACGAAAAAGGCATCGAAATCGAAGTGGCCAAATTCCCCTGGGGCGCTTCCGGCCGCGCACTCACCTACGACCGCACCGATGGCTTGACCAAGCTCATAATCGATCCCAAAACCGAGCGGATTCTCGGCGTCGGCATCGTGGGTGTCGCCGAAGGCGTCGTCGCGGTCGAAATGGGCGCAACCGCAAAAGATTTGGCGCTCTCAGTCCACCCGCATCCCACCTTATCGGAAACGCTCATGGAAGCCGCCGAAGTCTTCTACGGCCACGCCACGCACACGCTCTCGCGCAAGAAAGTCGAAGCGTGATAGACGGCTCGGCGAAAGCGCTAGCGTTATGGAGTGCGCCGGCAGAGCGAAGCGGCGACGGCGCTTTCGCGTGCACACGCGGGCCACGAACACCCTGGCGCATCTTGCGGGAGTGTTGCCCAATCGGCGGAGTGCGCCCGTCTCGGGCGCTGCAACGTCCAAACTTGCAAGGCTCCTCGAATTCTCGAACCCGATCCTTTAAAGAATGGCGTCGTTCTCGTGTCCTTCCGATTTGCGCAAATCGTCCTTTCATCGCCGATAGACTGCCTGTTGGACCAGCACCAGCAGCCGCTTTGCTTCTTTCTTTTCTTCCTCCGTAATTTCCTCCTTGGCGAACACGAGGACGTCCTTTAGCGCTGTCTCAAGTGCTGCGCATCCGTCGGTAAGCCCATTGAGTGCGAAGTAGCCTGGAAGAAAATGCAGCAGTGGCCTGAGTGCGTGACGGTCACACCAACCATCCGCAAGCTTTTGCAGATCTCGCTGGAACTCATGGTTTATCATATTGTCACCGGGCGGTTCAACACCAGCCACTCCTGTGCCGGTGGTCTCAAGTCCATTTACTCACTCTATCGATTTGAAGCTCTCCAAGAAATACTCCAGCGTACCTGTCCAGCCAACCTCGACGGAGCCCGTGACTCGTCGCCGCAATACTTCAAACTCACCCTTCCGAAGCGGTGTGCCGTCAATCAGCACTTGACGCTTGAGCGTCTTCTTCAGCCAAGCCTCTGATGCTCGGATGGGGACTGAAAAGATGCAAGAGTTCGGGCCGTAGCAACTCAGACAATACTGTGTGGCCTTTGTCTTCACGCGCACGAAGTCGCCAAACGAAACAAGCTGAGCCACCGCCGACTCGTAACGTAAACCGCGACAGGGGAACGGACAACCACAGCCCGATGCACCCTTCGCTGCGCGTTAGACATCATGGCCGTGAGTAAATCATCAGTGAATGTGATAGCGCGATGACAAAACTGCGGCCAGTGTCGGAAAACCCGAACGCGCGCAACTCGTAATCGTCCTCAATCTTGGCGCACCCATCGGCAAACCGCTCGATGAGAACGCTACGGCCCGGTGGCTGAATTATGATGCTCTGACGCGGCCAATCGGGTGCAACCATCGCCAAGCTCCAGCCATCGCTCGCCACTCGCCGCAGTCCGCCGCCGTGTAGTCCGGCGAGACGGATGAACTGGTCTTCGGCCGGCCCAATACCCAGAGCAAGCAATCCGGTGTCGTCGTACCAGCCGCCCGCTTCCGGAGGTGTGCGGTCACGAGCCACCTGCTCTCCGCTGGTGCAGTCGAAAAGGCCACGACCGGCCGAGCTGACTGCCAATAGCAAATCGGACTCGGGAACGTAACCAACCTCCGTAAGGCCGCCCACGGCGTGAATTGGTGCTCGTCGCCACGGTGAAGGCGCTGGCTCAACCTCTATGTGCCGCAATCTCTCATTGAGGTCGGAAGTGTGGCTCATACTGGAGCCCTTTTTCTTGAAGATGTCAAAGATGGCCATGTCGACGTAACCAACGTTGGCTCCAGTGATGTGTTGTTAGGCCACCCGGGACCAAAAGGCAAGGCGCGCGACAGCGGAACTGAAGCCGCCAACCCGGTTTGGCTCCAGTGCCTCGTTAGCCCTTCTTTCCATACTTGGCTTCGAATAGCTGCTTTGCTTTGGCGTAGCCCTTGTCCGTAAGCATGACAGACTTCGCCTTCCCCTTCGGGTCGGAAATGTAACCCTTGGAGGAAAGCCGGTCCATGGCGTCCCAATCGTGACCCTTCCACGTCCGCCACGGGTAATCCTTCTTTTGGCGGAAAACGGTGAGATACAAAAGTGCCAGAACGTCCTCGTCGATCTTGTCCGTATCGATGTCCATACGTTTTCAGGGGCTAATGTTCAAGCTCAGGGACAGGCGCGGGGAAGGTTGCCGCGATGAAGCCAGGGAGCTGCGAATCTCCCAGGCCGTCCAAAACTGAAGGCGCGGCGCATGTTGCCTGCAGCGATTCGTTAGGCCGACGCCGCCCTTCGCTGGAGCGTCTTTGTTAGGCATCATTTGATTATATCACTTTCGGAGTGAATGGCTTCCTCACCCAAAGCTCTCTCTCCGTAAAAGTAAACCTAAACTCAACCTTGTCCTTGTCGACAATCCGCATCCAATTCCTACCCGTGCGACCGGTCGATGGCATGAGTGAAACGAAATGGATCGACTCGCCATCGTATCCTACGTCGTAGATAATGAACTCCTCACCATCTTCAGGGTCAACGCCGGTGACACGGAACTGTTCGTCGACAACTGCGATCGTATACTGAGTGCGGGGTGAGTCACAGGAATCATCCGGGCACAACGCAATCCAAGTTCCACAGAGGGGATGGTCGGGACTGACTGAATTTGCGTATGACACGGGATGATGCCTATTAATATACAACTGCCAGTTCGTGTATGAAAATGGCCGAATGAATCGGGACGACGCGGTTCGGCGACTTGCGAAGGCACTTCGACGCAAGCATCTTGCGCTCCCCACAGAGACGGGTTATTGCGCCTGACTCAGGCGACATTACGACTACCTCAAAGGGCTTCCTTCTCATTTGTCGAGCGGACAAAAGCTGGAACGTTTCCTGACCGATCTCGTAACGAAAGATGTAGCCGCGAGCACGCAAAATCAAGCCGTTAATGCCACCGTCTTTTGGACGGAGCGCGGGTCTATGACCCGCAGCACGCCTGAGCGCAGGAAAGTTATCGTAAAACCGGAAGCCATTGTGCGGGCGAAACAGCTGCGGGTCATAGACCCGCGCTCCGCCAGAGCAGCGGAACTTCCGCCAGGATTTGGAGTTTGGCAGAGCGGTAGCGGCGACACCGCCTTCGTACGCGCGAGTGGCTTCCAATGAAAGTGGCTTGTCCGCACGTTCAAAAGCACCGTCGACGCTGCGCTCTGCCGGCGCACTCCAAGACGCTGGCGCGTTTATCGAGCGCCGCCACGATCATTGGGCGATTTCCGAGTATTGCGCAATGCGGGTTGAATGGCCCTTTTTCTTTCGTCCCTCCCGGGACTCATTTTCGGTGGGGATTTCATACCCACCGAAAACCACTTTTTATTTCCGGGCGCATCGAGCGCGGGATTCCGAAATCTCGTATTTCAGATTTGAGATGGAGGACGACGAGGGATTGATTAAGATTATGAGTAAGATTAAGAAAAGCCAGGGTAGGATACCGCTGGTGTTATGCGCCTTTCCGTGATAAATTACCCCGCCACCAAGAAATAGGCTGTCGAATCGCTCTGAAACTATGAAAACAACAATTATCTCGCTGATGGCTGCCGTGACGTGTGCGTTCCTGGCCGGTTGTGCCACAGACGAGACCCAGGGCCAGGCCTCTGGAAACGGCGGCCAGGCAATGCTGCTTTTTCGCAAGCCTTCCAGGCCCTACACAGAAATGGGCTCGGTTTCCACCCCCAAAGTCCAACCTGACCACGCTGATACCTGGCAAAATGTGCTCAAGCGCCAGGCCGGAACCATGGGTGCGGACGCTGTCATCGTCGACACCAGCACCTTGAACAACCTCGATACACCAATGGTGACCGGGACCGCCATCAAATATAGCGCGCAGCCGAGTCAGTGATATGAGGCCGCGGTCAGTCGTCCATTTGGCCTCCTTCAGATTGATCAGCTCGGATTGAGCAAGTTCTCAACTCAACTCACCTGCTTCAACTGGAGCAAATGGAACTCCTGCGGTCGGGATTGCGACCGCATCCAATTGGCGCTTGCGCGGATCGCGGGTCGTCCGGTATGTTGGCGCCGACTTTGCGGGCTTAAGGAGCCGATGTGGCGGAATTGGCAGACGCGCTAGACTCAAAATCTAGTGTCTTCACAGACGTGTGGGTTCGACCCCCTCCATCGGCACCAAATTAACAGGTGGAGATTCTTTTGTCATTGGACATTGAACATTGGTCATTTTCCTCCGACCGCTTGGGTCCAATACCCCAGCGCATCTGGCGCGCAACGCGGTTATCGTGACTCGCTGATTAATGCGAGCGGGTTCGGAACCCGGCGCACAAAGAAACTTATGCTTAGATGGGCAGCCATTTTTCTAGTGATAGCGCTCATCGCCGCAATCCTCGGATTCGGCGGCGTAGCGGGCGCGGCGGTCGGGATCGCCAAGACGCTCTTCTTCATCTTTATCGTGATCTGCGTCGTGCTGTTTCTGCTCGGCCTCTTCGCCGGTCGAGGTGTTTGACCTGGGCCACGGCGCAGTCAACTGGCTGCCGGCATTTCGTGCAGGTCACGAACTGCGGGCCGCTGAAGCAACTCAAGCACCTCCGCGCGGGCCAAAGTTTCCCGCGCCAGGAGCGCGCGGGCAAGCTGCTCGGCGTCCGCCTTTCGGCTTTCGACGATCGACAACGCCTCGCGATCCGCGTCCTCGAGCAAGCGATTAATCTCCCGCTCCGCGTCGCGTTGTTCGGGCTCGTAGTAAAGCTTTTCGCCCATGCCCCATTCGTGAATCATCCGCCGCGCGAGTTTGCGCGCGGAATCAAGGTCGCCGCTGGCGCCGTTGGTGGTGACGCCGTAGAAAGTCTTCTCCGCCGCGCGCCCGCCCATCAAGAGCGTCAATTGCTGCAAGAGGCACGCCCGCCCATGAATGTTCTGATCCTCGGTTGGCAACAGCGTCGTCACTCCGAGCGCCTGGCCGCGCGGAACGATGCTCACCTTGTATAACAGCGGTAGTAAATCCATCTGCAAATTCACGAGCGCGTGGCCGGCTTCGTGGTAGGCGATCAGCTCGCGTTCGCGCCGGGTGATCACCATCGACTTGCGTTCCAGGCCGTAGCGCACTTTGTCGCGGGCCGCTTCCAATTGGCCCAGCCCGATGTTCGAACGATTCTCCTGA
>Ga0210399_10002555_pt1 | contig 14169 bp, 17 predicted proteins | sample IncBWC14MmetaG_FD_150865 | JGI IMG/M metagenome (GOLD analysis project Ga0210399, IMG submission 150865) | Forest soil microbial communities from Barre Woods Harvard Forest LTER site, Petersham, Massachusetts, United States - Inc-BW-C-14-M | ecosystem: Environmental > Terrestrial > Soil >... | reverse complement strand
AAAGGTGCGCAAGACCAAAAAGATTGCGCAGCAGCCGATCTCGCTTGAAACGCCCATCGGCGAGGAGGAAAACTCGCACTTAGGAGACTTTCTCGAGGACAAGAATGTCATGTCGCCCTCGGATACGGCCACCTACCTGAGCCTCCAAGAGCAGACATCCTCGGTGCTGAAGACGCTTTCACCACGCGAAGAGAAAATCATCAAGATGCGCTTCGGCCTAGAAGACGGCAGCGAGCACACGCTTGAGCAAGTGGGCCAAACATTCACCGTCACCCGCGAGCGTATCCGTCAGATTGAAGCCAAGGCGCTGCGTAAGTTGAGGCATCCTGCGCGCTCGAACCGGCTTCGCGGCTTCCTCGAACTCCACTCAAGAGGGTCACTTTAGACCTATTACAAAATTATGACTTCGCTGGACTTCGGGCGTCGTCGTGAAATGAGACCCTTTTCAGTGAGCTGTTTGGGTCCTCCTTGGTCTGTGCAGTGAACGAACTCTCCTGAACCGGAACCGCAGCAATCGGTCTATCTCCGATCGGCCCCCGAAGTTGGGGCAGAGTCCGCCGCACTACTCAGAAGTACTCACGTTGCTTCCGAGTGGCCCGTAATCCGTCAAGAGTCGAAGCCAAGCTTGGAGATCACTCCCTACAAGTCGACTTCTCAGGACTAAACTACGTTGCGATTCCCGGAATAACTTCCGAGTTGCCGACTATCCGGCCGGAAAGGTAGTGTGCCATTGTACTTCAACCACATGGCAACGGTATCCACCAGGTGGCGTGTACAGAACTGGTTTGAAAGCCATTACCTTCATGTCGAGATATATGTATCGCCTTGCCGCAGAGATACATCAAATAAGCCGATTTTGAACAGCGCCTGCAGAGTCTTCGACTATATCCACAACACGACAGCATGGAGCAAAAAGAATGAGAGTTGAGCTCTTTCCACCCGAATCTGTCACCGAGTCGCGGCATTGGATGCGACATGATCAGGCTTTCGCAATGATGTTGCGGCCGGGCTCAATTGAATGGGGCTCGAAGCGTTCCGCACTGGAAAAATTCGACTACGGCGCGGGCGACCTAGCACTGTGTCATCGTCATGTGGGTGAGTGGGTTGGACTCATGAACGTACCGCATCTGCAGCTCGGCATTTCCGATGCGGCTCTGATGGCCAGCTCTGATGGAGCCTACGGCGAGGTAGAACTGCACCCTTCACACAAGTTTGCGGACCCGCGCCTGAGTGCGATGGTTGCGGCCGTTCAAGCGGAAATGGTAGCTGGTTTTCCGAGTGGGCGGCTTTTTCTGGATTCTGTCGAACAGGCGATGGCCGTGGCCCTCGTCAATGGCCATGCGGTAAGGCACCGCCCTGTACAGATGTACAAGGGCGGACTAGGCTCAGCGCGCTTGCGAAGGATTAAAGAGTTGGTCCATGCGAAGATGGAAGACGATTTGAGTCTCGACGAGATGGCGCAATCGGTAGGATTGAGCACAGCTCATTTCGCACGGATGTTTCGCAAGTCAACGGGCCACACCCCACATCAATTTGTTCTGCGCCAAAGGCTTGAACGTGCTAAAGCGATGTTGCTCGATCCGGATGCGCGAGTATTGGACGTAGCCGTGGCCTGTGGCTTCAAGACCCAGCAGCACTTTGCACAGGTCTTTCGGGACGTTTGGGGGGTTAGCCCGACAGAGTATCGCCAGGATCTCGTCAGCTCGCAGGCTGAACTTCATTCGCACGTTGCCGTTTAACGTCCAGCCCCGTCCGGAATTTGTAACCCGTCCCTCCTTGCATCCGCTTCAGCACTGTATCCTCCGGCAATAATTCTCACTCGGTCGATCCTGTAGTCATTCGACCGTCACCGTTCCCTCAAGACAAACCCCACACCAACTCGCAAGTCGTTGCAGTTCTCTCTCGGGAAGCATCAATTCAGCAGGATTCCGACCATCCCAGCAGAAATCCGCACAAGTCCATTTCCGATCTGCGGTTTACTCACAGTTGTGAGCAGAGGTCGGTCAACCGGCCGGGACTGATTCAACACAGGAGGGACAGTCAATGGAAGCAATCGGATTGTTAGTCACTCTCGAAGCACGCGCAGGTAAGGAGGCAGATGCCGAGGCATTCCTAAAGTCAGCTCAGCCACTCGCGCTGGACGAAAAAGGAACCCTGAAATGGTATGCGATCAAGCTCGGGCCCGGAAAGTTCGGCATCTTCGACACCTTCGCGAATGAAGCGGGCCGGAATACGCACTTGACCGGCGAGATCGCGAAGGCGTTGACGGCACGGGCCAATGAATTATTTGCGGTTCCTCCGCAGGTCCAAAAAGTTGAGGTCCTTGCTAATACACCCTTAAAAGGCTGAGTGCGAGGTTCCGCGGTCCATGCGAGCTGGATACTAAAAGGAGCTTAGAAATGGCACATACGACAAAGACAGCAATTGTTACTGGTGCCTCGCAAGGCATCGGAAAGGGACTCGTCGAAGCGTTCCTGAAACGAGGGTACAGCGTAGTCGCAAACTCGCGAAACATTACCAGAGCAAATTCATTCGCAGCGTCCGCGAATCTTGCACCGGTCGATGGAGACATCGGCGACCCTCGCACGGCCGCAACGATTGTGGATACCGCCGTATCCCGATTTGGCCGGATCGATGTGCTGATAAACAACGCGGGTGTTTTTATTCCGAAGCCCTTCACCGACTACACAACCGAAGACTTCAACAGTTTAGTCTCCACGACGCTCGCAGGATTTCTCTACGTCTCACAGCTCGCCATAAAACAGATGTTGCGGCAGAAATCCGGCAGCATCGTCAATGTTTCAACCACCCTGGTCGACCAACCGATCGCGGGTGTGGGAGCGGCCGTTCAAATCATGGTGAAGGGCGCCTTGCACGCGGTGACGCGCGCCCTCGCCATCGAATACGCGAAGAAAGGAATTCGTGTGAACACGGTAGCGCTAGGAGTGATCGATACCCCCATGCATAAACCGGAAACCCATGACTTTCTCAAAGGCCTGCACCCGGTTGGCAGAATCGGTGAAGTCAAAGAAGTCGTCGACGCAATTTTGTTTCTCACCGACGCCACGTTCACCTCGGGTGAAATATTGCACGTGGACGGCGGAGCGCACGCCGGCAAATGGTGACTGGCAATGGCGCTCAGCCTGCCAGCGCCGTGCTTCTGACTTAGTTACAGCTGTGTAGGAAATCGACTTTCGAAAAGAGGGACTTTCATGACAAATTCTAGCCGCATTACACAGATCAGTCTTCTAATTTTCGGGTTCCTGCTTCTGGCTTCGGCCTCCTGGGCACAGAAGTGTCCGCCAGCCGCCGAAAAAATTGCTCAGGCTTATGGGATCGATTCGTTCGGGCAAATTGATGCGGTCCGCTCCACCTTCAACATAGATTTTCCCGGACTCAAAGTCGCTCAGACCTGGATCTGGGAGCCCAAAGCCGACCGGGTCACCTACGAAGGAAAAGACAAGGACGGCAATCTAGTAAAGGTTACCTACGTACGCTCTCAACTCAGCAGCCAGCCTGACAACGTGAAGAATGAAATCGATCCGAGTTTCAATAACAATCAGTACTGGCTGTGGCTTCCCTTCCATGCCTGCTGGGACACCAGCGCCAAGGTCGAAGATACTGCCATGCACAAACTTCCGATCGGCGGCGGTTCCGCCAGGCGCATCGTCATGACATACCCGCCAGAGGGCGGCGGTTACAGTCCCGGCGACACTTGGGAAATGTACGTCGGCCCTGAAAACCTGATCCAGCAACTTCTCTGGCGCCGGGGCCCCGGAAAGCCGATTATCGTCAAAATTGTTATCGCGAAGTGGCTGGATTACAAGAAGTTGGCCCTCTGCTTATCTCCTTAGACCATCGCGGCACAGGCGACGGCAAGCCGCTACGGATTTTCTTTACAGATGTGGCCGTTAAGCTGACGGGTTCGGATACGTGGACAACTGCCCAGTAAATATCGGACGGACTCGCTAATCCTTCGACGCACGAAACTTTCTTTCACTGCACTTGCCGGTTCTGACTGGCGCACGGAGAAAAGGAAGCATGACCAATTGTCAAAACACCAACGTAGTAGCTGGTTCGGCCCAGGAAGAAGACATGAAGGTGCGGTACACCGCCAAGACTCACACTTCGGGCGGTCGGCGCGGCGGCATCTCCAGCAGTGACGATGGCCGCTTAGATGTTAAGTTCTCGGCTCCCGGACTCCCAGGAACCGGCACGAACCCGGAGCAGTTGTTTGCCGCTGGTTGGTCCGCTTGTTTCATCAGTGCGATGGGGCTGGTGGCCAACAGGATGAAGATCAAACTTCCGGCCGACACAGCCATCGATGCCGAAATAGACCTTTGCAATTCCGGCGACATTTACTTCCTCCGAGCACGGCTTAACGTCAGCCTGCCTGGCTTGGAACGCGAAGTCGCCCAAGCCATCGTCGACGCCACGCACAGCGAGACATGCGCATATTCCAACGCGACACGCGGCAACATCGAAGTCACGGTAAACCTAATTTAAGCAGGACCTGTAGCAGGCCGTTTTACACGGACTGCGTCCGCTCTCGCGGCCGTAGTTGCGGCAGGCACATGACGCCTTGCGAGGACCTCAACGCAAAATCAAAAATGAAACCGAATGATGAGGAAAGAACAACATGAAGGATCAGAATTACGCAGCGATCAGCGAGGATGCCCACGTAGATGGGATTTATCCCTTCCCGGCTGTGATGCAGACGCGGACGATCGAAACCAACGGTACCTCCATCCATGTGCGGATCGGCGGTCATGGTCCAGCGGTCGTCATGCTGCACGGCTTCGGCACAACAGGAGACATGTGGGGTCATCTGGCGAGGGCACTCATCGAAGACCACATGATTGTCGCGCTCGACCTGCGTGGGTTAGGCCTCTCGTCGAAGCCTGATGGCGGCTATGACAAGAAGAATCAGGCGGCGGACGTGGTGGGCGTCCTGGGCACCCTCGGTGTGCGTGCAGCCGCATTGGTGACGCACGACATCGGCATCATGGTCGGCTTCGCAGTTGCCGCCACCCACCCCGAGCGCGTGAGCCGATGGGGGGCGATCGATGCGCCGCTGCCTGGCATCGGACCCTGGGATCAGATCACACAGAATCCGGCCATGTGGCACTTTGGCTTCGGTGGTCCGGACATGGAGCGCCTGGTCGCCGGCCGCGAGCGAATCTACCTCGACCGCTTCTGGAACGAACTTTCCCGGCACCCGAAGCGGTTTGATGAAGCGAAGCGCCAGCATTATGCGGCGCTCTATGCGCAACCCGGCGCAATGCGAGCGGGCTTTGCCCAGTTCCTGGCGTTCAGGCGGGATGCGATCGACAACAGGACGTTCCTTGCGCAGGGCAAGCTTCAGATGCCGGTCTTGGCCTTGGGTGGCGAAGCTACATTCGGCCCTATGATGGGCACGGTGATGCGGTGTGTCGCCGATAACGTCGAAGATGTGATCATCCCGGATTGCGGGCACTGGATCACGGAAGAACAGCCGGCCGCGACGACAAAACTTGTCGTCGACTTCCTGCATCGCCGTTCGTGAGTTAGTTTGCGTTGCACCACGAAACCAGATGATGAGGAGAAAACAGCCATGAAAGATCAGAATCACGCAGCAAATAAGACGACCGAGATTCGTCTGGCCCGGCGCTCGCCCGAGTATTGGCGAGTCACCTTTGACCACCCGCCGCTCAACATCTTCGGTCCGAAGATGCTTCCGCAAGTGAACGAGATCATCACGGCAATCGAAACTGACGAGCAGGTTAAGGTTGTGGTCTTTGACAGTGCAGTCGAAGGATTCTTTCTGATTCACCTGGATTTTCTTGCAAAACTTGACGATCTGGCACATCTCCCTCCTGGACCTACAGGCTTGCATCCATGGCCCGAGATGTTGGTGCGCCTGAGTCGTGCATCTGTCGTATCGATAGCCTCGATTCGCGGGCGGGCAACTGGTATGGGAAGTGAGCTTGCCCTTGCCTGCGACATGCGTTTCGCCAGTCGCGAAAAAGCCATCCTCTCGCAGTTTGAAGTCGGCGCCGGTCTGGTGCCCGGTGGTGGCCCCATGGCGCGACTGTCGCGGCTCATGGGACGAGGGCGCGCCCTGGAAGTAATTCTAAGTGCAAACGACATCTCAGGCGACCTGGCCGAGCGCTACGGCTATGTGAATCGATCATTCCCGGATGCCGATCTTGACGGGTTTGTCGATGCGCTTGCCACCCGAATCGCGTCCTTCGACAAACAGACCATCATGGATACCAAACTCCTGGTCAACGTTGCTAGTTTGCCGCCTGATGTCGAAATCGAATCCGGGTGGAATGCTTGCGTTGCTTCGATGGCACGACCGGCCACGCAGCAAAGAATCAAAACGCTGATAGACCGAGGCTTTTGCAAACCCGGCGATGCAGAAAATCGCTTGGGAGATTTCGTGGGACAGCCGTGAAAAACACAATGTAAACGGTTAAATCGAATCCGCTGGAGCGAGACCAATGAATACGAGTTCGAAAGACAAAATCGTAAGCAGAGACAATTCTCGTCTTGCCACTGCCGAGCAACGGCTGAGAGAACTTGGCATCAAGCTCCCAGCGCCGCCCGAGCCGTTCGGCATTTACGCGGAAGCCGTGCAGACGGGGAACCTGCTCTTTCTCACTGGAATGCTTCCCACTGTTGGCCGCGAAGCGAAATTCATCGGGCGCATCGGCGCGGAACTCGACGTGAAAACGGGGCGCATGGCCGCTTGCCTGGCGGCTGTCAACGCCCTCGCCGTCGCGCGGCAGCATTTGGGATCGCTCGACGAAGTTACGCGGATCGTCCGGCTCGGCGTGTTCGTGGCCACTTCGGGAGACGTCCGGGAACAGCCGAGAGTCGCTGACGGCGCGTCAGAGTTGCTGCTGGACGTTTTCGGAAAAGACAGAAATCCTAGCCGACTAGTGTATGGCGTAGCCAGCCTTCCGCTCGGCGTGCCCGTCGAGCTGGAGTTGATTTTTGAGGTATCCGCGTAATGCCGTCCCGGCGGAATGAGACCCGGCTCACAGCGAGACTCGGGATCGATAAGGCGAAAAAGAGAATGACGCAGGACACTTCGCCTTTTGATCCCAAAGCAGCTGAAATTGCCGCGCTTATAAATCAGTTCATAGAGACGAAGAAATGAGCACCACCATTCGCAAAGCATTGGCCGGTTCGAAATGGTCAAACGGACAATATTTTGTGGGCAAAAACCTCGCACTGCTGGCAATTCGCCTGTTGGTGTCCGCAAACCTTCTGTACGCCGCCATCTTTCTGAAGTTTGCAGCGGCGCCAGGTTCGGTGGCCCTGTTCACGCAGATGTCGCGAGCGATCCACGGATTGGTGTCTCAGCCAGTATTCAGGCTGGGGTCAGCAGTGTTCGAGACAGTGGTGGCGGTTCTGCTCCTCATCCCTAAGACAACCAGATTGGGAGCGGGACTGACTGCTGCGTATATGACTGCCGTACTTCTCAGTCACATTTTTGTGTTGGGATATGGCTGGTTCTTTGTCGATGCTCTCACGTTGATGGCGCTGTCTGTAATTTATGTCTTGCTGACACGCCGGCAATCCCATCGAACCCGAAAGTGTGGGGGCGACGGCTGTCTTACAAACGCACAAAGACTAGTGGGGCGAACAGTTGGAATCGGAGCCACAAGGTACTCATAATAGCGCCCTCAGCGCATGTCCACATTGTCGACGGCGGGCATTCTCCCCTAGACAGGGCCGCCAACGAGATCGCCGCACGAGCGTATGAGTTTATGGATATGCCGAAGGAATCAATCCTAGGAGAAGAAATCATGGCAACTGCAACGACGCCTGCCCGCCCCCCTTTACCGCCGTTCACACACGACAGTACCATTCAAAAGGAGCGCCTCGCAGAAGATGCTTGGAATACTCGCGATCCTGCGAAGGCAGCTCTGGCATACACGACCGATTCGCGCTGGAGGAATCGATCGAAATTCATTAACGGACGAAACGAAATCAATGCTCACCTGTCTCGCAAGTGGGCTAAGGAACTGGATTACAGGCTCATCAAGGAAATGTGGGCGTTTAACCGGGAACCGGATCGCCGTACGCTTCGCTTACCAGTGGCGAGACGACTCGGATCACTGGTATCGCTCCTACGGCAATGAAAACTGGGAATTCAATGATGATGGGCTTATGGCGTCGCGATTTGCATCCATCCACGACCTTCCCATTTTGGCTTCAGATCGCAAGTACTACTGGCCGCTTGGACGCCGCCCTGACAAACATCCAGGTTTGAGTGATCTCGGCCTCTAGCTTAGCTAGACATTCTCCAATGGCGCACGTATGAACCCCGCTGAGTGACGGATCACGGGCCAACCGGAAGTTATCGGTTCGTGCGTCGGATTGGTACCGACAAACGCGCTTGTATTGACTGGTCTGGGAGACTACCTGGTCGAGCTCGTGTTTGCGCGCCAATGGGACCCGTGACGCTGAGTCGGTCGGGTCCTCCTTGGTCTGTGCGAATAATTATTCAGATCCTCACGTGGGTGGGGTTCGAGGTAGTGCAGTGCCCGATAAATCCGTTGGTCCTCCTCCTGTAACCGCTCGAAAACCACCGCCCGATAAGGGTCTCCGCATATCCCTTTGCGCCGAGCGCATCACCTGTGACGCCGTTGTGACAACGAGGTCGGCCCCCGGTCCCAGCACGGGACGGTTTCGGACCCTGCTGAGAGATCCGGGCGCAGTGTAGGGGTGCACCATCGTGTAGGGTCTTCCAAAATCTTCCCGGGAAGAGGATCTCCGTAGAAAACTTTCGAAAGAGGTACCCTACACCCCTACACAGTCGGGGTAGGCGATTTATCAAACACGGGGGAGCTCGATTGCCATTTCAGAACAAGTCGGATATCTCGCAAGTTTTACAAGGACTAAGCTGCTAGGCATCTGCGATCCTGGATCCAGCTTCGTCACGTAGCCATGCAGCGGCAGGCTCTTCATCTGGCAACGCTTTCATGTCCTGATTTTGCATGATCGTGCGTGCGCAAGTATTCCAGCGTAGAATGGAATCATCGTTTCCGGGTGGCGCAACCTTGATGGCTTTCTCGTAGTGGTCCATTGCTGCTCGCAGCGCGTGATATGCACTGGCGGCTGCTTCAGAACTTCCTTGTCGAATTCGGGCATTCCCCAGGCGCTCCCAGATGATGCCGGCGTAATAGGCCCGCTCGTAATCCCCCTTAATTCGAGCGAGCACGTCCTGAGCGGCCTTTGCATTCACGTTGGAATGAAATTGATCGGTTTGTGCGAGGAGGAGCGAGATCAACGCTTGCTGTTGGTCTGGCGCGATAGCCAGGATATCGAGACAAATGCTTTCAGCGAGAGCGGGCTCGTTCAGGAGTCTATAGCGTTCTGCCTTCGCCAGCGCTTCGGGGATGCCCTGCTGAGAAATCGATTTCAATTCAAACTGCATAGAACCTCCTAATTTTCCCCGTGTCCAAATACGCGGAACAATTTCGACAGCGGATCAAAGAAGCGATCCACGACGCGCTCCTTCAATGGAATGATTGCATTATCCGTGATGGTGATGTTCTCAGGGCAGACCTTCGTGCAGCACTTCGTAATGTTGCACAGTCCTATGCCGAATTGCTTCTTCAGATCTGCAAGACGGTCGCCCACGTCTAATGGATGCATTTCCAAAGCAGCCGCGTAGACCAAGAATCGCGGGCCGATAAATTGGTCGTGCATGTGGTGCTCGCGCAGGACATGACAGACGTCTTGGCAGAGATAGCATTCGATGCATTTCCGAAACTCTTGCACGCGGTCGACATCCTGCTGGGCGATACGCCAGGTGCCATCCGGCGCGTCAGGTGGGCGCGGCTTGAATTTCGGGATACGCTGTTTCACGAGGTAATTCCATGCTACGTCCGTCACCAGGTCTTTGATGTGAGGGAAAGCCTTCATGGGCTCTACAGTCACGGGTTTATCGAGCGGTAGTGCGTTCAGCCGCGTCATGCACATCAATTTTGGTATCCCGTTTATTTCAGCAGAACACGAGCCGCATTTCCCCGCTTTGCAGTTCCAGCGTACGGAAAGATCCCCAGCCTGTTCCGCTTGGATTTGATGAACCGCGTCTAGGACCACCATGCCGGAGGCAATTTCCGTCGTATATTCCTGAAAACCTCCCCGTCCTTTCTCGCCGCGCCAAATCCGAAACGTTGCGGTCGTCATTACTTCATCTCCTTGATGATTTGCCGCAGATCCGTCCGCATGGAAGGTATCGGCTCGCGCGTGAACTGCATTTCACCATTGAGGCCCTTCCGCACCACAATATTAAATTTGCCAAATTGATCGTCCTTCGCAGGAAAATCGTCACGAAAGTGAGCACCGCGGCTCTCTTTCCGTTCGAGTGCAGCGCGCGTAACAATCTCCGAGACAGTCAGCAGATTCCGCAAGTCGAGCGCTGTGTGCCAGCCGGAATTGTATTCCCTGTTCCCGTCGACAATAATCCGCTCGCTGGCGGCGTTCAATTCTCGGATCCGATCGAGTGCCTGGCGCATTTCCTGTTCCTGCCGCACGATCCCGACCAATTCCTGCATGACGTCCTGCAGCATCCGCTGCACGGTGTATGGATTCTCCGAGCCATTGCTCTCGAATGGCCGCAATGCCGATCTTTCGGCTGATTCGGGGTCTTTCGTATTCACTGCACCGAGAGATATTTCTTTTGCGAATTTCGCGGCATATTCGCCCGCGCGCTTGCCGAATACCAAGAGGTCGGAGAGCGAATTTCCGCCGAGCCGGTTGGCTCCATGCAAACCGGCCGCGCATTCACCCGCCGCAAACAGTCCAGGGACGTCGGACATTTGGGAATCGGCATCAACGCGGACGCCACCCATCACGTAGTGCGTCGTAGGACCAACTTCCATAGGTTCCTGGGTGATGTCGATATCTGCAAGCTGCTTGAATTGGTGATACATGCTGGGGAGTTTTTTCTTGATGCGTTCCTGCGCGTCCGGAACTTTTTCTTTGATCCAAGCGATATCGAGGAATACTCCACCATGAGGGCTCCCGCGGCCTTCTCTTACCTCTTGACGGATGCAGCGGGCTACATGGTCACGGGTGAGCAGTTCCGGTGGGCGTCTTGCGTCTTTATCGCCCTGGGTGTACCGCCAGCCCTCCTCCTCAGAATTGGCGGTTTGGCTAGCATACAGTGGCGGAATGTCTTTGAACATGAACCGCTCGCCATTGCGATTACGCAGAACACCTCCCTCGCCGCGCACTCCTTCCGTCACTAAGATGCCGCGCACACTCGGCGGCCAAATCATCCCCGTCGGATGGAACTGCACAAACTCCATATCCATCAGTGCGGCGCCGGCGTGATAAGCGAGCGAATGCCCGTCGCCAGTGTACTCCCAGCTGTTGCTCGTAATCTTGTAAGCTCGGCCAATTCCCCCGGTGGCCAAGACTACAGCTTTCGCACGAAACACGTGGAATCGCCCGCGCTCGCGGTCGTATCCAAACGCTCCCACGACCCGATCATCATCCTTTAGGAGCGTGATAATGGTGTGCTCCATGAAAACATCCAGACCAAGATGAATTCCGTGGTCTTGGAGTGTGCGGATCATCTCCAGGCCTGTACGGTCGCCAACGTGCGCAAGCCGCGGGTAGCGATGCCCGCCAAAATTTCGCTGCAGGATTCGTCCGTCCTTCGTGCGGTCGAATAGAGCGCCCCAAGCTTCGAGTTCCCGGACGCACGCAGGAGCTTCCTTTGCATGCAACTCCGCCATTCGCCAGTTACTCAGATACTGGCCGCCGCGCATCGTGTCCGAGAAGTGAACGCGCCAATCGTCCCTATCATCCACGTTTCCCATCGCCGCGGCGATGCCACCCTCCGCCATCACGGTGTGCGCCTTACCCAGCAGTGATTTCGAAATGACGGCTACCCTAACGCCGGCGGCAGATGCTTCGACCGCGGCCCGTAGCCCTGCTCCGCCCGCGCCAATAATGAGAACGTCGTGCTCGTGCTGGACGTACTCAGCCACTAGAAAATCCTCCAATCGGTCCAAATGCGCATCGAGCACATCCGCACGTAGAGATCACAGAACGCAACCATGAAGAGGCTGCACCATGCGAACAGCATGTGGCGTCCGTTTAAACAACTCACGCAGTCGTAGGCCAACTTTCTGACAGGAGCCCCCGACAACCTGTCGCGAAAACCGCCCACGAGGTGACGGAACGAGTGGCAGCCGAATGTATAGCAGGACAATAGGACAAGGTTCGTCAGCAGAACGAGTGTGCCGACGCCGACGCCGAAATGGCCGTTGAACCAGAACGCATTCCAAACGTCACGCCCCAGAATGACTAGAAACACGAGCGCAAGATACAGGAAATAGCGGTGCAGGTTTTGCAAGATGAGTGGAAACGAACGTTCACCGAGATATTTCTTTCTTGACTCGCCCACTGTGCACGACGGGGGGTCGGCCCAGAACGCTTTGTAGTACGCACCGCGATAGTAGTAACAAGTCAGACGAAATCCGCCAGGAGCCCAAAGGATAAGAACGGCGGCTGTAACCCAAGCAGGCACCCAGCTTGGTTTCACGCCAAACCATCCATGAGCAGGACCGAACAATTCCGGCGAATAAAATGGCGAGAGATAGGGCCCAAACCTGTAGTATTGACCTTGCAGGGCGGCCCAGGTGGCGTACACGATAAAGGCCGAAAGGCCGATAAACACAACAAGGGGCTGCACCCACCAACTATCTTTTCGGCGCGTCTTTCCAAAGCCCGAACCTACCAATGGGACGTCAATCTGCGACATGGAGATCACTCACTCCTTCGCTCTGATGCTCCGCCAGCACCCCAATGCGTTCCGCCGAGGTGTCCTCGCGAAGTTTCGCGCCAGCGAAAGCACGACGCGAACTCGATTTCGAGCGCAGAGATTTTCCGCTCCTGCTGCCGATCACCAGCCCCGATTACCAGCCAAAACCCTGCGAGCATCATACAGCGAATTAGACGTTGAATAGCTCTTGTGAACCCCCTCCCGTGGGGGCAATGGCTAATCATGATGCCACAGAGAGCGGGTAAGCGGTTTGCAATCGGCCAGAGCACCGATGTGACTTGAGTATGGTAGTGTTCTCTGTCTGCCTCATTTTGATAGTTGGCTTATTCTTTTGGTGGAATTTAATTCGATGAAAAAACAGCTCAAAGTTCGCTTTTACGACTACGTAAATCATCCGTACGAGCACGTCCGAGATGCGCTGAAAAAGGATGCACTGAATGTGTTTCAAGCCGCCACAAAGGCGGCTACTTCCCGGGCGCAAACCGTCGCATCCGAACTCCACATCGACTTTGGCGGCATCGGAGTGAAGACCGATATCAACATAACTGTCAAAAGCGTCGAGGAAAAGGTCGCTAAACCGGGTTCGGGCCCCATCACAAGGTTGCTGCTCGAATGGGCAGCCACCGCTATGCCGCGCTTGTTCCCACTAATGAAGGGAGAGCTCTCCATCTATCCGTTGACCTCTACGGAGACGCAGCTGGATTTCTCCGGCATCTACGAGCTGCCATTCGGCCCTGTGGGGAAGACCCTGAACGCGATTGTCGGGCACCGCATTGCAGAAGTTTCCGTGCACCGCTTTGTTGACGATGTGGCCGGTTACCTTCGACAGTCTCTTGATTAGATCACCTGTGCTGCATGCGACAGAAACTTGCCCTTTCCTGGAAGGGGCTGAGGTCTTAATGAAAAGGCGATTTATTGAGAAGAATTTTCCTTCTGCAGGAGAATGCAGGGCGCAAGATCTCGATCCCCACGACGCATGACTTCGTGGAGTGCAGGGTCGATCTGTTGTCACCTTCCGCTTATCATCTATTAAACCGCGTCGGAACACGTGATTCGAATTATGCATTGACCGCGAGGGCTGTCTTTGTGGGGTGGCTGTGTCGCTTGAGTCTTCGACGATTCTCGACGACGGGCATCTCCGCTGGCCGACTAAACTAGCTGGCCTACCTTATGTTCGCGCGCCTATGGGACCCTTTTATTGAGCTAAGACGGGTCCTCCTTGGTCTGTGCGGATAATTATCGAGACGGACAAGGGGACGACTGGCAGGGTATGCAGTGCCCGGCAAATCCGTTGGTCCCCCTGACGAAGCAGCGTCAAATCCGCATCCGAGGCGGGTCTCAAAGCATGGATTGGTCGCAGTAACACCGCT
>Ga0210399_10002554_pt1 | contig 14171 bp, 8 predicted proteins | sample IncBWC14MmetaG_FD_150865 | JGI IMG/M metagenome (GOLD analysis project Ga0210399, IMG submission 150865) | Forest soil microbial communities from Barre Woods Harvard Forest LTER site, Petersham, Massachusetts, United States - Inc-BW-C-14-M | ecosystem: Environmental > Terrestrial > Soil >... | reverse complement strand
TTCGGAGAACTGGTGCTGGAACTCCCCGAACGAGGCCATGCGATCATCGATGCGATCGAGCAGGAAGAGAATACCGATGCCGGCGAGCAAGCCGCATCCCAAACCGATCAACAGACTCTTAATCAGCCCGGGCCGGACCGATTCCGGCGGGGTTGCCATTTCCATGACGGAAACCTGATCGGCGCTGTCCACGACTTGGGAAACATCAACCTCTTTTAGATTGTTCGTGAGCCGGTCGTATAAAACCTTGAGCCGATCCACCTTTCCCTTGACGCGGTTGAATTGGGCGAGGCGCTGGCTCAGATCGAGCGCTTTGGCCTCCCATTCCTTAATGTTGGCCTGCAGGTTTTCCATCTGTTTGCCGATGGATTTGCGACGGGTCTCGAGCTTCTCGACCGTGTCTGCGCGGAAGAGATCGATGAGCTTCTCCTGTTTCGAGATTTCATCATTTAGCTTGAGGATCTTGGGATGTTTTGGCCGGAGATCTTTCGCGAGCGTGTCGCGCTCCGCCTTTAATAGCTGGACCGCCTGCTTCGCCTTCAAGTACTCGCCTTCCGGACCCACACCGGAAAATGGCATCCCTTGATCCTCCGTACTTTGTCCGCTCAGATTTACTTCAGCTTTGTTCTGCGCGCGATCAAGGTTTTGATCGAGATCGAGGAGATTGAGCAGATCATACTCGGTTTTTAGCCCGGCATAGTCCCGGTTTAATCTTACCAGATAGGCGGCCGCGCTATTTCCCTCCTCCTGAATGAAGCCGATGTTGTTCTGTTTCTGAAATTCGAGCATTTCATCTTCGGCCGTTCTCAAATCTTTTTCCGTCTGAATGAGCTGCTCGGTGATACCAGTGATCACGGTCTGTCCCTGCCCCTCACGCATTCCCTTTTTGAAATCGAGATACTTCTGCATGAGCGCGTTCAGATAAGCCTGCGTGTAATCCGGGGTGCGCCCAATTGCCTGAAGATCGAAAATGGAGGTGCGCGGTTTTTGCGCGACCGTAATCTCCACCCGCACAGGCTGCATTTCCGGATGGGTGGAGCGAACGAGCGCTTCCGCGCTTCGCTTGACCTCGGCGCCCTGCATGAGTTGAATCTGGGTGCCGTAAAAATTAACGCTGTCTTCGCTATAAACCGCGCCTTGGGCGATGTTCAACTTGCCCGCGAGCATCATTTTGCTGGTAGAGAGAAACGAGGGCGGGGTTTGATAAATGAGAAACGCTTCGACGAACAGCCCGAGACAGATCGTCAAGACCGGAATCCACCAGCGCCTGAGCAGCAGGGCCTTGTAGCGATGCAACCGTGTGACCAAAGTGTTGGACCAGGCGGCAGGATTGGATCTTTCAACGGCGGGAACGGGAGCTTGCATACCTACATGTTAATCAAGCGCTGCGGGACATAAATTTGATCGTCGGGTTGAAGCACCACGTCTTCTTCGGTGTGCCCTTCTTCAATGACCCGCTTGAGATCGACCGTGAAGTCTTTGCCATTTTTCCGAGTGACCTTCACCCTGCGTTTATTGGCGAAATCGCCAAAGCCGCCCGCGCGGATGACGGCTTTGCTAACCGTATAATTTTCATCCGGAGGAACCTCCTGCGGCCCCTGGCTTTTCACCGAGCCATAAACATAAATCCGGCCGCGCGATTTGTCGCTCACCCGGTCAACCGCCAGGATCACGGTCGCGTGATAATAATACTCTTTCTCTAAGGCGCTCTTGATGTTGAAGGCAAGCTCCTTGCACGTTTTGCCTTGGGCCGGGACCAGCCCGATGTACGGCACTTCCAACTCTCCGCTATCATTTACCCGCAAGCGCTGCGAATCGTTATCTCGATCTTCCACCACACGGAAACTGACGAAGTCGTTCGGGCCAAGCTTCTTTTTGTCATCGAGAACCTCCATCGAGTTGGTTCGCATGACCGTGCTCGTGGTCGGGGGAAGATCGGGCGACGGCGTTTTGGCGATCGACGGAGTCGGGCTGGCGGAATCTTGGGCCCGTCCTGGCGGTGATCCCCAAACGATTGCGGCGAAGATCAATGCATAGATACGCACTCTCATTACCATTCCCGCTTCATCCCTTTAAAAACTATACGTGGCATCGAACGAGACGCGGTTCTGAGTATAATCTCGCAGACGCACATCGGAATCTTTCTGCGTATATTGATAACGCAAGCCGAGCGTGATGTGCGGAGTCAGCTGATATCCAACGGCGAGCGCGCCACCGAAGCGATGCAGATGTTCGTTGATGAAGCCGCCGGATTCATCCGCATCTTCATAAAAGAACTCTGTGGAGATGAGGGTATTGCGGATGATGTTCAATGATACCGTATGGCGGATGTAATTCAAGGTGATGTAGTTGGAGTTGACCCCGAGCTGGCTCTCGTGACCCGCGCTCAAAGATTGAACGATGGCAGGATTAATGCGATGCGAGATCAAGATGTTCGCGTAGTAATCGGAGAGCTTACTCGAATCGTGAAACGGGCCGGTACTAACCACGCCACCATTATCGAACGAGATCCATTGATAGCCCCCCGCCACCCGTACTTTTATGTAGTTAGTCAACTGCGTTTCCACGAAAGCGCCGATGGCATAGTCGATGGAATCGTTTAAGACATTCTGGTCGTAATAATTGAAAACTGCGTAGGACTCGAGCCCGACGTTGGTGGTGGAGCTGACGGCGACATCAAGATTTCCCGAAAATTCCTCGGCGTTTCGATCCAGGTAACTGAACGCCGAGGTCGTGGAGATATAGGTGTAATGATCGTAACCCAGCGTGACGACGGCCTTGTTCAGGTCCCAAAGGACCGAGACGCCCACGGTGTTCTCGAAGCGGCCGTAATCGACCACATTGCTCAGCGCCAGCTCCGCAATCGGATCTTGTTGGAGCGAGGGGCGTTCGTGGAAGTTGATCCGGAAATCGCCTATGAAAATGTCGAACGCCAACTGGGAACCCGGTGCAATCAGTACGCCATTTGTATCTGCGTTCGAATGGTCGAGATAGAAGGTGTAGCCCAGTCCGAGATCGAGTCTCAAGGTATTAAGCTGCGTCACTGGCCAGATAGCATTGACGTTCACCTGGGGCCGGATGATTACGTCCTGTTGGGTATTGACCTCCGCCAGGTTAATGTTGTCGTTAAATTCCATACCGAGTGTGGCGCTAACGCGGAACCTGATCGGGCCCATCAAGAGGTTATAAGGAATGTGCTCGATATCTTGGCGGCGCGCTTCTGCGGCTGCTTCTCCGGCCAGCGAAGGTCGGACTACGTCTTGCGCCCGAGCAACCGACCCTGCGCAAAGAAACGGAAGCAAGAAAACGAGAGCAATGCGCCTAGCGGGACGATCACGTGAGCAGGCGATGGAGTGACGGCGCATAGAGGCACATGAGGCGCGTTTACGTTAGCAGCTGTGATACCAAAATATTTTGCTTGCAAACCGTTCCCCAAGCGCCAACGCGTGCTCATTAGAAGCAAGCGTCTCCCTAAACGATAACGTTTGGTAGATCGGTTTTTTCTACCTTGTTTCCGGCCTTTTTAGGCAAAGGCTCATTAGCTGACAAGTGAAATCGCGTCGAAAAATAGCTCTTTCATTCCTTCCTGTTCTTGCGGAAGAACCTGCGACAGGTAAACGGCGTGGATCTGCTGCATGCACCTGGACAAGCCCGGGAATTCTCTGCCGCTGGCCCAGCTTAAGCTCTTAAATGGAAACGATATGAGCCGTTTCCCATCGCTCATCCGCTCCCAATGGGCTGTTGCAGGGTGGTTGGGGACGATTCTCCTTGGCGGCCTTGTTGTTCAGCTCTTTTCTGCCGGCGCCGCCTCTATCACAAACGCGACCAGCAATCAGAGCGGGAGTCCAGATCGCACAAACGATGGCGCGCAAATCGAATGCGTCACACCGGACGGGCGGGTGTCTTCGGTCGCGAACCCTGGGATGAGTAATCCCGGCGCACCGGCCTCGATGACGGACGACGAGACGATCAGTTGCGCCTTGCCGGAGGGCGAAACCACTTTCATTATCCCTCTCTTCAAGGCCGCGTTACTAGATCGTTTCACGTTCATAAACCAAAACACTGCCGCCTGCGGCGAGTTTAACATCTCGGTTTCAAATTCCCATCTTCCCGCCGACAGCCGAAAGTGGACGCAAGTGAACGGGATCGTTCCCTTTGCGCACAAACGCCTCTTTAATCTTTCGATGCTCGGCGTTGAAGCAAAGTACATGAAGCTCTCGTTTCGTGTAGAAAAAGCGCGCCAAGTGACCGGCCTTGGTCTTTATCGCGACGAAAAAGAACCGGCCGATGCGATCGCTAAGACAGCAAAGCTGCCGGCTTCAGCGGAAAGGCCAGATGGGAAGAGCGCAATTTTGATCGCGTCAGTCTTCTAGCTGCTTCGCTTCTTTAATCGTTTCGTTTCTTGAATCGTTGCGCTCTGCGAAACACGCGCACCACATCGCTCTGACGGCGTCGGCTGCAGGTTTGTGCAAGGCACGGAACTAGCTCTTTTTACACACGGTTTTGACTGTCGGGACGCATGCGATCAGCTACGGGGAATCAGTTACAAGGGCGAGTAGCGCGATCAGCGGGCGACGGTCAATCCGATCGATCTTGCAATAAGTACACAACCAATGAAAACCACAATCGCGCATTATCTGAAAGCAATGCGTCTCAAAGCCAGGAGCATCTTCAGATCGTTGCCCGGGCTACGAACGATGCAGTTCGGAATTGGGATGTAAGAAGCGGCTCGCTCTTTTGGCCACAGGGGCTCGAGAGTTTGCTCGGTTATTGTCAGTCTTCCACGGCGGAGCAGATCAGTTTCTGGCAAGAGCAGATTCACCCGGAAGATCGCGCGCGCGCCGCGGCCGGTATCGCCGATGCTCTCGCTGGAACGAGCGAGCACTGGAGTGGTGAATATCGGTTTCGCCGCGCTGATGGCAGTTATCTCCAATTGCTCGAACGGGCGCTGATCCTCCGAGACAGCCAGGGCAAAGCCGTCCGTTTCGTTGGCTCGCTCATGGATGTCACGGCTCGAAAACAATTATACGATCAGCTCTGCCATTCGCAAAAAATGGAGGCCTTCGGGCAGCTCGCAGGCGGTGTCGCGCACGATTTCAATAACTTTCTCACCACGATCCTCGGGTATTGCGACCTGGTCCTTGCCGAGACTGGCCGGAAGAGTGAAGTGGCCAGCCATGTCGCCGAGATTCGCGGCGCTGCCGGTCGTGCCTCCGTTCTCACTGGACAGCTCCTCGCATTTAGCCGCAGGCAAGCGCTTGAGCCCCGCATCGTCGAAGTCAATTCGCTCATCGCCAATCTCGAGGGCTCGCTGCTCCGGCTCATCGGTGAGAACATTCGCGTGGCCTGTCATCTGCACGATGAAAAGCAAGGGGCTCACATCAAAGTGGACGCTGGGCAGTTGACTCAGCTCATCCTGAATCTGGCCGTAAATGCGCGCGATGCGATGCAGAATGGTGGCGAGCTCACGGTCGAAACATCGATTGTCAATGTTAGCAAGGAAACGGAACTCGCTTGCTCTTCCGAAGACGACTTTGCCCCTGGACAATACGTCCTCGTCAGCGTCGCCGACACTGGAATCGGAATGAGCGATGAAGTGAAAGCGCATCTCTTCGAACCGTTCTTCACCACCAAGGAGGAAGGACGTGGCAGCGGCCTCGGTCTCGCCACCAGTTATGGCATCGTGCGACAAAGCGGCGGCCACATTCGCGTCGAGAGCGAATCGGGAAAAGGGACGACGGTGTACGTTTATCTTCCCAAGGTTTCCCCGCCGCCTGCACCATCTTACAAAAAACCGAGCGCAAAGAAGCTGCCGCGGGGCACTGAGACTATCCTCGTGCTCGAGGACGACATCAGCGTGCGCCACGTTTCCGTCCGCGTTCTTCGCAACCTCGGCTATCAAGTTATCGAAGCGGCCAATGGCGACGACGCGCAACGCCTAATTAGCGAAAGCGCCGGTCGAAAAGTTCATCTCTTGCTTACCGACATGGTCATGCCCCAGATGAGCGGCCGCCGCTTCGCCGATTGGCTGCGATCGGCCAGCCCGCACATAAAGGTGGTTTTCGTTTCCGGGTACCTCGAGGAATCGCTCCATCCGGGCGATCGCCGAGATCCCGGCATGTTTTTCCTGCCGAAGCCGTTCGATCCCGAGCAGCTCGCGGCCAAAGTCCGCGAAGCGCTCGACAAACTGTAGACCCTAGCTGCAGCGAGGGCGGCGCACAGATTGCAAACACGCGCGTGACGTCGCCCACAGGGCGACGGCTACAGGCCGATCCTGCCGCGCGACGACTTTTTTTGATCGACGTGAAAACATTGCCGCTATTGCGCGCGCCGTATATTGAAAAGCGGGTGGTCACGTTCAAAGACATCGAAGCGGCGCGCGACCGCATCGCTGGCGCGGTTTACTATTCGCCCTGCCAGCATTCGATTTCGCTGAGCGAGACCCTGGGCATGGAAATTTTCTGCAAGCTCGACAACTTGCAGCGCACGGGCAGTTTTAAGGAACGAGGCGCGCGCAACGTCCTCGCACAACTCTCGCCCGACCAAAAGAAACGAGGCGTGATTGCGGCCTCGGCTGGCAACCATGGGCTCGGTCTCTCTTACCAGGGTAAGTTGCTCGGCGTTCCTGTGACGGTGGTGATGCCGCAGTACGCGCCGCTCATCAAGCTGAGCAATTGCCAGAAACTTGGCGCCAACGTTGTGTTGCACGGCAAAGATTTCGCCGAAGCAAAAGCACACGCGCACGAGATCGCGGGCGAGAAAAGTCTCGCTTACATCGACGGTTACGACGATCCCGCCATCATCGCCGGCCAGGGGACAATGGGCCTTGAGATTATCGAGCAAGTGTCAGATGTCGATGCGGTGATTGTGCCTGTGGGGGGTGCTGGTTTGATTGCCGGCGTGGCCCTGGCCGTGAAGACTTTGCGTCCCCAGACAAAGATCATCGCTGTCGAAGCGGAAAATGTCGCCAGTTTCTCCGCCGCGTTCGAAGCCGGCAAGCCGACCAAGATTGCACTCCACCCCACCCTCGCCGATGGACTCGCGATTCCCCAAGTCGGCGCAAACGCATTTGAGGTCGCGCACAAACTTGTCAATCTCGCGGTTACCGTTACTGAAGAGCAGATTGCGATTGCAATTCTGCGGCTCGTCGAGTCGGAAAAAAGTGTTGTGGAAGGAGCCGCCGCCACGCCACTGGCGGCGTGTCTTTCTGGAAAATTGAAAGAGCTCGCCGGAAAACGCGTTGTGCTTTTGCTTTGCGGCGGCAACGTTGATCCAAACGTCCTTAGCCGCGTCATCGAGCGCGGGCTCGTGGCCGATGGTCGCCTGTGTCGATTCATCGCGGTCATCAGCGATCGCCCGGGAGGTCTCGCCGACCTGGCGTCGCAAATCGCATCAACCGGCGCCAGCATCAAGCAAGTGGTGCACGATCGAGCCTTCGCCACCTCGGATGTTTCGACGGTGAATGTTCTCTGTACCGTTGAGACGCGGAACCACCAGCACCTCGCTGAGCTGCGCGCGCAACTGAAAAGCCACGGCGTCGAAACCTACGACTCCAAATAGTTGAACGCGCACTCGCGTTCCGTAGGCTCACCCATGCACAAGCCGATGGCAGGGCGAGACTCTGTCAAGCCGCCGAATTTCGATTCCTTCGCAAGTCGCCACATCGGTCCGAACGAGAAAGAGATCGACGCGATGTTACGCGAGCTAGGTTTCGAGAATCTCCAGGTGCTTATCGATGCCGCGATTCCGAAAAATATCCGACTGAACCGGCGATTGAATTTGCCGGAAGCAAAATCGGAGAGCGAAGCGCTCGCCGAGCTGCTCGCGATCGCTCAGAAAAACAAGGTCGCGCGCTCGTTTATCGGCGCCGGCTACTCGGATTGCATCACCCCGCCGGTCATTCGGCGGAACATCCTGGAAAATCCCGGTTGGTACACCGCCTACACGCCGTACCAGGCTGAGCTCGCGCAAGGCCGGCTCGAGGCGCTTTTAAATTTCCAAACCATGGTGACCGATCTTACCGCGCTCGATATCGCCAACGCTTCGCTTCTCGATGAAGCGACTGCGGCGGCCGAAGCAATGGCGCTTTGTCACGCAGTCGTTGCTGGCCGGAAGATTTTTTTTGTTGCCGATAATTGTCATCCACAGACCATCGAAGTCGTGCGCACCCGCGCGAAACCGCTCGGCATCGAGCTCGAGATCGACAATTTCTCACGGTTCAAATTCGACAACACAGTCTTTGGCGCTCTCGTACAATATCCCGCAACCGATGGCGCGATTTATGATTACATTGGATTCGTTAGGCAAGCGCATGACGCTGGTGCGCTCGTCATAGTCGCGGCCGACATTCTCGCGCTCACATTGCTGAAACCGCCGGGAGAATTTGGCGCGGATGTTGCGGTTGGCAACACGCAACGCTTCGGTGTCCCGCTGGGATTTGGCGGACCGCACGCCGCCTTTTTTGCGACGCGCGATCAATTCAAGCGTCACATGCCCGGCCGGCTCGTCGGCGTTTCGCACGATGCCCAAGGCCACCCCGCGTATCGCCTCGCGCTGCAAACGCGCGAGCAACACATCCGGCGCGACAAAGCGACGAGTAACATCTGCACGGCGCAGGTCCTCCTCGCCGTCATCGCGTCGATGTACGCAGTTTATCACGGGCCGCGCGGCTTGCGGTCAATCGCGGAACGCGTGCACATGTTTGCTTCGAAACTCGCCAAAGGTTTACAGCAACTAGGCTTCGAAATCGCGCATGAAGATTTCTTCGACACACTGCATGTCGATCTTGGCGACAAAAGCGCAGACACGATTTTGTCGCGCGCGGCAGCTGCGGGAATGAATCTGCGCAAGCTGAGCAACAGCACGATCGGGATTTCACTGGACGAAACGACTTCGGAAACAGACATCGAATTGCTCATGTCGATCTTCCGCGGAACTCACGTCCGCGACTTTGCCGACGATAAACTTGACCATTCCGCTTTTCACAGTCCGCAATCCGCAATCCGCAATTCGGATTTCTTGACTCATCCCGTTTTCAACACGCATCACACCGAGACCGAGATGCTCCGCTATTTGAAAAAACTCGAGTCACGCGATCTCTCGCTGACCACCTCGATGATTCCGCTCGGCTCGTGCACAATGAAGTTGAACGCGACCGCGGAAATGTTTCCGATTTCGTGGCCGGAGTTCTCCAAGCTCCATCCGTTTGCGCCTGTCGATCAAACAGCCGGGTATCGCGAAATGAGCGAACAACTCGAAAAATGGCTCGCCGAGATCACCGGCTTCCCCGCAGTTTCATTGCAACCAAATGCCGGTTCGCAAGGCGAGTACGCCGGACTGCTCGCGATCCGCGAATATCACGCATCGTGCAACGAATCGCATCGCAAAGTTTGTCTGATTCCGCAATCGGCGCATGGAACGAATCCGGCCAGTGCAGTCATGGCAGGCTTCCGCGTTGTTCCGGTTGCGACCTCGAAAGATGGCGATATCGATCTCGCCGATCTTAAGGGAAAAGCCGACGAGCACGCGCGAGATCTGGCCGCGCTCATGGTGACTTATCCGAGTACGCACGGCGTTTTTGAACCGACCATCCGCGAGATTTGCGAGATCGTGCACTCGCACGGCGGGCAAGTTTACATGGACGGCGCCAACATGAATGCCCAAGTCGGTCTTTGCCGTCCCGGCGATTATGGCGCGGATGTTTGCCATTTGAATTTGCACAAAACGTTTTGCATCCCGCATGGCGGCGGCGGTCCCGGCGTCGGTCCGATCGGTGTGGCCGAACATCTCGTTCCGTTTCTGCCGGCAGTAGCTGCTCTCAACTCTCAACTCTCAACTCTCAACTCTCCTGTCGGTCCTGTCTCCGCGGCACCGAAGGGCAGCGCGAGCATTCTCACCATTTCCTGGATGTACATTCGGATGATGGGTGCGAGTGGACTAACCGAAGCGACGAAGATCGCGATTTTGAATGCAAACTACATCGCGAAACGTCTTGATCCGTATTTCCCGGTCCTGTTCAAGGGCAAACGCGGACTCGTCGCGCACGAATGCATTGTCGATCTTCGCCAATGGAAAAGCGTAGGCATCGAAGTGGAAGACGTCGCCAAACGCTTGATGGATTATGGATTTCACGCGCCGACAATTTCATGGCCGGTTGCGGGCACGATGATGATCGAGCCAACCGAGAGTGAATCGAAAGATGAGCTCGATCGTTTTTGCGACGCACTGATGTCGATCCGCGCAGAGATCGAAGCGGTCGCCAACGAAAAGGCCGATCGGCAAAGCAACGTCTTGAAAAACGCACCGCACACGGCGCGGCAAATTGCTTCGGACAAATGGGACCGGCCCTACTCGCGTGAGCAAGCGGCATTTCCCGCGCCATGGACGCGGGAACACAAATTCTGGCCAGCCGTCGCGCGGATCGATAGTGTTTATGGTGATCGGAACTTATTCTGCTCCTGTCCCCCGCTCGAAGAATTCAGCGCAGAATAGATTGAGTTCTCCGGCCTTGGCCGGTTCTGCCGAATCGGCATGCGGAATAAACGCCTCAGAGAAATCGGCGGAGCAAGAAAAAACGAACTGCTATCCTTCCGGCGCTAGTTCCGGGGTCGCGACGACGCGGGTTGGAACGAGACGCAGCGCAGCACCGCCGGGTTCTTCCGCCGGGGCGGCGCCGGTTTCGTGGTACTCAGCGTCCTGGTTGACCTGCCAGAGATCGTAAAGCTTGGTGTCGGCCAGAATATTTTCGGCGCATAACATCGCAGTCATCATGGCATGATCCTGGTTGTTATACTTGTGCATGCCGTTGCGCCCAACAAGATGCAAATTTGGATAACGGTCATCGAGTTCTTCGCGGATCGTGGCGACATGGGACGCGTAATTGTCATCGTAAACTGGGTAGGCCTTCTTCTGGCGGACGACGCAGCCGTCGAGAACGTCACCCTCCTTGGCCAGTCCGATTTTGATCAGCTCGCGTTTGCCAAGCTCGATTAAATCTTCGTCTTTCGAATCCCAAAGTCCGTCGTGTTCGAAACAAAAATATTCGAGGCCGTAACACGCCTTATCGGGATCGGGCACCATTTCCGGCGACCAGGAACGGAAGTTTTGAATGCGGCCGACTTTCACGCTCGGGTCGTGGATATAGATCCAATTATCATCGAACATGTTTCGCTCTTTGAGAATGAGCATGACGGTGATGAAGTCGCGGTACTTGAGGCTCTCGGCCGCGCGTCTTGTTCGCTCGCTGACTTGCGGCGACAAACCGCAAACCAACGGGCGCATCGGAGCCGAGGAAATTACGTGTTCGGTTTCGAGGGTCTGCAAGTTTCCACATCGATCTTGGAATTGGACGCTCCATGTCGATGCAACGTCATCGTAAGCGCAAGCGGTCACTTTACAGCCCATCTCGATTTTGCCGCCCATCGCTGTCACTTTCTCGGCGCATGCTTCCCACATCATGCCGGGCCCTTTGCGTGGATAACGAAATGAGTTGATGAGCGTCTTGATCACCTTGGTTCGATCGCCGTTGTAGCGCTGGGGCAAAAGCGCGTTTTTGATCGCGCTGCCGAGCGAAAGACCCTTGATGCGCTGGGCCGCCCAATCGGCCGAGATTTCTTTGCAGCTCATGCCCCAAACTTTTTCGGTGTAGCTCTTGAAGAAAGTGTTGAAAAGACGTCTGCCGAATTGGTTGCTCACCCATTCTTCGAAGTTGCGGGGGTTGCGCAGCGGAAAGAGCCGGGCTTTGAGCCAGGAGAGAACGCAAAGGATCGATTGAAGAATGCCGAGCTTCAGGAGCGCCTCGAACGGTTTGAGCGGGTAAGTAAAAAATTTTCCGCCGTAAAAAATGCGCGACGAGCGCGGACGCTGCAACATGTCGTTAGGCAAAATTTCTGTCCACAGATCTTCGACCACCTTCGATTTAGAGAAAAATCGATGGCCACCGATGTCGAAGTGAAAACCTTTGTAGGTGGTCGTGCGCGAAATGCCGCCCACATAAACCGGATCGGCTTCCAGAACCGTTACACCGACCTCGTTCTTGGAAAGCAGGTAGGCGGCGGTCAGTCCCGCCGGTCCAGCTCCGATTATGGTAACGGCTGTCTTCATCATTTGCTACGCCACCCAATTGCCCCGGGTAAAATTCCAGACATACCACCCCTGCACGCTTAACCCGGCGGCGCTGACCAACGCCACTGCCGCCATGCCGAACGCCCGCACCAACACCGGCGGCATGCGAAATTGCCGTAAAAAATGCAGGAGTGCCAGCACGATTAACGCATGCACGCAGAATTCGTAGCGAAGCATGCTCTCCATCTCCACGCTGGCCACGCCGCTTACTGAAATATAATAGACGACGACCGCGCAGAAATAGAATCCAGCGCGCGTCGTCCACTCGGTTTGCCGGCGAATCGCTGGAAGCAGCTCGCAAAATGCGACCGCGATAAAGAGCAATGCGCCCAAAGTCATCAACATTTGGCTCGCCTGTGTTGGGTTATTCATGGCCGGAACGAGCCAGCGATAACTCGACGGCTTAAACACCGCCAGGTAATCGGGAGCAATGCCCCAACCGGCCGATTGTGTGAGCATATAAATATTCCAGTGACCCCAGCGCAGTTGGCAATAAACGAAGAAGAAGACTGCGCCCAATGTTCCGGCCAGCGTTAGGCCAATGGCTGGCGCGTATCGACGAATCCAGGCCCGCGGCTCACGCAAACCGATCCATCCTTTCGCCAAGACAGAGCGCACCACTGGAAAAGCCGCGCATGGGATTCCGACAATTCGAGTCGCCGACATCACGATCCCGTGCAACGCCGCCCACGCTGTCGCAGCACGACCGTCGGCGCTGCTCCAATAGATGAAACCCACCAGAGCCATGAGAAAAAGCGACTCGGAATAGCCGGCAATAAGAAAGAAGGCAGCGGGATGGGCGACGATCGATAAAGCGCCAAGAAATTGGAGCGCAGGTGAAAGATTCCACCGTTCGCAAAAGAGAAAGAAATAACTCCAGAAACCCCACGCAGCCGCCTGGGCGGTGACGAGCAGCGCGTTCCCGGTGTCGAAGTGCAGCCCGTAACGAAGCAAAGCAGCGATTGCAGGATAAGCGGGGAAAAAAGCAACATTGGACACTTCCATCACCTTGTGGCTTATGGGCGGCACGATCGTTTGATAGCCGCGGTCAACAATGTTCTCGAACCAGTAACTGTCGTGCTGAATAAGAGTGGAGTACCGATAAGAAAGCGGCCCTTCCGGCGCGAGCAGGCAAACCGCGACCGCGATCTGCGCCAGAGTCAGGAGTAATCCAGCAAGCAGCGGTTTGAGCGGCGACGGCGAGCGAGTCATGGCGGCAGGAGTGGGAACCGCCGAGGAGATATGAAAGCTTTCAAGATTGCAAGAACTTGTCGGTTCCCCATTGAGGGCGGTTCCAGATTGCATCGGTGGTTGGCTTTAGCTAACGGCGAGAGTTTGACGACGCGGTCGCGCGTTTATTCGCTGCGAAATGTTGTCGCCGCTCGCCGCGGCGAGCGCGGCGCTGGAGGCTTCATTCAAGCGCATCACGTCGCACGCCTGGCTTCGGCGCGGCAGGCAGGGCGACGGCTACAATCACGCGGCCACTTCTTCGTCGGAACCGACCAGCTCCGCGTAAACTTGCTCGTAGCGCTGCGCCGATGCGTCCCAGGAAAAATCGCGCGACATCGCACGCGCCATCAGCACCGTCCACACGACTCGGTCGCGGAAAACTTCGCGCGCGCGTTTGATCGAATCCCAAAAGGCTTCGGTTGAATATTCGTAACAAAGGAAACCGTAACCGCTGTTCGTCGTCGGGTCGTAGTCCTCGATGATTTCCTGAATGCCGCCGGTGGCCCGCGCGATGGGAAGGGCGCCATACTTCAGGCTGTACATCGCGCTCAAGCCGGCCGGCTCGAAGCGCGATGGGATGAGCGTAATATCCATGCCGGCTTCAATCCGATGCGCCAGTCTCTCGTCGTAATTCTTGTGGTAGGCAAACTTTGACGGGAATTTGCGCGCTGCGACGGCGAGCGCCGCCTCATACGCGGGATCGCCTTCGCCAAGAATGATTAGTCGGACATCATCCGAGAGCAGCCGATCCAGCAGCGGCATAAGAATCTCGAAACCTTTTTCCTCCACCACTCGCGTGACCATTCCAAAAACCGGAC